>Ga0065711_1048474_pt1 | contig 11788 bp, 11 predicted proteins | sample Hoacrofraction12_FD_59098 | JGI IMG/M metagenome (GOLD analysis project Ga0065711, IMG submission 59098) | Hoatzin crop microbial communities from Cojedes, Venezuela - Epithelial fraction 12 v2 (version 2) | ecosystem: Host-associated > Birds > Digestive system > Esophagus > Crop | place... | reverse complement strand
GTTAACCTGTCGTCCACCAGGACGCCCAGGTCCCTCTCTGCAGAGCTGCTCTCCAGCAGGTCCACCCCAAGCCTGTACTGGTGCATGAGGTTGTTCCTCCCCAGGTGCAGATACCAGGTACTGTGAAAGCAACTGCTGGCTGAAGGAAAGGGAAGGTTAAATACTGCAGCTCCCCTCACTGATTTTTCCAGAGAATAAACAAAAGATTATATGAACATCACGGCAGCAAGTTACAGCAACTGTCCAGCAGATGCAGGATACGAGCTACAACTGTGTCATGCAACTTCCCAGGTATCAAAAAAGGGAAGCAAATAAAAAACTGGTATGGCACGCACGTACCACAGCTCATCTCCAGCAACAAAGTCATGTATCCCCGTCGTCGTGTGTCACCGTCCCCCGTCATGTTGTGTCCCTCCCCCCCCTTTCCCAAAAGAAAACAGCCAAACAGCATTGGGAAAGGTTGATAAAAAAAAGTTACAGAGGACCAGGAGGACTCCTAAAGCTTGTCTGGACAGGGGGAGGAGGCAGTTAACACTGAAGACAGCAAGAAGTGATTATATACAGCCCTTGTTTCTTAAGTGTACACAAGAACTGTTAATTAAGTTTCCATTCCCTGCTCCCAGTAGAAACCACAGCCTAATGTTTGCTTCAAGGCAAGCACATTCATAAAACCCACACAGACCTTGACAAGATGACTGATGATTGTGAATCCCACACTTGCAAGTCTCACAAGGCCAGGAGACGCACACCCATCCACCAAAGCCAGTAGTGTGACGAACAAGAAAAATGCAAGAACCTTCTTTCCAACATGTGTAAAGCTGTACAGTGGCTCAGCATATTTTTGATTCTTCTTTTTACTCACTGTTCTTAAGTTTTGAGGGCTCGAATTATTTTTTCCAAGTGCTCTTCTACTTGAAGAAGTGCACACTGTCTGGTGTTCTATTACAAAGATGTGGGCAAGATGTAATTCTGACATTATTTTTTAGTATTTTCAAATCAAGGGAATTTCAAATGAAATTCAAAACAAACCAACTATACACTTCTCACTGTTTTTTATTTTGAAAACATATTTTAAAAATCTACATGTACGTCAAGTCATTACCATAAGACATCAGTAAGGCTAAGAGTTGAGCAAGAAGTAGAAGCACAGAGCACATTTGTTCCTGTGCTCTCATTATTGCGAAGGATAAAACAAATGACATTGTCACACACTTTATTTCCTTATCAGGTATCTCAATCGACAGAAGGGGCTCACAGCTACCATTAACTGGTAGTGTAGTTGTGATAGAGGGATGCCGATGTAGTTGCAGATGTCCCTGCTCATTGCAGGGGGGTGGGACTAGACGACCTTTAAAGGTCCCTTCCAATCCAAACTATTCTATGATTCTGTGCTGTAAATGAAGGGAGCACGTGATCAGTTAATCAGTTCTAGACAAAAAAATTAAACATTTAAAACCCCCCTTTCATTACAGGACCATTTCATTACAGAATGCAGCTGTAACCAAAAGGCAGCTCCCACTCTTTTGTCAAGTGTTTAGCTGCCTTTTTGCTACCCAGCTAATTTAGCAGTTAAGTCATCCAGGAAGGGAAAAACATTGCTGCCACACAGGAAAGAAGAGATATGAAGTGGAGGAACCACCAAAAGGGAAGGATGCAGCAATATATGAAGCATCTTTAGTAATGCTTACTCATAAAAATGGGCAGGCTTTTTTTCTAGACAGTTTTGCAACACAGCATGAATAAACTTTTATAAAGAATGGTGTCAGCAATTTCAACACTGGAAGCAGTGGCAAGTCACATACCAGAGCACTGTGTGGCTAATAAAGAACCAGAAGGTTGAAGTCAGTACGACAGTTTCACTTCCCAAACATGTCAAAGAGCAAAAAGAAATAGTCAGAATCACATAAACAATTAGAAGACATTTATCTCCAGCATAATTTACACTGCACTGCAGTGCACAACCACTGCCGTACAATCACTGGAAGCGTGCCAAGCCAAAGATACAAGAGATGAGGAAATACCCAGACGGGGCACAGAGTCTGTGGCAGCCAAAACTCTGCACGGGCTATGGAGCATGATAGGACTTGGGTTAATCCATTCTTTAAGAGCAGAAGGCAGGCAGCAAACTCATGCAGCAGGGAGAGGAAGGAGGAGGAGGAAACACGGTCAAGCAATCAGAGAACACTAATTTGGGCATCATTGTTTGGCCTGACCTAGCATGAAAGGAGAGAGCTAGGACAAACAGCTTTAGAGAATGTTAAAATAACGACACCAGAGACTTGCCAGGGCAAAGGCACACAACTTGGTCGAAACAAAAGGAATGAACTAACTTTTGGAAAACTGCAAAGATTGATCTCTGGGTTTGTTACAGGCAAAACAAAAGCCAGGACATATATGTCACCACAGTCTTTAGCATTTCTTAGGCCCGGCTCTCACGCTTAACTAAATTAAGGTTTTACACTTAGCATGTAGAGGCTCGACTATACCACTGGGTTACAACTCTAGTTGAAAAAGAGCTAGATTAAACATATTAAGATGGCACTGACAGGCTACTTTCTAAAAACAACAGTGACATTTTTACTTCAGCACTTGTTTGTAATCAAGTGCTCAGACTTTAACCACTAAGAATTACTTTGTTAACAGGAACATATTTTTTGGCACAAAGAGATTAAGGAGTTTTTGTCTCAGTGAGTCGCTCTGCATCTGTCAGCTCTAAATGAGGCAACATTCACCTCTCCCAGCCACAGCAGAGTGGTGCATGCAGGACAGAAGAACGTACCCACCAGAAAGGAGTACACAGTTGTCCTCCCACAAGTGTCAGCCCACACTGAACGCCCCCTTTATTAAAAAAAACGTTAGCTGACTTACTGTTAACTGCAACCCACTCATTTAAGTCTTCACCCTCTGGAAGCATAACGGCCATCCGGAGATTACCGCTTCCAAGCGTGGCTTCAGCATGTTTTAGCAGCTCATACTGGTGAGACCCCTCTGGAATATTCTTCTTTGGTTTGAAGGTTTTGGAAGAGCGACTACCACTGCAACAAGGAGAGAAAATATTTAGAGAACTTGTGGAAAGGGAAGGGAAGAAAGAAAGGAGTGGTCAAGTCACACATAAGCACTGGATTAATGTTAAATACCGTCCCCACTCCCATATTTTCATGTCAAAAAAGGCTATTTCACAAAAACTGGGATGCAAAAGTAACAAGTGCTTTGACTCGTTGTTTTAAACAATTAAAAGATTCTCCACTGGCCTGCCTTCTCATCTGCTCACCCTACTGTCAAGCCAGTCAGACAACTGGGAACGCTCAGGCTCCCTTCCCTCTCTCAGCAAATCGGATCACGCGCAAGACAAGACCAAAAGTCTTTCCTTCCCCAGAATGTGGACAGCCACATATCAAGGCTAGCAGCCCAGCCTAGTAGAAACCTTCTTTACTTTGAACAGTCATGAAGCTTGTCATGTAATAACAGATACCTCTTCTTTCACAGACAAAGCCATGTTCTTTTTCTAACCTTCATGAGAAATGAAATGTCATCACACCTGCACAAGTGCAGTAAGAAGGTAGGGACAGCTTGTTTAGACCCCTGTCTTTTCAAATCAGGTATGATGTGTTAAGTAGTTACTATTAATTCCTCAAAAACAGCCGCTGTTACTTAGGAAAGCATACTTTCTGCAGGCCTAGCTGCTTCAGAACATTACCTTAGCTACCAACGTAAAGTAACTTTTCCAGTATCCAGTATTGTTTAGGAACTCAGTTTTTAAATACAGTTGCTCAAAAACACACGAACACTTTAGCTGAAGACTGATACAATTCCACATTTTCCACAAACTTTCTATGTCATTTTCCCCTGGTGTCACAGCATGCAGACCTTTCAGTCCACCAGTCAGGCAAGAAACAAGGATGACAATTTTTACAACTTTCATATAAGTCATTTTCTTAATTACAATTTTGTTTGAAAAACACGGACTGACATAGAAAAAAGTTTAGACATTGAATGATGGCAGTGAGCCTGGATGGCACGTCAACCCCTAATATGTCAGAAATATGATTTGTAAAACCACATATTTGCAGAAAAGTGTCAAATGGGCCAATATTTGTGAGTGTTTTAGTGTATGAACTGAGAAAAGATTTCTGTCAGAAAAGGCAAAAAATTGAGCTCTGAATTCCCATGAAATAAAGCGGAAAGATGTGAAGCCCAGACCACAGAAATTTCACTACAAGTATCATCCAGTTCTCATTTCTTTATATAACAGACTATGCCAATTTTTCATCATCTCTCTACAGGACTGAACAGAAGTTTTTGTTAGTGGGGCATAAGAGTTCTCCCCAGCTCACTAAATATTTATACTCCATGTTTGAACAAGCAAGGGTTACAGCTTATCTTTGGGGCAATGCTAGCATAGCTACACTGTCACACAGAAGCACTCTAAGAAACTTCATTCTCCACCTCATTTTCCCCACCACGCCACACTACAACCATCTACAGAAAACTAACAAAGATAATCACTCTTTTCCACAATCCTGAACACCAACAGCTCTAGCAGAGACACAATGCGCACCAAAGAACACAACAAAAACAGTTCTTTCCAAAACACATGATGACAGGTGATGGTGAACGCGTCATTTGCCAAGCATATGACAAAACTGCCTAACATATTAAGACCTGAACAAGAGCAATGGAAGAAGAAAACATAGTGAAACAGGAAATAAATAATGAGTTCCCCAAATTCTTTTGGGTAGGTAACAACGTCTCTGCAGGTGCATCTTTGGGTATTAAACAGATCCCACAAGGCCAGCTGGTTAGAGATTTCTAAGGTCCCAGTCCTGCTCTGGCTCCCCCTTGCTGCAAAGGAGCAGCAGCATCCTTGCTCTCCCGCAGGCCTGCAGAGCAATCCTGTGTTCTAACCCTTGTAAAGAAGCACTTGGCTGGACTAACAGGGATTGTGGGATGGATACAGTTGAACAGACCATGTGCGTTCACACAGACACCAGAACAATACCAATGCAGTCACCTACTAAATGCAACTAAGAGCCAGAAGTAGGAAGAGGAAACATACGGCTCCCATATATCCTGTTACAGGACACTTCTAACATGCACCCAGTCATTTGCATTTCACCCTAAGCAAGGATACCAGATTCAAATCTTAAACAAAATAATTGCTTCCCAGTGGGAGTAGGGAGTAAGAAGCTTTTGCGGCTCAGGGAGTTCCCTTCACCTCCCACCCCTCCAGCCACCTGCATTTGTTGCCAGCCCAGGTTCAAACCAACTCTGAAGCAAAACCAACTGAACAAACCCCACCAAACAAAAAACCCAAATCTTTTAACTGACTGCTTAAGAGACCCAAGTTTTGCTCTTCAGGAACATACCCACTTTATAGCCACTACGCCACCACAGGGGGTAAAAACACAACATAAAGCATCTGGCAGCTGCTTTGGTGTACGGCTGCATGGACAGGGCTGACGCAAGGTAACATTCACAACTGAAAAGCAAGAGAGACTGGTATCGTTATCTTTCCACATGTGTCAGTGTAAGCAGAAGAAAAACAGCACATGCTAAACACAAGCACAGCACTCCCTAACCTGCTCACAAGATTTTGTTCTCACTCCACCATAACTAGACAATGAGGGAAACCAACTTCTATCACTTTCACGGAAAGCAAACCAAAGGTTTCTACAGGCTTACCACTACTCCAAAGCTAGGTCATTCATTCCATCATAAACGAGAAAGGAAAAGAGGAGATTCCTTTTGACCCCACTGTTTACATAGAATCTCCAATTGCTAAAACTTAAGTCTTCCTTTCACCATGTTTCAAAACCTAACGTACATCACCTTCTCTTTAACAATACTGTCATTTTCATACAACAATGAAGACTGAAAAATTTAACTGCGGTAACTGGTCTGGTGCAGTTGCCCAAGGCAAGCTCTACAAGCTCATTATAGAAACTACTACTGGGTGCATGAAGCTGCTGGAGTGTGATGAAGAAAGCTCCATCCAGACAGAGGAAGCACTTACCAAGAGGATTCAGATCAAAGTGCACTTCAGTAGAAAATCTTTGTTCAGAGGGAGAAGACGGTATAGAAACACATGAAGCAGTAACTGGAAAAAGGTTATGAAATAACTAAACCAATAAACTATTTAGATGTTTAGCAAAAAGGGTAAGCCAACAGAAGGGATGAGGGTTTGAGAACAAGGCACAAGGAAAGCATGGTGAAGGAACTCCCTAAATAAAACAGTTTATTTTGAGAAAACTCTGGGTGGGAATTCACACTGTACCCACCCCAGATCATGTGTTTGCCAGGTAACAAATCAAGTCACTGCAGATCTGTTGAACGCCCAGCAGAGATCTTCCATGGTCAAGGACACAGAGAATGCACAACACACTGGAAAATCATTAGTTATCACTGAATCCCTGCTGCTCCCTTCCCAGAAACAGACAATTTCTTCCCCGTAAACCAGCAAAAGCTGTACCAACAGAATACACAATGATTTGGTCTCATCAACTATTCTAAATAAGCCATTCCATGTTCTCCTCCACTACCTTTCTGATCATTACTTCTGCAATTCAGCACAGCCATCCTAAGAGAGCAGGAAACAGTCCCAAATGAAAGGCAGGCAGGCATCCAAAAAAGAAAAGTAAGCAGGATAAATGCAAGCTGCTACTTATCACGTGCTATGGAAATATCTGCAATTTATTGCCATAAATTATCAGAATTCCATGCATTTATGCAGTTCACCATATGTGAAGCCAGTTAAGTACATGCACAGTCATACACTCCTCGAAACAAACAAAAGTTCAGGGACTCAACAACCTAATACAGCTTCTCTAAGCCAAAACCCATATAGGGCATATTTGCTCTTGGGAAGTCTAGTTGTACATGTTGCTGCAAACATTATTTCAACTACCTTCTTAGTTCAGAAGCTCTCCTATTATTTAACAAAAAAAATCCTCATTTATTTATACCTTAGCACCATCAGTTAACTATCCCTTCAAATGGTTACGTTACTGAATAATCCTGCTTCCTCCCTAAACCCTGACCACAGCACCATCTTATTCCTGCTATCCTACATTATCATTCCCAACACTGAACTGAAGGGATCTTAAAACAAACAAAACAAATACATAACGAATTTTTTTCCTATTACGTCAACCTGTTACAAGTCACAGATTTAGAAAGTCGTCTTCTTGTTCCAGATCTATTTCTTCAACTCCTTGAGCATTCAGTGAAAAAAGTACTTTTGAAGAGTTCTGTCTGGTCAAGAACAATACACAGAATAATAGATGTCTTGATCAAGAATGACATTTTATTTTCACCTACATTCCGTAACAGAATTAGCTGTATCTGTGAGCTATTTCTACCACGATTTTAAAACACTCCGAGCCAGGAGGCAGCACCTGCCTTTCCCCGTTAAGAGTCTCTGAACTCTTCTTCAGTTTTGAAGCATCACATCAATGCAGAAGTAAAACGGGACAGAGAAACCCTCCGAAATGCCACACTGAAGATCCCATTTTCCTTGGACATAAAGAGGTCATGAAATGGGAAACACGTTGCATCATCCCCACTATTTGTCACAACCAATTTCTAGTCTTCCAAGACCTGACTTCTCAAAAAATTCTCGCAATTCCCAGGACGTTTTGCTCCCTTCACTCCCACATCCAATGTTTCTAGCAAATTATGCCCTTCTATTTTTGTAGGTAAGTACAGCTACAGCAGTGCCAGATGCAGTACGACCTAGCACTAAATCAGGAAAGGTGCTTAAAGCAATTGACTCACTGAGCCGTGATGAGCCTGGAAGCCTGGCTAGGAAGCCACACCTCCGAGCTGCAAGAAGCCCACGCACGGCTTGGCCTCACAAAGACGTCACAACTTGCTTGTAAGCAAGAACACAAAATTTTCTCCAAAGCTGTAATTTTATCTAGTCATCTGCTGACAGGGAGGGTTTTTAATGATGTGGATTCTGCAGGCTGTTCTGTCTTAGGTTAGCAAGGTGACATTTCCAGAAGAAAGGAAAATCTTCAGGCGTCGTGCTTACAGCACTCTTACCAGGCTGCCTCAGCAGACCACTTCAGCTCCAAACACAGCACTGGCAGATCTTCTACTATCAAAGCAGCTAAATATTCAGCCTAAACTCTTGACACACTTCTCGTTAACTGCAGGAAAGGAGCCATTTAAATCTTCATGCTCCTAAGAGAAGCCCTTTGGCTGGCTTGATTTGGACCTCCTCACCCCCCACTATTTGTACGCTGTCGTCTTTCAGTGGAGCTTTTTATCTTTTTCTATGAAGTCTGCTCCATACCCAGGGAATCTTGAATTAAAACAGAAAAATTTAGCATCCTTTTATGCATAACACTTAAAACTTCACAGCTTGTTCTTACCACAGAACTAACCTCAAGTTCTTACCTACTGTTGTGTCTAACACGGCTCAAACTGAGCAGCAAAAAGCCTACCCCCGAACCTAGCGTGCTTCACAACCAAACATACAGATGCAGAGTGAAGCCCAAATCCTGCCTCTACCCAGGCTGCCAACCCATCCATTTTGCAGCAGCACCACAACCTAAACCACTGAAATACTGACAGTGCTCTAAAGTTTTCCTCAAACTCCCTTTGAGTGAATAAAACCAGACCAAGTTATCCCATAATTCACTAACAATTCATTACAGCATCTCAAATTAATGCAGTACTTCTACAGTACGCAATTCCTATGCCATTGGTAAAACGGAAGAAGGAGAAGATGAGACATCACCCTGGAGAAGATGTGAGCACCCGAACACCTTCCCCCCACACATACACACACCTACTTGCACATCACATACCAAACTGACAAGTTTTATAAGAAATTAAGACTTTATTAAAATATCAGAAGCATTCAACTTCCTTGAAAAGTATAGAGAGCACTGCTCCCTGAATCTGTTTCACGCCACCTGTAAGCTCAATAACACAGTGCTGCAATTACCATAAATCATTTCATACAGGGCTCATCAGTGGACTGTTTATCAAACACTGGAAAGGACAGAAACTTGCCCTGGGGAAAAACAAACAGAAAATGCTGCAGTGGCACCATTTTCAGGATACACCTGCCATATATATTCTTCTAACTGGTACATAATGCTGAAGGCATGGGATATAATCTTCCTTGCTCTGCTTGGGGGAACATGCAAGTAACTAACTTCTCCAAGTCGCTATACCACTCCGTGCCTCCTAAAAGCTTTCACCACCATGGCCCAACTGAGATAAGTCCTTCAAAATATCTGGAAGTGTTCTATACATCCTGAAAAAGCCGAACTCAGGACAGTACACAGAACGTTTACCTGGGGCATGGAAACTTTTCACATTTCAGCTCTTGCTTTTTCATCTTCAAAGGCCTTTGCAAGCACTAATTAATCTTCACAAAGCATCTTTGAAGTAGACATCATTAGCGTCTCCTTAGACACAGGGAAACTGAAGCAGCAACTCACTGCCAAAGGCCAAAGAGTAAATTTATCATAGAAGCCCCCAAGTTTTAGTTCTGTACCTCCTTGTCTCCTTTCTCCTGCTGTGCCTCTTGTCAAACCCCAATACACAGAAACACTGTGAGAACCAAATTCCAGAAAAGCAAACATTTCAAGCCTTCAAACAGTAATATGGAGCTTCAAATTGTAACATCCTGCTAAGAACAGACACACCAGAGTGTGATCATGTTAGTTTCCAACAGCCAACACATCAACATAGAAATAAAAAGCTCAAGCTACTTCTTGGAAATCAAATCAATTGTTGCAGCATTTAAATGCGTTTTCCCTGTGACAATCACAGCATCAAAAGAACAGCAGGTAAAATTAAGTTGTACATGTTCAAAATCTGCACTGGCAAGATTTTACTTTAGCATTTCTATTTATAAAACTAACGAGTCACAACATTTCTGTTCTGAAGAGAAAAAGTGTGTGAGCCTGACATTACTTTCTTCAGCTCTTACAATACCAGAAAGTAAATTATTTTCCAGTCAAATTCCCACTCATTAAAATAAGCCTGTCTCAGTTAGTTCACTTTGATTTGGAGGTAACACACGTAAGAATTCAGGAAGCAAGCATCCCACAACCTTGGTGTTCCTTGATGTATCACCATGCAGCAGGTCTAAAGACAAATGAAGTAATCACCAGCTTCGGACAGAGAAAGGCAGTCAAGGACACTTCAGTCCCACGCTCAAAGGTTACAGGGGCAATGGGCCAGAGAAACGAGCAATTCCGCCAGGCTCTGAGGCAGGACGAGAAACCCCGGGGCCTGGCTATTCAAGAGCTATAGACGATTTTTCAAATGCTGTTCCTACTCCCCGGTATTACTTCCCATGAAGATGACTGACACCCCTTGAGCAGAGAGGGCTAACAGTTTGAAATGAGACACGGTGTCATCATGCAAGTCAGATTCAGAATACTGCAGTGCTCCAGCACAGTACGATGCTGGGTTACTACTCAACATTAAGAGGTATTTGAAGGCTGTTCAGCACAGTCAGAGAGTTAAAAGCCAGCAAGCATACGTGTAAGTAGAGACTCTACGTGCATAGGCTGATAGGTCTCACCCTGAAAAATGCTGCTCTCTGTAAATTCTTCAGATACAGTCACTGTACTATTCCGAACACTAATAAAAGCAACAACCTTCTGAAGAGCACTCCCATCTAACAAAAATAACCTTGACAAAGATTAAGCTGTAAAAAGTGTAATTCTCTTCACTGGGAGGGAAACACAGACTCTGCCAAGATCACCAAGAAAATCAAAGCAGCCAGTCTGGGAAAGAGTTAAGAGCTGCCAAATCCTTACATGACATAGCTGCTCTCCCAAAAGGTGCAGGCAGTGGTTAGAAAGCAATTTCAGGCCCAGGGTTTTTGTTTTGCTTTGTTTCATTGTCCATTTTTTTTTAAGGAAGAATCAGGTGAACTGACTTGAAAAATTTCCATAGACTCATAGTCATTCCTATAGAAACAGAATACGTGTTGTTTACTGTTTACACACTCTATTGCAGGAAACAGTAACAGAAAATATTTAGATCAATGGCAAACAGCTCAAGTTGCCCAGTGTAGCTAGTATTAGATACAAGAACAGCCTGAATTGTGTATTACACCTAGAGTAATTAATTGAAAATAGAAATATCAAAGTTAAAAAAGTAGGGGTGCCTAAGAAATTATTCTTCCCAAAGCTAACACTGCACTTAGTAACCAGGAGGCCTCCACTTTATGAGGAATGTCTCTGTGTGATTAACTCACATTTGCCTGCCCAAGCCAGAGCCAGTTGCCGAGGCTACAAAACACCTGTGCCACGCTTTGTAACACAAGGAGTCGGAGCCAAGTCACCTCTTTCCAAATTTCGGCATGCTCCTTCTGCAGCACTGTCATCACGAAAGCTGCGTGGAGCATCTTCAGGAATAAGTACTCCATTCTGCCAAAGTAATAGTTAGGCTTCCAGACAATTCTGTGCAAACCCATCCCCACCACATTCCCACAGTGGCTCCTGAGAAGATTTGCTTCCTACACTAAGCTGTCTTTTCAAACACCTGACCCCTCGGTGCAAGGAAGAGAGCTTTCTTTCCACCTCCCTGGGCCAGGGTCTCCCCAGCAGCACCTTCCCCTCGGCCAGGGGCCCGGCAGTGGGTTGCGGAGAGCGGCGGCAGCCCCTGCCCAGCCCCAAGGCCTCTCCGCGGCAGGAAGACAGGCCCTGCTCCGCTCAGCTCTCCTCCTCGCCGGCGCTTCTGCTCAGCACAGCCAAGCTGCCCACGGCAGCCGCTTCACCGTGGATCTTTGCAGTGTTTCCCCCCCCCCCCCCAA
>Ga0065711_1009012_pt1 | contig 11788 bp, 8 predicted proteins | sample Hoacrofraction12_FD_59098 | JGI IMG/M metagenome (GOLD analysis project Ga0065711, IMG submission 59098) | Hoatzin crop microbial communities from Cojedes, Venezuela - Epithelial fraction 12 v2 (version 2) | ecosystem: Host-associated > Birds > Digestive system > Esophagus > Crop | place... | reverse complement strand
AAAAGCCACAAAACCCCCTCCCACTCTAACTGGAGTTTTCTCACCTTAATCACATTGATTAAATTGTTTTCTGGTAGACTGGAGAAGGCTGGACTGGTAGAGGTTAGGTCTCCTCTTGACTGTTGTTTACTCACTGTTTCTTGCATCTGACTTCTAATAAAAGAGACACTAATCTGAGCAATAAATCAAAAGCCCACAAAGGCTTATTTGCACAAAACTGAAGGAAAAAGAAAACCCTGTATGTTTCAAAATGCCTTCAAATCAAAACAACCCTCAGTTACAGAGCACACATATCTAAACTTGTAACCAATTACCTACAATTCCACCCAGCTATTTAGGCAACAATTCTTGTAAACTTCCACTGGAAGGTGTGGGACAAAGGACAATGCTCTGGTTTGCTGAATCCTTACCTGGCAGGCATTGCTTAAAGTTCTGGCTTACTTTTATTAAGACCTAAGCTGAGAATTTAAAGAAGAGTATGGCTTGATCGAAGGGAGGGGAATAAAGGAGAACCTTCTGATTCTATGTTCAAAGCACAAGATTTGCTTTCACAGGATCTAAGCATTAAATATCAAAAGGAAAACACTTACAAAATATCACACTCTTTAAAGCTGGGCTGAAGATGCTGCAATGGAAAGAGAGATCTAAACGCAACACCCATATTGACAAAAACAGCTGACACATCAGCTAGTGAAGGAATCCATGGTTTAGACTGTTCATCACTGATGGAAGCTACAAGTAAAAGACATGGAATGGATTAGTTTTAAATTTAGTTCTTAGCATTACTTCCTTTTAAGGGAAACAAATAAGCTCAGCAGTCTGCATCAATTCTAGCAGCTCTCATCTCAGAAGAGTTGGTACACTGAACGATATGTTTATTTTCAGAATCATGGTGGGGGGAATAGTCTAACAGTATTTTACACTAGAGAAACATCTTACCTATGTAACAGGTGAATTACTTTAGAGTTCCACCCATTTTTCCTCACAGCTCGCTCTCATCGCAAACAGCAGAATAAACAAGGAGATAATATTTACTTTTAAGAGAATACATAAATTACTGTTCTGCATAGGCACAGCTAAGAAGGTGTTATGGTGGGACTCAAAGTGGAGCTAAACAAGATCTGAAAACAAGCAAGGTTTCTAGAACAGAAGTGCTGAACAGATGGAATTCACTTATTTGATAGAAATAAGAAACGATGCTGATTGCAGAAAGGGCTGATTAGTATGATGACTTGTATCTGAAAGTCTGCAAACTGTACAGAGGATTCTCTATAAGATACTAAACTAGCAAGGTAACATCAAGCTAGACACAGTATTTTCCAAACAATGACTGGAATCACTAGAATTCTGAATCGGATCTATTATGTGTCTTAGGGCTAACTTTGTAAGAAAAAAACCACCCCAATATAATGGAACATAACACTCAAGACACTGCAGGTTCAGATCTCAATATTCAATTCAGTAAAAAACAACAAAAAAGATGCATCCTTAGTTAAGCACTAGAACACGGTGTCTCAGAATGTTTCAAAGACTCCACAGTTGGCAATTTTAAACTGGTTAGACAACTTTCCAGGAGCAATTGCAGCCTATCTGATCCTGCTCCGAGGTCAGAGATCTGCTGGGATCTCTCCTAGCCTTAATTCTTTGAATGCTCACTGACCAGCTTGAACGGTTCATTCAGAATAAAGCTTAATGCCAGCAAAGCACAAAATAAAGGACAGTACATGCCCTCTCATATCACAGTCCTATTTCAAATAACATTCAAGATTATGTGATACAATTTGGACAGGCCCGAGCAAGTACTTCAAGAGAACTGTATTACTTTAATGATGTTAACTGGCAGGCTTAAATGAATTAGTGACTTTTGATGGATCAGAATACAGTGAAGACATGGAGAACATACAAAGGAACTTGTACTAGAGAACTATTGGAGAGTACAGATGAAAGAAGGCAAAACACACAAGACATGAGCAGCAGTGTGGGCTGAAGCAGATCCTTGAAAGTGTTTTTGTTCAGATGTGTGATTCTTTTCACTTTTGCCATTTATCTAGAAAGCAAACTATGCAGTGCTACGTATTGGGTATGACTACGTGAAAAACATCTCTCAGCCCTTAAGCTATGAAATTAATGTCTGCACTTTCCAACGTAAAAGATGTAAAGGGAAGAAAAATCTTTGAGCATACTGGGCCCCTCTTCAGGTCAATTCTATGTGTGAAATAACAGAAGTGAGTTTAAATGCTCTGTACTGGATGCACTGCTTTGCAAATACACGCCAGGACCACATCCTGTGGCACAGCTTGCATGCACTCAATGCAGACCAACTCCTAGCATTTGTGTGTTATGTAAGCAACAGAAGAGCATAAATTCATGCCAGAATCACAGAACAGAGCCAACGTCTTTTAATTCCTTTCCAATGGCTTTCTATACTTAACAGCTGGGAAATGCCTTCATTCAGGTGGTCAGTTTTCTGTCCTTCATGTACTCACCATTTTTTAGTGTTATCTCCATCAATCTGTCTAAAATCTGTGTGGAAACACAATAGTCAGGATGCACAGACATCATCTGTGGGGAGAAAAGAAGCCACATGTCGAACATCAAGTTGCATAATGGCATCAGTTTCCTTTTAATTAAAAAAACAAACCAACTCTTTGGTAAAATAAAATAAGAAGCAGTAACAGAAAAAAACAACCCTAAAGCCTCTAAAGCAAGATGCACCATGGAGAACAGAATACTGTGAATATGTATTATTTCAAGCAGTGCACAGATGCTACTAATACTTTAAAATGAATTATTTGCCATATCAGAATTCTGTAACCCCATGTTGAATCTGTTGGCTCATAAGAAGGTACCAAGGGTTAAGAGAATGGAAAATATCATGTATCCCGAATTTGTGATCAGAGTGAACTCCTTGATCGTGAGCAGGGACAACAGAGCTAACTACAACCTTTTCCAGTCACGGGCAAGTTGAACACATGCAATACTAAACGAAAACAATGCATTCTTAGTTTTTCATAGCACTCTCAACTTCAAAAAAAAAACCTAAAAAGACTATGAAGCACAGTTCAGGTTTCCCAGAGCATTTCACCAGCCCAGAAAAAAACTCTTCTTTTTCTCCCCCAAGTGCTGGATCGTTTCCTGCTCTGTAAGCGAGCTGAATTGGCTCGCACTTCCCCCTTCTTAGAAGAACACCAGGGCTCACGCAGCGGGTAGAAGGCAATTTTTTTACTGGCTGGAGGGAAGGACATGGAGGAGCAAAATGTTTTCCTTTTGGCAAAAGCAGAAAGCCAGTCAATTGATCCAGGCTGTAATTTCACAGGCAGTCCAGCTTTCTTTTTTTGTTTCAGGCACAGTTGGAATGTGATAAGTAATAATACAAAGGAGGTTGGCGAGGCGCACTCTTGTGAGTAACCGAACAATGTAAATTCCTTGGGATTTAGACACGGACACAGATCTCTAGAAAGCAGACAGCCACCACACTTTGAGAATGGCTCCAGACTTTCTCCTGAGCCGTAACGCACATCGACCTTTTAAAAATGAAAATTCTCTGATAATGTGAGCCAACAGAAGACTAACATTTGCTTGTTATTTGGCCCACACAATTATATCTTAAAATCTCTTCTCACCTAGCATGTACTGTGCCCTTTTCAAATGCAGTAACACTTATGAAGATGGACAGGGACATGCAGCTTAGCAGGCACTCAGAAAGTGTGTAGAAAAAGCTATCCCTAGTGACAATCAAAGCATTTCAGACTGGAGAACAAATCAGAACCCAGAAAGAAAGNNTTTTTTTTAATTTAAAAGCCGTTAACCTAATGGAACAGATTCACAAGCTTTTTCTAATTGTTCCTGCTACAACTGGCTTCCAGGAAGAATACTATACCTGGACAGAGTATAACTGCATGAACAGCATAGTCTTACCTGGAAAAGCCACTTGAGAATTGGTATGGGACAAAAGAGACAACTGTAAGCAGAACTTAGAAAACCGTTAATGGCCAAAGAAAGCTGCTGTGTTACACCAGAACTGTAAGACAAAGATGGGCGTGAGGAAAGAGGAGAAAAATCAATTAGTGATTGAATCAGCACTTTCACAAAAGCATTAAGAACTTCCCCACCCCTCAGATGATCATCATCAACAGCAAACAAGGATCTCAACATCCAAAACGAATGTTATTCTTACCTATATAAAATATGGTATTAACTAAACCTTATTTGTGATTTAGAACAACTGTATTTTTCTCCAGAATGTCATACTATATAATTCGGAAACATGTGTATTATTAGATAGTAATAGTTCAAATAAACATTGATTTACCCTATTGTACTACACTATGCCTGTCTACAAAGATAGGCTGCTATACTCGATGAGACCAGCGAATAAGATTTTTTACTGTCCAATGACCTTTACCAACACTTCTACAAGGAAACAGCAAAAACTTTGTTTCAATTTTTTAAAATAATCTTTTAAATAAAGAGTCTGGAGGCAAAGTAAAGCAATTAGTATCAGTCTAATCTCACTGTGCAAATTTGTGAGGTACAAAAAGTAGCTGTTGGAATAACTGAAAATATGTCATTCTTATTACTGAATTACTTTAGTTTTAGTCTTCTTTGGAAAGCCAGGTATGTCACACGTACCTGAATTAATGATATCCAGTTTCCCACATACCCTTCTTTAGTCTCCTCTAGTCTCCGTATCTACTAAAGCAGGCAGCTCCCCCAAGACATCTGTGTCCTAACTTCTCCATGTACCCTCTACCTGTCTGACTGAGCAAGTGGCTAGGAAGACATCCCTACGCCAACTGGACAGCGAGTAAGTGCCAGCTGTGCAGAACACATAAGCAATTAAATCATAATTGCCTTCTGCAAGGGATGATTCATTTAATTCTCATTCCTCCAGTCACTGATTTATGAGATATTTTTGAAGCTTATATCCTTGTGATCTCCAAAACATATTAACACAGAGGTCTAAAGCCAAAGGAGTATAATCACAAATATCACATCCTCAAGGGATGAGGAGAAGCCACCCTCCTTTTCACACCAACAACAGCACACACACATGTATAAAAAAATCCTTTAAGATTAAATAAATTCTCTCAGTTTCACTGATGCAAGTTTGGAATAAAATGCCAACCAAAATAACCCGAATTTTTCAGGATTCACAGTTGTGGTATTAGGCAAGAATCTGTCCAGCTACTTGCAGCCTGGCAGCCTCATAAATACAGAATACAAATCCCTATGAGTTACAGAACAGTTGTGTATACACACAGAGGCACACTGCTAGCTCAGCAACTGAATCTAACAGATGTTAGAACTCATGACTTTCTGCAATCCTCATTAAGTGGAACCCTAAGTCCCAGGCCCATTCAGAACACTTTCAGCAGACACAATGCGACATTAGCAGGTCGCAAATCAGTTCACCACAAAGGTTGTCTTTCTGTCTTGGCATAGTTGAGCTTTTGTTCATTATAACATGTCACTTCTGCATTTATCTTCCACAAACTGGTCAGATTATCAATGATAGCCCAACACAGCAGTAATATGAAAGAGGCCAGAACACTTTTTTTTCCTTATGTCTTATGATGTTTTTTTCAAGAATTCCAGGGGAGGAACGAAGGAAGCTTCAAGTAACAATTCACTATTCTGTAAAGCTACCCTGGAAAGGAAAATTCCAGGAAAAGGGACTCAAGTCTTGCCTACTTAGCAAGACAGAGCTCATTCGCATGCAAATATACTGATTTATGTTAACAACCTGAAAAAAAGCAGCCCACTGAAAAAAATCATACTAATAAATACAAGAGAGTGAAGAGGATATTCTTACCTGATAAGGAGCTTTTCTATGGGATTTTGAGCTATGAAATGAAAATTCCTCAAGTCAAGGTTATGCTGATTAAAGATTTTCCCAGAGGTTGATAAATCAAATATGTCTTCTCCAGGGTGGCAGTCAGGTATGCCATGAGCTATTACTGAAAATCTCTTTATAAATGCCCTGTAAAATTCAAAATTGCTTTCATTAATTTAAACATTGAGAGGCTATTTGCTGGTTGAGACAGTTATTTTCAGATGATGAACAAACAGATCAGCCTTAGGCAAAAGCTGAATTGTTAAAATGCAGTAATGTCCAAGAAAATCCACCCAACCCTGAAAGACGCTATGAACAGTTCACATTAAACATTAACAACAACTGATGGGAAGAGAACAGAAAAAAAGGCTACAAAAGTGAAGAACTAGATGTAATTGATTTTGGAGTTGTAAGGACCTGTGCTCTTCCAAGAGATCTTCATCTCCACTGGCATTCTCCTCATCTTCTCCATCTGAAGGATCAGTTTCCCCTCCTTGCATATCTTCCTGTAACCGCTTTTCTAGTTCATCTACCCTGGAATAACAGTAGCAGCAGAACCTATCATCACTGTTCAGTATTTACAACAGAAGACAACAAAATTCAAGCTCTGAATGTGAACCCAGGAGTCAGTAGCCAATTACGCATGGCAGATGCATGTGAGACATTGCACCTGTGCATCATGCTATTCTAAGACAGAAAGTGGATGTTTCCCAAAGCCTAATGAATTTCCAACAGCACATTCAATCACTAGCTTGTCAGAGACAAATACACTCAACCAACTTCTGACAGCATTTTTTGTAATTGTCTAAAACTTTCAATCTTCTGGATGGATTTTTTTTTTTTCTTTACTTTTCTTTTTTTTTAAAAAAATTCATACTAGTATTTTATTTGTGAAATAGTGTTAGAGAAATATTTACTGCCCCATAGTCAGCCAGCCCATAAGGTCAGGATCTTTAATAAAAACAGTTAATCACACACATATTCTCACTACCACCACTTGCCATTAGTACATACACCACATTACACTTTCTACCAGGAAGATCTCTTGCAAGAACGCTCATTAGTTCTGTTCATTGAACTGTGTAACTACTCAGATACCAGTAGTCTACACAACTCTGGAAAAAAAAACTGAGCTACAAATGCCTCTGAAGAAACTAGTACAGTCAGTCTACATAAATACTTCTATTTCATGCCTGACCAGCAGCTGCTAGCTGGCTCAGTGACCTACAATGAAGGCATCACCAGTAAATTTAGTCCAGCTCTTGAGGGGTAGACAGACATATCACAAATCACTCATTATTGCTTGGAAGCAGCCTGTCATTCAGCTTTTACAGTTAGGCTGCACTTGTAGGTCCTGTCAGATGTATGTCGGTGGCATCAGCAGACAAAGCTGAGCTTGCTGCTACCCAAATGCCATGAGTTTCGGGGAGAGGAGGTAAATCTAAGCTTCTGCAACTCCATCCCAAATTTTTCAAAGTAGCTTTAAGAAACAAACCTTTTAGATTCTTCTTTCTCCTTCAAGAGATGTTCTAAGCTGTTCACATACGACACCTGGCTAACAACAGGAGGCTTAGAAAGCTGTAAATGAAATCATAATATATTAAAAAAATATCACAAGTTATCGATTTATTCAGTATTAGACAATAAACAATCAAAATAGAAACACCTTCCAATTTTAATGGTATTTTACCTGAACATAAAGACTCAAAGCAGACCCTAAAAAGCAGATGATTGTTTAGGTTTCTCAGTCCCTTAACAATTTTATATAATGGTCAAATCTCTCTCAGCGATTAATTTAGAAATAAACGTGCTTCACAATCGACATGAACAGCAAAGCAAGTCTCTGCATCTCTCCCCGGGGCCCACTTCCAGCTAACCTTCACAAGGAGCATTAGCACCAGAAACCTGTTACCTCACAGCTTTATTATTATCATCCACTGAGATTCTGGGAATCCCCTTTCTCGTGCATGAGACAAGAAACTCCAAAAATGATTCAGTACGCCTCTTATTTTCAGTAGTCCCTAGAGGGCAAAGCACCAGAGTTTGCTAAATCACCTCCAAATTCATCAGATAAAACAAAGCTTCCAATCAAAATCCTAATACAAACCCAAATTAAGATGCTAATAAATAGAATTAAAAAACAAAACCATACATAAAAATGTCTTAACCGCTAGCAAAGTTAGGTTGATTTTCAGTAGACAGTGTTCTATTCAGCTTGTAGCAGACAACACAGATCTGAAATCTTTTATGGCCATGGTTTAGTTCTTCAAACAAGCAGTGCTATTCTGACACCACCTTCTTAAATTGCAAGCCTCTTACTAGTGACAAAGCTTCCTCCTACAAGCTCCTTCATTTTAGGAGAACACAATTCAGTAAGAGCATACTCTCCTACTGGGGATTTTCTATTACCCAAAGGTAGCAGAAGTTAAAAGTTAGTATCCACCTGCTAATAAAGCCAGTTAATACAGCATGAATTTTTGGCACTCAGAGATATCTTTCAAATGTAACAAGCAGCATGTCTTTGTGTGGGAAATCTTGTGGGAAAGCTGAAGACCTCTTGCCTTATATCTGGTTAACATGCCTAAAACAACTTTTGAACTGAGGAATCAAGACTTCATTCCAACATGCACGTATGCCCCTTCTTACAAGGCAAGGGAAGAATGCCAGTATACGCAAAAGCCTTGGTCATGGAAATTTTGGGACAGTTCTTAGCTGTTTTGTCTTATTTGGCCATTAATTATAAAGAAACAGGACAGGCCAAATGTTATGGTCACAATCACGTTCCACAAACATTTGTTCTAGGCTGCAACTGTTTACCAGTCTTAACCCTTAACTACGTAGCCATGTTGGTTAAGATTGTGGAATAGGTACGTAACCACAAAAGCCTGATCTATAACGTGCTTGTATAATTAATAGATAAGGAGAAATAAAATAATTATGGCTGTTTCATATCTGCCTACAGAGATACTCTTTAAGAGAAACCACGTTAACAAATAAACCATTTCAGAGATTCAAAAACAGGAGACAAGTACGAGAGTATTTATACAGGTATTCTGCTAACAGCAGGTTTTTTTACTACTGCAGAAAAACGTGGTGGGCTGATCCCAGTCAGCAGGTAAGCACCACACAGCTTGTTCGTCTCCCTGCCCAGTGGTGCAAAAGAGTGGGTAAGAACAGCAAAAGCAAGAAAACTCATGGCTCAAGATAAAGACAGTTTAATAAGTGAAGGAAGGGGGAGCAAGGGGGAGAAGAAAAAGTGATGCGAAGGCAATCACTCAGCACCTCCCACAGGCAGAAGGATGCCCAGCTAGGCTCTGAGGAACGGCTACACGCCAGACCAGCTGCCCCTGCTTGTTTTTTATTGCTGAGCACAACACTATGTGGCATGGAATATATCCCTTTGGTCCTCTGGGGTCAGCTGTCCAGGCCACACTAAGTCATACTGCAGGAACTTCCTAATTAATATCATAATATCCTGTAAACTGGGATTCAAACACTTCTTCATCCATCCCTTGTGATGGTAAGTCATACAGCTTTCTGAAATCCTTGCTAAAATACTTCCAATTTCTACAAAATTCAGCCTCAAAGAAAACATCACACTCACAGATCAAGAACTCGTAGGCAGATTTCTGACAATCAGACTGCAACAAGGATATATGACTGGAGTCTACCACACAGATCTCTCAACAGATTTTCTCCTACCTAACTTCAGCTCATGAAAATCGTAACTGATCAGGAAAATTAAAACATTAGATCCCACAGGTCCTCTACACGAAAGAGAAAAGGCATAAGAACTCCTAAAAACCACCGAAAGGCATACAGCTAATGTAATCCGGCTGCACAAACCATCTCCCAGCCATTCCAAGGGCAGGCACAGTAACAACCACCCTTTCTGTGACCCCACTGCACTGTACAGCACAGGACCCTTCAGTAAGCTGAGTAATCAGTTTTGCAGGCAAATAACTCTGAGTTTTCATGCATCATGAATAAAGGAAAAAAATCATACAAAAAATACAATATAACAAAGCTGATATAATACTTTTTTGGTTTGTTTATTTTTTTTAGCCACTTACATGAAGATTCAGTAATGGAGTCACGGTGTCCTCAGAAAAACTGTCAAGACAAGATTCTTCCAGGGTTCCTGCCTGTGGCTTGGGACTTAAAGACAGAATTTCTTCCAGCGGCACGAATACTACTTCTTCATCATCATCGTCATCATTATCTAGACTGCATCCCAAACTCTCATCTTCACTATCAAAACTGCTTTTTACTTTTCCATTCAACTTGGACTTCTCTGTACAGGTCCTTCCAGCTTTTAACTCATCTGAGGGTTGTGACGACATATGGTGGCTACCCATACATCCTTCTTTAAAAGATAATGAAAGGGGAACAATTTTACCAGTCTCCTCTGAGAATGCAGGTTTCCCAGAACCTTCCACTGAACAAGAATCAGAAGCATTTTCTGAAGTCTTGTCTTTTGTTTTTGAAAAACTGTTGCTGGATTGAATACTGTAAGCTCTATTGTGTGCATGTCTTTCTGGTCTTTTCCCATCTCGCTCCTTAGCGTCCAATACCTGAGATAAGCCAGCATTCTGGAGATGAGATTCCACACCTTTTGTTTGTGTTAAGTGGTGGAGAGAAGGCAACACAGTACTTTTTTCCTGAGAAAAAGGAAGCGACTTTTCCAAGAACAAGCATGAGTTAGCCACCTGCAGTTGATTCTCTTTGGTATCCACAACAGAAATGTGGTTATTTTTACCAGGACTGTGTGCGGAATATGAAGATGACAAACCTACAGAGGAGCAATTATTTTTCTCATTTTCATTGCTTGAGTTGAGGTATTCCTCTGGACGAGCAGAATCATGTCTAGGTAGAGCAGCAGCCTCCATTAGTTGCAGGACATCACCACAAGTAGACTTTAAAAGGATATTTTTTACAAAGTCAGATCTCCTATTTATGCATTTTGTAGATGACCTACTGAACTCAGGGTCATCCGAATTTGATAATTCAGATTGATTTGAACTGTCTGCATCCATACTCATGGCAGTGCGTTTTCTTTTCCCAGGAAAGTCCATTTGTTTGGATCGCCCAGAAGACATCTTAAATGTAAGGCAGTGTGAAGGAACAGCCTGGCTCTTCCGCATACCAGCAGCCATCACAGATGACGTTCTCAGTGCATTTGGAGACGTTGCCTCATGTTTTGAAACCTGCTTTGGCTTTGGTTGAGATGGGTCATCTATGAAGTGTTTAAAAAAAAAAAAAAAGTAAGCCACTGTTGTCATGTTTAAAAAATAAATCAAAACTCTAACAGCTTACTCTTTAAAAAACTAACTTCTGTTTTTAAGTCAACTATGACTGAAATGTTTATCAGAAACTACAATACTTTCATTCTGCTTGAATGCAATTAAGACTTAGCTGTTACTGTACTGTTACGTTACTATTGTAACTAACTTGGAAATGAAATTAAATCCTTTTATTTTAGAGCAGCGCACTAGCCACCACAGAACATCTGTTCTATATGCTAGAATCAGTCAGTCTTTGGAAACAGACAATAGCCCAGCTGAGGTATGGGACTGGAAGAAAGTTTCTGTAATTACATATAATAGTTATAAACATTGAACATCATGAAAAGTATTTTGGAAATACTGCAATAATTTTAATAGTGTTCACGAAAAAGTATTCAGAAAATGAAGAACTATTTTCAGGCTACAGTTCTACAGCACCTGAGCCCACCTTCCTCACCATGCTTTTCTACTTCCTACCTTAAGCTGGCACCAGCACCTGGACACTTCATGGCAAGCTACTTCATGAAGCTGATGTGACTGTGTCCTGGGTTTGGCCAGGACAGGGTTAATTTTCACCGGACTCCAGGAAGGGGCACAGCCGGGGGGTGGGGGCTGACCCCACCTGGCCAAACAGAGCCCGGTGTTCCATACCCTGTGACGTCACACT
>Ga0065711_1048475_pt1 | contig 11789 bp, 7 predicted proteins | sample Hoacrofraction12_FD_59098 | JGI IMG/M metagenome (GOLD analysis project Ga0065711, IMG submission 59098) | Hoatzin crop microbial communities from Cojedes, Venezuela - Epithelial fraction 12 v2 (version 2) | ecosystem: Host-associated > Birds > Digestive system > Esophagus > Crop | place... | reverse complement strand
CCCCCCCCCCCCAAAGGTTAAAACGAGGTACTGCAGACAGAGCTGAGCTTTTTCACTCCACCCCGAGAGGCTGACCATTTATTCCGTTCTGTTGGAGGTCTGTATCTTTTCAAATAATTCTTAATTTCTTCAAAATACAGTGTTCCACCTCTTTCAATATTATTTATCATCTTGAGATAGCTACATTATCAGAGTGGTGACTTTCCTCATCTAATAAAGACATATTATGCAGGACAGCATAGAGTCATAACCACTTACCATAACCAAAATTCAACCCAAAGCCCTGTTTCAAGGATTTAAGCAGGAATTAAGCGGTCTTGAATCCGAGTCACTTGTATGGAAGAAATCACAGGACAGACCAGAACAAATCAAGGATTAAGTGGGACTGGGGAACTTTATGATACATGGCAGTAACAGATTGCAACATGTCATCCCTTTGGATATGCCTCTTGAGAGCACTGTTACTCTAGTTGCTGACTACCTGCTAAGACAATGCTTGCACCAAAAAGAATGCGTAACAGTAGGGAATTAAAAGACAATATTCCTGTAATTTACTGAGTTGGAGGCAGATCCAGAAATATTTATGGACTATTAACACCAAAATTAACCCTTTTCATACAGTAAAACTATTTTGTATGTCGAGTGTTCAGACTTAAATTACCTCTTCTGGAAACGCGGTAACCTTTTCCACATTTTTTATGCACTTTACATATTTTGCAGTCCTCAAATATTTTCAAAATGCAGTACTCATTGGGTGGGCAGGTACAGATTCTGTCCTGTGACTTAGTGCATGTTTGATTCTGCACAAATCCTGTTTTTAAAACAAGAATAAAGCAACATGGCATTAGCAACATTTAAAATCACTGCCTGCAACGTTTCAAGTGAATATGAGGCGATGTTCACATACCACAAACTGCAGACAATTTTGCAGCTTCTGGCTAGTATACCATCATAAAACAATTATATCATATGCCCCAACATCTACATTTTCAGAAGAGTTTCCTCTCTTTCTCTCCAGGAGAGGAGAAATTCACATCTGTAGAATTCACGCTTGAAACTCTGTACATGCAGTTGCATCATATTGTCTCATATCCATAAATATGCACATTTGTGTTACCTCACACTGCGGTGTGTGCCCATCACTGCAGTATTTGGGGGCCATACTAGGATTTGTAGTCTACGCAGATCATGCAACTGTATTTAAAGTGATTGGAGACCTTATTACAGACATTTTCATACTGGGATTAACCAGCTTTGTAGAATTGTGCATTTAGATGAGACAAAAGGTCCTTCAAACAACTCAGACTGTATCCTTAAAACTTACCTGCAAGTGAGTCAAGTAGATAATTTTCTACACCAATTTCCATCAGAAATAATGGGCAACAGCACGACTGAATTTGGTAACACACATGATCTATTAGGCCAATGTACAGATGTTGGTGCAATGTGTTACTTTATATACTGCTAAGCTGCTTCAAATGAACTGAACCAGCGTGCTCTCACCGACTATTCTAGTTTGCAAAAGAAATAAAAACAATATGGGAATATCACAGCTGGTGTTTGCTGTTGTCGGTTCAGCAGACAAACTGAGGAATGACTGGATGCTGGAAATGTAATTACCCATTTACTGCTGAGCAAGTCAGGTCTTAAGCTCCCCTGGCTGGGGAGTATAAGCAGGAAGTCCTTCTACTGATGACATTTGTACCTATTTTAGTGATGCGGTGCCTTAGTTTCCAAGAATATAAGATTGGTGTCACATTTTATGACTTAGAATGAAAAAGAGGCAGGTCCCCCTGCAAGACTTTTCCCTGATTCTTTTCCTCAAATCTTATGAGTACCAAAAGCATCAGAATGGAACTATACAACTGATAGACAAAACCTCCTTGTTGTCTTAGGAGAAAAGACTAGGTTAAACCAAGCCCACTCTTTGAGCCGGCTGTTAAAATCAAAAATACCTCTTTAATAATTCACGCCTACCTTTCCTGCAGGGTGGTGAGCAGGCAAAGCACTGAGGAGACCAATTCCAGACTGCTGTATACGTGTCAGGTCTACAGGGACTGCACTTTGTGTCCACACTGTGACTGCAGCTCTCTGTCTTATATTGACCTATTAAAAAAACAAAACAAAACAAACAACACAAAACAAACCAGAGAAAGCATCTAATCGGAAAAGATCACTAGGAATTGTTTAAGTAAGTTTCATTCTTAGCTGTGGAAACCCTTTCCCTTCACTGCCACTATCAGATTGGTAACGTATAACAAGCAAGTATTGATTTGAAGGGGAGGGAAACTCTGATTTCTTTTACGTTATTCATGTCTGACCCCTTTTCTTACATTCAGTTCAGCGAATTCCAGCCACGTTCAAAACAAAGCGGCCTCAATGCTGAACAAAACCCCTCAGCATATACTTAGATGCAGCTACCAGAGTACATGAACCAAACTTCTTACCCCCACAGAAGCTGTGTTCTGTGGTGAAGCACAGGATGGTGTTTCATGCCAAAAGTCAAGCATGAGCTAGAATGATGTGTCTGGGTGAGGCTGCTACTACCTTTACAAGCAGCAAGTGAAGAAAGCCTAAGGAAGTATTACCACAAACAGACCTGAGCTAGACCTTCACCACTTGCCACTACTGAAGGGACATGAGCTCACTCATTTTTCCTACACCTCTTCAGCCAGCCCTAACAGATCAAGGCAATGAGCTTCCGAAGCAACTGGCATTCCAGACAAAATCAAAAGCTACCAAAGGTAGTTTCTCCAGTGCTTCTCATCAACAACAGAGTTCAGTGCAGTGGTGGGAACAAGTAAATATGAGCTCAAACATATCCATTTTGGAGAAAGGAAAACACCTCAGTTGCCATTTCCCCCTTGCTTGAAAGGAAGAAGATGATAAAAGTCCATGTCTCATATCCTGTACAGAAATATCTTGGAAAATATACTCAGAAAGCAGGAGTAACACTGAGAGAGCCTCTGAAGCTGCTTGGAGAGTCTCTGTTCTCCAAAAGAAGTGCGCCTGGAGGTGAGCCACAGAAATTATTTCCAAAGACTTTGTTTTTCCACATACGTACTCGAACCTTAAAATTCTGCCTCCCACATCCTGCTAATGATTCAGGCTTCAATTTTTGATAAATTATGGTACAAAAAAATTAAAATTCATAATAACAAAAATAAAGATTTTAGACTTCCTAAAACTTGTTGCCTGTAGTTTGTTATTCTGAAAAATTAAAATTAAGGAGAAATAGACTGAACAATACATACCACAACACAAAAAGATTCTAACTATGAATTATCATCTTTCATCTGCTGTGTTTTTGACAAAGGAAGCTAGACAGATCTATCTAGACATTTTCGGTTAACTCAAGCAACTGGCTGCTTCAGCATACACTGATTTCCTGCTTCAACTTCCGGATCTCTCTGACAGGAACTCAGCATTTATGGAGACAGACTTTGTTTGCTCAGCATGTAATGAGACAAATCGGCAGTTTTTTTGCTGTGTCTCATGTAATAACATCATTACAACTTATTGCAAGAACTCAATTATTAAAATACGCAAATCCCATTACTACCCCTCAAAAGAAACCCAAACCCACACACCCACCTCTCCGCAGTAACAACTTTTGCTAACAAAAGATCACTAATAATGTTCACTGGAGTGTAAGACACAACACCTCAAAGCAGACAGTTTCTGTAGTCTTGTACCCAGTCTCTGATAGTGGTCTGCAGCGACTGATTTCCAGTAAAAGACAAGAAAACTCCCTTAATGAGCAATTACAGATTAACCTGTCTAATGGAAAGCCCCTTATGTAAGTGATATTACCAAAGTACGGAAACTAAACTCAGCCTCATGCCCTGTTTTACAATGTATTTGTTATTAGTGGACACGTGTTGTCTAATTTTTGCAATTCCCTTAGTGAGCTGTTGCTCCCTCCTCCAAATGTTGACTTAAAAATACTTTAAAACTCCATGCAAAGCTGTGCTTACAAGAGCTCAGCAGCCTACCTCCCGATAGGCCCCAACCAGGTTAACCTTGTAACAAAACTCCAATCCTGATGAACAGTGTGTCTCTTTTGCACGTATTTTTACAGTCACAGAATTGTATTGTCTTCCAGCTAGACAACAGCAAAAATTCAATGCTCTTAAGATGCATAAATAATCAAAACATATGATGCTCATTTGAAAATTGACTGAATTTGGCTGTGTAAAGCAATCGTTTGAATTATAACCTACCTGGAGGGCACTGGCTGCAACATTTATTAAGCACTTCTGCATAGAATTCAGTGCTGGGATCTTTGCATTGTGCAAACTGTGGTGTATAAGGCAATGAATACTCCTATGAGAAATTAAAGGATATCCATGAGTCACAACTCCATTCTGACACCAGAGGTTCAAACAAGACAAACACTTATTGATCAGTGCAATTCTAACCACCCTCCTTTCCAAGACACTGATGTAGGCCTGATGAAACAGAAAGCAGCAGATGCCAAAAGTTGAAGGAGAATGCACAGCTTATGAGCTACTTGAGGCCATTTAGAGGTTCCTCTGTTTTTCAAAATCTGTCACAATGAACAAAGTGATTTCTCCAGGTTTTATGTTCAAAAGAACGCAATGGAACTATGGGATTAGCATCACACCTGGTCCCTACTGCATCCCCTGAACCAAAAGGCTAAGTACCTATTCCCAGTTGCCATGATTCAAATAACCTTTGAGAAAACACCAGTGAAACCTAAGCTCTTACCTGTGAGTTCGTGGGGAGAAGCATTTTCTGTGAAGTGGTTATGTTAGAAATGATACCTTCTCACTTCGTAGGTCTACTCCCTACACACATCTAGAGCCCTATCTGACAACTAGCAGGTTGACTTTGCTGCTTATTGATTCCCTCAGGCCTCCTGAGCCAGTGGGAGAGGGAGCTGTAGGTCTAGTCCTGCTGCAATGCTTGAAGGAATCTTGCTATTTTCATCCGTGGGTGCACAGGATGCTGAGTTCAATTCTTGATTGAGCTTATGTTCATTATGCCCTCATTTATACCCATGCAATATCCAGGCAAGATAACCCGTCCCTTCAGTCAAAGACCCAGTACTATTAGAACTGTTTCACCAAAGGAAAGGAAAAAAGGCTTTTGTTGTTCCAGATACTTTGTGATTCCTTTCTGAATGAGAAAGGTCTTGATGTTTTGAAAACGACGTCTCCAAAAACTGCACTGCTGCTTCTGAAAAGGAGCAAAAGAAAAAGGCTAATGTTAGGTAGTCCAAGCATAGGAGTTTCCCGCTAGATCAGAAAGATGCTGTTCAAAAAGTATGTGAGTGCTCAGTTTTCTGCAGTCTGAAGAGATTGCTCCATGTATAATCTACACACATTTAGAGAAGTACTTTAAAAGTATCATTAAAAAGAGAAATCAAAACAGGAACAAGTTCTTTAGAGGCCGGTAATGAAAATATCCTTCCTCCTTACTGAAAAAAACATGTTGATTATCTATTGTGTCTTCACATTACTGACAATGTAGACTAACGCTTCCCACTCTCAACAACTGCTTAAAGGGAACCTAACATTTTATTATGCAGCTTGTTGAAATATTTTACCTCTTATCTACCTGTATATCAGAAACAGGATGTCACCCATCTAATCAATGGTCAGTCTCCTCTGGAGACATTCAAAATCCGCCTGGATGCAGTCCTGTGCAACCTGTTGTAGGTGAGCCTGCTTCAGCAGTGGGGTTGGACTAGATGATCCCCAGAGGTCCCTTCCAACCGTTACCGTTCCGTGATTCTGTGAACAAACCTTTCCTGAGAATGTGAAGGCAGAGAAAGGCCTTCTTGAGTTTCAATATTCAGCCCAGAAAAGAAAAAAGGAAAGCAAACTATTTAAGTAGCAGTTTCACCGCTGCTGTTTAAAACACCATGAAAGCTGGTAACACTGACCAGACATCAGGACAATTCTGATCTCTTTTGATCAGTCAGTTGAGTTAAAGACTCAAAACCAGGGAGACTGGAGATGGGTTTCATCAATACCAGCCCCATTCTCTCACAGCCAGATGAATGAGAAACAGTCAAGTTGCAAATTGAAGAACAAACTTGTAAAGATGCTTTTAACAGGCCAGAAACTGTAACGGGGTGGGGAGAGATGACAAAAAAACCCCAAAACCATTCTCCTCCTTAAGCACTAGAGCAGGTGAAGTAAGCAACAGCTGCTGAGCACAAGCTGCATTTTTCAAATTCTGCTCTTTGCCTTTTGGTGAGAACAAAGCCAGTTTTGTAGGAACCATGCTGCAGCCTCAAATATCTCCAAAATCTACTTTGGCCTCCATTTTTGCTTTCCAGTTAAGAAGGCTTATTTAAAGGGGGCTTGCACAAGGATTGCAGACTTTGAAGCAGAATCAGGAGCCTAGCTTCAGCATTATCAGTTTCATCATTATTAATGAGAATAACCATAATAATTCAAAAAGAAACCCAAGGCTTTTCAATACATCCTAGATTCAGTAACAACTGTTAATGCTGGACTTGGTATTATACACTCATAGGATGGGCAACGGTAAACCATACCATTTGCAAATGTGAGCTGACACTAAAATCTGATGAAGGAGAATAAAAGGGCTCTGCTCTCAAAAGTATTTTTTGTTTAAGTTACTTTCTTGTTTATTAAAACAAGAAAGACCAAGTGTTGTCATCACATTTTTGTAGTCACTATGATCAACTTCATTAAAACAGGCACTTGAGAGTCTTTTTAAAACATAAAACCTCACTGCAAGAGCAGACACAGAAAAAAAAAAAAAGAAATACAATAAACCGCATCACAAATTATCCTGCTTGGTGAGGCTTCCTGGCAAAAAATGCTCTTATCTCATCCTCTGCATTGTCTTTTGAAACACTGCCCTGTGACTTAAAGACACAGGAAAACCTGTTGGTTGATGGGTTCACATCTATTTCTCTTAAGTTGTGCTTGAAAGGATACGTCTGCTGTCTGATACAATCTCCCTGAAATTTTATCTGATGAGCTGTGGCTCTCACTGACATACAATTGACAATTTCTTGCCAACTGTCCTCAAAGAACTTCATGGGAAACTAAAAGGGACTTGTAACTCCCTTAGATACAATTTATATACAAACATGAGCTCAGCTTTGTTTGCACTGGAAGGATGCCATTAATTTTAGTACTTACTTCCAATGTAAACTAGTTTAATCAAAGCTCGAAAGGCCAGCAGTCAAATCTACTACGTCAGAGGAAGCACAGGCCTCTCACTAGGTATAAAACTCTCCTGGATTTCTTGGCTACAGGAAGACCCCACTTTTGCTACCTGTCTCACCAATTTTAAGGGCTGAGTTGCGCAGTACAATGTTTTCTACCCAAACCAAAACCCTCTGGCATCCAGATCCATTGGCTACTTTGGGTGAAAGACTCATGAGTAGAGCCAGATTCTACTCCACAATCTTTACATTTTGTTACTGTTTCTATCTCTCGTTAGTCCTTGTCTTCCGCTTTTATTGTGACTATGTTCTTCAAGCAGAGTGAATGAAGGAAGACTAAACTGATGCTGCATCTTTTGCGTTATAGCCTTAGAAATTCTCACATTAGGCAGCAGTGTCTAATGGCAGCAGACTTTTACGATATCTATACAGAGAAAATGAAGGCTTGAGAAGACTCCATTCAGTTTGACAGGTACAAGCAGAAGTAAAAGCCTCAGCTATCTAGCAGCAGAGGCACAAACATTATTAAACATGAAATTTAGTATAGCTCTATGCACGTCAATCAAATTAAGCAGCGTATTTTGGCACAGATATGGGTAAACTATGCTTGCCTTTGACGACACAACTCACTAGGGAGATTTTTGCAATGCCTTTGTATTAAGCAATAACTAAGAAGTTGTGTACAAAACCTCATTGACTCCAGAATCTCTCTCAAGAGTCCCTGCGTTGTTTGAATCATTTTCCCATCTGGACCACAGAGATCCAGCAGACAGGTGACCTAACCTGTCACTGGAGAGCAGTGGGCTGACAGCAGCCTCCATACCAGCTGAGAGGTTAGCACAGACTCTTATGAACACGTATGCACAAGCACAATTGTTTCCAAGACTCCCTATATCCTACCCACCGGAAGATAAAACTAGCAGAGAATACGCCTGTATCTCAGGACTTCCAGGGCTGCGGCTGTACCAGTGTTGTGTGGAGCAGCACAAGCGAAGGGAAAAGGTCTGCGGGCTGTCCCCTCCCGCACAGTCGTACAGAGGCCAACCACAACCAAGACCCTAATGTCTGTACCAGAGCTAAGCCTCAGTCACTACAAAACAGGATTTGGATTCAGACTTCTTCAAAATTAGAAGGGCTTGATCCAATGCCCCAACCTGGATCTACCTATTGGTGAGACCTACAGGTTTCAACTACACACAGTGCATCACCATGTAATGCATTCCCTACATGCTGAATACTACTAGTAACGAACATAATTTTGTTTAACTGCTGCCTTACAGCTTGTTCCTGTATTCTTGGACCTTACATGTAATTAAATTAAAGTATCTTCAACATCAGAAATAAAACATGGTAATATAATGGATGAATACATATGTATTGACCCATTCACATAACATTAATTTTCACACAAGGCCATTTAAACAAATATATTTAAGCATGTATTTTAAGCCTAACTCACATGTTTACATTTTTATTGGTCTCCTTTCTTACAGTTGCCTTCTTCAAACTCAAGCTGTCAGACAAAGGAGTCTGAACAGGAACTACATCTGGCACATAACGTTCTTTACGCATATGAAACCACAATGAAGTCACCAAGGACTCTGATGTAAAAATCTGTTGCTATGGAAAGGACTTGAGGTAAAGAATACCATTTGTTGAGCTATCAAACCTGCTGAAGTCAGGAAAAAAAAGAATTCTGCTTAAAATATTTAAACTGGTAATTTGCAAAAAGAATTATGTTGAAGATTAGTTATCAGGTAACAGCAAGTCTCACCAAAATCAGCTGAAGCTGCATCAGGCTGTATCTACTACACTCAAACCATAAAGGTTCTTTAAAAGCTGCTTCTCTGCAAATCTCTCTCTAAAATTACGGGTCCATTCTGTGAATTGTTCTCCCACCCTACATTGTACTTTATTTCTGTAAGGCAGAGGTCCTTGCACCGCCACAAACAGATTTACAACTCCACATTCCCCCTCCCTGAGAAAACAATATCTTTTTGCTTACTGTTAGGGATTCTACTCCATTGCCACTCACCACCATAATACGAAAACATTTTCCCAGAATGAGACAGCAGGAGGCTGCATAGAATATGGAAGTTATTCACAACATGCAAAATTATAGAAGCAAGCCAAAGTTTGTAGGAAGACAGAGTATGTTTTATTACATGAGTATCTGGAACGTGTATGTTTGGAAAACATACACATTTTCAGGAATACCGGCTCTTCTGTTTCAAAACTTCAGGGTTATGTATCCAAACGTTGGCCTGTTTTCCCAAAGGTTGTCCTAATTAAGGATCAAGATCTGACACTTAGACTAATTGGCACTGTCAAAGCTGATGAACCTTAAAATCTCCAGTTTCCCTGTGGAAAGCAAAGCTACGCAGGGAAACAAGGAGTGAAAGCAAGAAGAGTAACAAATTGCAGGCCTGAGAGGCAGGAAGATAGGTTGTATCCTCATTACTTGTCAGAGGAGGGCAGGTGACAAGCAAGTCCCCAAGAAAGGATCAGCAAGTCAGGACTGGCCACATCAGGTTTGCCCTGACATGGAGACCTCCGGGAAGATGCACCTAAGGGAGACACGGTGCACCTAACATGGAGAGCAGAGCAGGGAAGGGGAAGCCACGTGAGCCCTAAGTGTGCAGACGGCAGATGAAGAACCCTCCCAAGATGCCCCAGGTGTACCAGCCCAACACACTGCCAGAGGGGACAACTGTCTGCTACCTATGCCAAATGCCAGAAATGGCATTTTTGTATTATTTTGAAACAAATCATTTTCTTGGGATGGCATTGCTTGTATCACAGACAGCTTTTACAATGCTCTATTAAGACTTTAAGTCCTCATGAACTCTGATGTGGCAACCACGAGTAGGGGATATGTAAAACAGCAATGCCGCAGGTCACCCACAGCCCTCCTAGCTCTGACCATAAAAAGCAGGGACATCTGAGCAGTCTGCTCAGTTTTATTCCAGCGTTTTTCAGCCCTTTGGCAGTTCAGAGCATGTGCGTGGTTATCAACACACCTCCCATGTACCAGCAGCACGCCCCTACAAGCAGTCCACAGCATGCAGTGGATGACCATCCTTCTCTGCACACACCAGCAACTACACCACAGAGCAGACAGCGCTGCTTTGCAAAGGACAGTTATTGGGGTTTTAAGCTATTGAGAAAGTTTCTATTAAAAATATCTGGTGACCGAGCTGTTCAAAATGGCAAAAAATTATGTTCAGTTCCTGTGAGTAACACAGGGACACAGGCTAGACACTTTCAGATAATTTCAGCTGAATGAGAAAAAACAGGAAAAGGTGTCACTCAAGAACTGTTGCTTTGCCAGTTTCTCCCCCTCAAAACCAAAATAACTTCCCTTTAACTGATCACTTTTTAAAATTGATATAACGGGGAGGGTTTTTTCCAGCTCTGTGCCAGATGCGGTATTTCTGAAACCACTAGTTTTGTTTTTCTACTTTATATATTGACTTTTCTTTGGTTTGTCACAATGCAAGAAGTAATACTGAAAATTTCCTTCATGATTTCCATTATTATGTTTACGTCGCGTTTAGGGCGAGAGGAGAGCTAATTCCTTTTGAATCAAACCCCTTCGTTCAGCAAGAAGCATGACAAAACTTTACACTTTAATTTTGGTGATAAGGTCAGCTACAATTCTGAGACTCTCCCTTCTTTACCTGCTCTACTCTATCCACTCCAAGGTATTCAGTGAATCAGGTTCCAAATACTATCACCTTACAAACCAGGGCTGAATTCAAAACGTGTGAGATGCCATCAAAAAAATTAATTTAATATATTATCAACCCACTATAGCACCCAATACTCCTTAAAAGGCCACTATGTAATTCCAGGTTCAATACACATTCTGACATCCCCACCTAGCTTCACTCAACCTTTGTCTTACCGAGGCCAAATTAATATGATTAAATACACATGGAAGTAGCATACACATCCCATGAAAATGCAGTGACCCGGACCAGCAGCACTTTCATACTTACCGTCATAATCCAGGACGCTTTAAAATCAGATAGCAAAATGCTATCAATGTACCCACACAGCACACACAGTCAAAGTCAAACTGGTCCCACCAAGCTCTCTGGCTTCAACAGCCAGAGGCATTCACTGCCAAAGAGCGGTACAGCTGGATGTAATGGAGCACGGTCACAGCTGCATCATGTCACGTCTCAGATGTAAATTAAAAGGCTTTTCTGTGTAAGTCAGGAGTAGTTTTAGGGATCCAACAGAGCAGAACAAGCTCTTCCTGTGTAAACAACGGTGTAAAATATATACAGTTTTACACTCTGAGCTTGCCAGGACACTCACGGCTTTTGCAAATATTCAAATAAGCCTGAAAAAGCGACCCATTTCCAGTGCAAACCCATGAAAAGCGACCAACCGCTGCTTTGGGAAGCCGGGCAATAACAGCGACATGGGCACAGGGAGCGGGACAAGCCCTGCAGCAGTCCCACAGTGGGGCCCGAGGCTCCCGCACAGACCGCGCCGAGCTCGGCTCAAGCAGAGGGGGACAGCTCACGCAAGGGACCGCAAGCACAGCCACAGCTCCCGCTCCGCACCCCCCGCCGCACTCACCCGGCGCCCGCGGCGTGCGTGA
>Ga0065711_1048473_pt1 | contig 11790 bp, 4 predicted proteins | sample Hoacrofraction12_FD_59098 | JGI IMG/M metagenome (GOLD analysis project Ga0065711, IMG submission 59098) | Hoatzin crop microbial communities from Cojedes, Venezuela - Epithelial fraction 12 v2 (version 2) | ecosystem: Host-associated > Birds > Digestive system > Esophagus > Crop | place... | reverse complement strand
GACTGAAGTAAACAATTATCACACATCAGTTAAAAAAAAAAAAAAAAAAATCAAGTGATACTATTTTAGAGATAGTAGTAGCAAAAAAAAAAAGATAGTAATAGCAAAAAAAAAATTTCCACTATTCAAATAACACAGAAGTGACATTTTAAAGCACTCTGCACTGTTTTCTCAAGTACCTCAAATATTGAATATATCTATCACCTTTGTAGACCTAAATATATATTAGGACTTTGAATGTGAAGGTCTTCATGTCAAGCTAGAAAAATGAAATGAAATTACAAGGGCCAAGCATCAAACAGGAAAGCTGATGGTGGAAGTTTTTTCCAAGATGTATTCCCACCAAAGTCTGTTCACACCCATCACTGATGTGAAATCTGTTGCAGAGACCACAGAATGGTAGGGGTTGGAAGGGACCTCTGTGGGTCATCTGGTCCAAACCCCTACCAAAGCAGGGTCACCTACAGCAGGGTGCACAGGACCTTGTCCAGGTGGGTCTTGAATATCTCCAGAGAAGGAGACTCCACAACCTCCCTGGGCAACCTGTTCCAGTGCTCTGTCACCCTCAAAGTGAAGAAGTTCTTCCTCGTGTTCACATGGAACTTCCTATGCTTCATTTTGTGCCCACTGCCCCTAGTCCTGTCGCTGGGCACCACTGAAAAGAGTCTGGCCCCATCCTCTTGACACCCACCCTTGAGATATTTATAAGGTCCCCTCTCAGCCTACTCTTCTTCAGGCTAAACAAGCCCAGCTCCCTCAGCCTCTCCTTGTAGAAGAGATGCTCCAGTCCCCTCATCATCCTTGTAGCCCTCCGCTGGACTCTCTCCAGTAGCTCCTCATCTTGCTTGAAGTGGGGAGCCCAGACCGACAATAGGATTTGTGGGATTTTTTTGCCATCCTGGTTTCCCATTGAGTCACTACTTAACGCTCCCAGGGTTTTAATAGTCCACTTCTGCATATGCAAGAGGAGAGCCTAAACACTGATGTTGTAGTGTAAGTAGTTGCCTCATTCACCCTTAAACACTCTGAGATTTAGTAAGAAAACCCTACCCCTCTTCCTGCAAACATCAGCATCTTTAGATAACCCTACAAAATCAATTTGCAACAAAACAACACCCAGAAGTAGCAGCTTTCATATGAACTTCTCATAAAAACCTAAACAAAATCCTAAACGTTCTTTGGAGCAGGGTTTGAAATTATCTCCCCACCTTACAGAAAAGAGATTTAAATGCTAGGCTATGCCATCATGCTTTCACAGAACAACTGCATTTTTAATGATCTCACATAAAAGCTCCTGGTGAAGCTGATCCATTTACAGGCAGCCCTTCCCCAGACTGTAACCATAAGGTGAAAATCAACTTGGGCAAAGCAGAAGAACAAATCCACATTTCCCATATTCCATGTGAATTCTCTAGATACTATACTACTGTCAGAAAACACGGACAGGGCTGCCACCTCCTTATATTTCATAAGAGGAACAAGCTAACCTAATGGTGCATAGCATTACCCTATTGTGGTGTAAATGCACATTGTCACTGGAAAGGGAGGTACTACTTAGTTTTCAGCATGCCTTTGACACATTCTTTCATCTGGGAACAGTGATCAAGCAGCTCCAGATCAAATTAGTTCAATGAGCTGGTCTGACAGAAAACTAGCCTCCAGGAAAAAAAAAAAAAACACTAAAATAAAAAAAATAAATGAAGTTTTCACTGATCATACTGATCCTGCAAGCTGCTCAGGTGTTAGATCTGACATCAGACATGCAACCAGGAGAGGTGAAAGGTGAGAACAGGGCCATTCCCTGCAGCAGGAGTCTGTACTTACACCCTTTGGTATAATCTCAGGTTGTAGCTTAAGCATTAGAAAGACAGACTTGTAATATATGCCTTCTTCAATACTTCCTAACAGTTGCTGTTCTCTCACCTCCTGGCTCCTGTTCCACGTTTAATTTGATTTTGTGCTCCAAATGACAGCCTGCCTTCTGTTTTGGTTTCAGTGAAGGAAACAGTTTCATCATCAGGTCTGATACAGGAGGTCCATTTGAATCACTGTCCACTGCAGACTCTTTGCACATTTCATCTCCCCTCTTTAAGGCAACTTTTCTCTTTATTGCTTTATCTGGGACAGTTATATCATTCTTACTGGAAAAGTTCATTTGTAAAGGTATTTTAGAATATTTTTCAGGTAAATCACTGTTAACATAATTTTCATCAAGATCACTCCATGTTCTTTCATCATCAAACTCAAACTTACTCCTATTTATACAAGCCATGCTTCTCTGATGGTCTGAAGCTTTTCTGATCTTTTGCTTTGACCGTGCACTGCAATCTTTGTCTGACAAGCCAAGGTCAACATCTCCATTTTTGCTTTCTTTGCTGATGTCTGTAACAGAACCTCTACAATCAAGAAATTCTGGATCACTTTCTCTATGGCTGATAAAGGATGTCTTAGCATCTTCATTTTCATGCTTTAATGTGGTCTCAAATTCACTCTCAGAATCTGTAGTAGTATCACCATTGCCCTCACCCTTATCTTCATCTACAATCCATTGATTACTTTTTAAAGCAGGAGCTGCTGTCATGGAAGAAGCTGAAAATACTACACTGTCCGTTTTATTCAATGGATCCTTCATTGTGAAAGCTGTTCCTGAATTTGAGACAGTATGCGTACCTGCTCTATCATTTATATTTCCCTGTGTCATACACTCTGCCTTCTTATTTTTCTTATTCGTGAGTTCAACAGCCAGTGCCTTTACTTGCTGCTGTTTTGCCTTGATAGGGGTAGAAGACATTCTACGGCCTTTTGAAGTTTGCTGATCTTGATCCAAGATCCTTTGCACAAATGAGGAATTACTTGAGAAAGATATTTCATCTGCAGCTTGTTCAAGAAACAAAAATTCATCTAATTCTAGATTCTCTCTTTCTTTTTCCTTTTCCCAGTTTTCCAGCTTATTCTGAAATGAAACTTCAAAAGACAGTTCTGGATCTTTTACAGGGTGACCTATAGGACATTTAGAATTAGAAAAGGCACTGGCCAGCTCATGAGACAACTGAGGCTTTTCTGTGCCAGGTAATTTGTTTTCAATTTGGCCAGTATTAGGCTTCATAAATTCTACGATGTTCTCTTTATTTTTTATTTTGTTTTTAATTTCTGATGGGAAAGAATCTCTCATCTGTCCATCATGATTTTTTCCTGGTTGCATTCTTGTTTCTAACAGTGAGATATTTTTTCCACTGTGATTCCTGAGTACTGGGGTCTTCTGAATAGGACAATGTTTTGCTTTATCAGGGTAGTTATATTTTTTACATGGTGCAAAAGGGTTCTCAGAAACCAGTTCTTTGCCAGGAGGCATAGTTTTCTTCTGTGTTTGTGATCTGTCCACTTTAATAACATGTCTGTCATCTGAAGCCCTTTGTGGAAGGTTTGGGGTGTCTTCTCCAAGTTTTGTAATTTTAGATTTAGCATTAGTGAATCTTGTTAAGCCTTCTCCTCTTTTCAGGAAGGGTCGTTTGATCACTTGTTTTTGAATGGCTGATCCATTTGACTCCTGAAAAGGGGTAAGGAAAAGTGAAACACAAAGTATTAAAAAGCCCCTTACACAATTTGAAGATTCCTTCAAATAAACACCACATATGACTAGGAATTTATATAGTACATTTCTACTGGATTTCTAAAGACATCTTAAACAAATGAAATGTTTGGGGCTTATTGTTTTATTTTTAAGAATGAATATTGCATTCAGTGTTAGCTTTCGATGCTAGAATCCTCCTTGTAGATTTCTAAAGCACCTATCACACCTTGGCACAATACATAAAGAACAAGAAAAAAAAATAAATAACCTGTAACTTCTGGGTTTGCTCCAGACGCTGTTGTTCTAGTTGTATCTGTTCTTCCAGGAATTCTTCAAATGTCTGTTTTTTCTCATGAATTGCAGCTTTAATGGGTCTAATGTAAATTAAAAAAAAAAAAAAAATCAAGCCTTACATTTCTGTGTAAAATAACTGTGTTTAATGTCACTGCTATTCAAAGACCTAAGGTGTAATTACATAAAAGATGACAAATTATGAGGTACTTTGGTCATTAGGTGTCAAAAATAATCTGAGAAATGCATTGTAACACTAATTGTTTATTATTTGAGAAATGGTTTATCAAATCCTTGATATAGTTAATACACATATCTAAAAGATACTGTATGCAGGTTTTGCTGTTCCTTCTTTCACTGCTTTTCTCAATGACCCTTTCTTCTGCCCAGACCTCCAAACTTTCACTCGTATTTTAGTCATACTGCCAATTACTGCAGTATCACCTTCCCACTCAGTAATGCTACTAAGACATGTCCTTATCTCCCCCTTTGATACTCCTCCTCCTTCACAGCCTTGTACCGGGTCTGGCCGGGATGGAGCGAGCTTTCTTCGTGGCAGTCCATATGGTGCTGTGCTTTGGGTTTGTGACTAGAACAGCATTGATAACACACCAGTGTTTTAGCTATTACTGAACACTGCTCGCACATCAAAGCTCCCCCTCGCCCCAGCACGAAGGCTAGGGATGGGCAATAGGCTGAGAGGGGACACAGCCAGAACAGCTGACCCAAACTGACTACAGGGATATTCCATGCCATACAACATCATGTTCAGCAGTAAAAACTGGGGGCTTGGTCTTCCAAAAGTCACTGTTGCTCAGAGACCAAGTGGGCATCGGTCTCCTTGTGGGAGGTGAAGAGTGACAGCTTTTGCATCACTTGGGGTTTCCCTTCCACCCTTCCTTTTCTCATTAAACTGTTTCCATCTCAACCCACAATTTTTCTCGAGTTTGCTCCTCTGATACCCTTTCCCATTCTGCTCCTGGGGACAGAGTGAGCAAGCAACTGAGTTCCAGCTGCTGACTAGGCTCAACCCACCACAGCCTGGAACAAGTATTTCTTCTCTTTGTGATGACCCCACAGACAAGGCAGAGCTTTAAAACAAGGCCAGTTGCTACTTTTATTCTAATCAGCTCCATAAACAAAGCCTTTACCATACATGAGAATGTTTCTGCCACAGGCACCATGATTACTTCTTAGCCACGTATAGATATTTACAGAAATATAACTCCTGGCAATAAACTAGAAAGTCACAGCCTTACACTCCTCCTTCACATTACTACTTTCACCACATAACAGGTGATAGAAGGTTGTAGTAAATCAAATTTGGAACAGTAATTATAACTGCTTATGTACTAAGACTATACTAAAACATGCTTCTAAACTATCATTACCCTAGGTTGCACACGCATCTTCAGCCAATCCACAACATCACATCTTTCACAGCATAAGCAATTTCAAGCCAGAGCCTCTCTTAGTACAGGTCTCCACAGTACCTACCAAAATTGAAACCTTGGTTGAGAAAGCTACAAAAACTGAAAGAATGTGATATTCTCAATCAGGACTCAGAATTCAACCAAATTTATGTTATTTGTTTGATAAAATTTAGAATAATAATGGTCTGAATTACCTTTCTTCTGTATTAGTCCATAAATCTTTTCCTTCACTGCAATTTTCAGAGAGATCTGCACTTTCCACACATAAAGGATCAATGTGATTATCTTCACTCTCCATTAGTATTTCCATCTTTTGTTCTGGACACCACATGTTTTTTCCTATGAAATTAACAGAAATTTTTTTTCCTCCACAACAAAAAATCAGTTTTCAGCTCATACTTTAAGCAGCATTCAGGTCAGATTAAAACCAGAAGTGAGCTTCATGGAAATGTGGTCTGAATTTCTACATAAAATAGTCCTAAGGTTTCCCCAAATTAATTTTTATTTGAATAAAGGATCATCCAATTATGTATTAAAAATTTTCTACAGACCTGAAATAACCCATTCTCGTTGTTCATCTTATTTTTAAGCCATAAATTAACAATAGCAAAGAACTGAACAAATTTGGATGTCTGCGGTACTGAAAAGCTCTCTCATCAAGCTTCTGTTTCCCATATATATATATATATATGCATAGATTAAGATCAATTTATACTTTCACATCCTCTTAGACCATGCCCTCTGATTAAAGCTTTAAAGCTGGTATGAAGTATGATGAAATGCAATCTCACACCTTTTCCCCAAAACCTGTACAGGTTTTCAGCAACCTTATTAAATTCCTAGATTAAAATCAAAACCACTATTCCAGTCATAGCAGCATAGTAGTCATGCTGGTGCCAATGGTAAAACTGAGGAGGAAAGATAAAGAATTCCAGTGCACTGCTTCTGATGTACAAATAATTTTTAGTCATATGATGGGATCTCTTTGTCAACCCATCTTAACTCCTAAATCCAGTGCAGTTACTAATCCTCAGTAGAGCTAGTCTGAAGACATTCTGTATCCCTGAATAGATTATTTTCCATTTGCCATGTGAAAATGTGGGTACAGTTCAGCCCAAACAATTCAGCTACCCAATATCTGTCATTATTTGCTATTTTTGCAGTCTTTATCATATATACGCTTTACCAGCAAAGATTCTGATTTTTACCTAAAACAGAGAAGCATTTCATACAGACAGAAGAACTTGGATTTTTTCCTCATGCTACTTCTAATAAAATTCACATAGACATCAACAAGACGACTCTGAGGTCTGCAAGCTGTCCCTAAACCAACACTTGTAGAAAATCTTCAAAATAAGTAGTAGAAAATGACGCTCAGTAACTACAAGGTGAAAAAAACCCACCACAAAGTTCTCTTTTTATAAATGACTAACCAGTAACATATTTGTCTTCCTCATTTTTCAAACAATTCTGTGTTTTCAGAGGCACACCCAGACCTTGTTTCTCACAGGCAGACACTCCCAAAGGACTGTTCTTCAAGGATGAGCCACATTCTTTGCTGTTCAGCTTTTGTAAGAAATCATTGTCTTGTGTATGTGGAGAAACAATTGGAGCATAAGCTCTGTCTTCAACGATATTCGGATACTCAGACGATGGTAACTGGTGTAAAGTTGTTAAGCCCGCTGAACGCCCAGGTCTTAGCTTTTGACTGTCAGCCATTAGAGTACAGCCTTGAAATTAAAAGAAAAAAAATGGCTGCGTCATTGTGTTTGTATTACAGCACTACTGTTCCACAGAAGAAAAGAAGTGGCACTGAAAGGCAAGATCGATCACCCAGTCTCCATCCTTATGTTACTGATCTACAATAAGTGATCAGGCAATCTTGATTTTGTTCTCCTAATGCTATGCACTAAATTCATTTTCTCAGGTAGGCAGAGTGAAAAAGAGATATTCACTCAAGTCAGGCTGGACTGATACTGCCAACAAAAGAAGATACTCCTGCTCAACTCTGAAAGCTTTTTTCAGTCCAGCACTTCCCCCTCCCTTTGCACACAGCAAACCAGACTGGAAAACTGACACAGGTTAGGAGTGTTTGTTTTTCAAGAGAGATCAGCTCCCTAGTCTAGTTCAGTTCATTACCTGAGCAAGTTTGTGCTGCATGAGCAAAGAAGGAGAGACCACTGCATTTGGATACAGCGATAGCTTAAAGCATTCAAAAACTATTCTGAGAAACAGCTCATCAGAAAGAAAAGCAACTGTTTGTTTTACTCTTTTATACCTAAAAAATGTTCTTTGAAACAAGGCCTTCCATCCTAGCACCTACTGATCAAGTTACAAGTACAGCTGGCCTTCTATAAGAACAGGATAGTATTCCTTCTACAGTAGCACTCAACTTTCAGGCACCGAAGTGATGCAGCATTTATCTTTGACTAATCAAGTAGTTATAAAATGAAGAACACTGAATACACTTTCAGATTTTAACTGAAAACTGAGATTAAATTCTTCAGTTTACTCAAAGTACATCATGTGCTTGCTTTCTCAACTTACCAAGAACTGCTGTCTGGCCAGATACCATGCTAAGTAGCTTCTGCTGCTCTTCCATTAGCCTTTGAAGTTGCTCCATCTGTTGTTTCTTTAGCTGCTCCTGTTTCTGTTGTTGCAATTCCTTCAGCTTCTCAAACAAAAAAATAAATGTATCAGAGGCCAGGTTTACTTAACATGTACCACAGGATTAGTGTCAAGACAACAGGTATTTCTTGTTTTAAAGATATTCCATTAGGAAAGTGTAACATGAAGAAAATTAAGAATATGAAATGCTATGCTAAATAACATTTTTGTTTTTTTTTTTTTAATCTATGAATGCCCATGCTATTTCCAATCTGCCCAATTAACAGTTCCGGTAGTCTTTAATCAACCAATCTGCAAACAATAGGAATCAGAACACTCATTTCTACTGCATGTGAAGAAAAAAAAAAAAAAAAATTGAATTCTGCTCTTTTAACATTAACTTCTACTATACTATGTTTTCAATAAAATGTGAAATACTTCACAGTAATTAAAGCTTTAGAAAAAGTGTGTGGTTTGGGGTTTTTTTTCCCCCCCTCTCCAAGATCTCGGTTACAATGAACAGTACTGATACAAAGGACCAAAAGAGGGAGAAAAGAGCATCAGAGAACATTAAGACTCATGAAGCTGCCTGAAAAAAATAATTAAAATACTGATTCAATTCAGTAATCCAGTCTTCATTTTCTTGCGCAGCAGGAGTCCCTAGCCCTGCCTCAAGACCAGCCCCGAGGGCCATATGAAGGCATCCTGCACCCTACCAAAGCACAGCAATGGGTGGTGGGCCTCCGTGCCCATCTCTGTATCTCCAACACATACATATGTGTCTAGTTCCAGCTCCTCCAAAGGAAAGACAGGTGCCCTGACGAAATCCTTCCACAGATTAACAACTGGACCACACCTTTCATCTAACAGGTAAGAAAAATTTCCCTTGAATTTCCTTAAAATTCCTGTGAAAACAGAAGTAAGGCACTATATGTGTGTAGAAGCTGAGCTAATGATCAATATCCAAAGATCACCTAAGTCTTAACTCCAACCCCTTCACTTAATTTATTAAAGAAATCATACTTCTACCTGTTCTAATAATATCCTCAGAAAACCAAACTGAAAAAAATCTCATACATCCAAAACTACATTCGTCACTACAGCCATCAGATTTATTATATTAGATTGTCAGTAACTTTCTAAAACAGATTTAACAATTCCTCTTAAGATAACATTAAACTAGCTAGTATCTGTCATTTAGCCACTGTTTGATAATGCTGACTATACTGAAAAAGTACATAAATATTTTCCTATCATGTAAAATACAGGTGAAAACTTTTATAGCACCAGATAAGTTGTGGAATTCTACTCTAGAGACTTACATGCACACACGCTCCATTTGAGTGAACAGACAGGGATTTGTGCAGAGGTAGCTGCTAGCAGAGCCCACAAGGAGGTAACCAAGTTCTTAATCCTTAACAGCAAGATCTATTAAAGTGCCTCTGAACGCTTTCAGCTAACATAATTTACATTTAGTAATTGGGAAGAGCCACAAGCAAACGTATAACCCGCTATAGTGGATTAAATGACATGCTTGCATTGGAAAAAAAACAACAACATCATAGCGTTGTAATTCCTGGCCTTTTTGTCCCAATGTCTCTGATACTTCATCACACACAACACTAACATCTCTCTATCTAAACAGAACCCGGTATATGGGTGTACATACCTACTTTGAGAAGTAACAGCAGATGTTACTATAGATACAAGAACATACAGCTTCACCATGTTGTGAATATGTGTGAAGTACTACCACTGTAATGACCAGCACCTCATTTCCACAGCTTCAGGTGAAGAAACAACGGAACACTGTAAAACTCTGTGCACGTTTCCAGGTAAAAAGATTTTAAGAACAAATGCACTGCCACCAAATGCAATTTCATTTTAAACTGGAACCTGTGCCAGCAGGAAACAACAGAAGTTAGACTCTCAGTAATTGGACATCATGAGGAGGACACCAACTTCTACGAATGCGTAACTGTGACGTAGGACTTACTCTTTAAGCTCCCTGTGTTCTATATGTTGCAAAGATTTTTATTACTTCCAGGTATGACAAATCACATGCAGGAACAAAATAAACCTTAATGGATGTACATCAAGGAATTCTAGAACTTTTACCTGTTCAAGCTTTTGTAAGAGCGGATCGCTGCGATCGGATTTATTCCAACCATCCACTTCACCACGGACAAGGTCTGTTTTAGAGGTTTCTACGTTACATGCTGCTGCTGGAAAAGATGTTTCAGTGGTATGTTGCTGAAGTGTACATGAGCTGCCAGACTCTTCACACAAGGAGTCATCACTTACAGAACAGTTGTCTGAAAGATGCAACACTTCAGCAGGGAAAGCTGTGATGTTTTCAGGTCCAGATAACAGATTTTCTTTGTTGATTTTCAAACCAGTAAAACTAGGATCTAATAAGACTCCAGCACGGGAACTATCGGACATCCAATGTGCAATGAAATTTTGTTCACTACTCAGATCTTCAACAGTGGGCATCTTGTAAGTTGTATTCCAATTTATTTGCTGATGTAGCATTAACATAACAATATTATGTTACGTAGTGTCAGGACAGTAAAACTTTCAAAGTTCCAGGTATTTGGTGTGGACGGTTACCTACTTTTAGCACCTAGAAATTAAACACATAAAAATAAGAGAGTAACTTTTTTTTTTTACTTGGGATTCTGTTATTGTAGATTTCTTATTTTGTTTATGAATACAGTAGGTTGGTTTTAAGTCCCAATCTACTTTTTGCCTGGGCAACAGTAACAATTTAGACAACTAATAACAAGCACTTTCTGTGCAGGAAGTCAACATAATCCAACTTTTAATCTTATTGTTTATATAAGTGCAGCTAATATTATCTCAGATGATATAAAGCTGTGTATAATATTCTCTTCAGTAGCACAGACCGGGATTCTGAATTTTCCGGTTCCTGCAACAAGAGTTGATTTGGGGAGCTGAAAGAGAGACTTCCCGCACAGGACCTTTACGTTAATGCAGTTTCAAATATGTCCACCTAAATACAAACGTTTACTGCACATATTTCAATTATCTTTTTCGTGTCACTATCATGGCACTTATTATTTTCATGTCTTCCTTAGTTTCTCCCAACCAGCTTTCTTTAAATCCATCCAAAAAAAAAAACCTCAGAAGGCTGACAAAGTTTCAGTGAAAACCAAATCCCTACAAGCATCATAAAACACGAATAAATTCAGGTAGATAGAGGACCCGAGGCGGTTTCCTCACTTAGGAAGAAAAAGAGAACTGCTGCCGATGACAACGTGGCAGCCAGAGCCCGACCACTCCACCCTGGCACCTCGAACCAGTCCCAGGGCAGTCAGCTCTCTGCCTGCGCAGACGGTGTGTCCCGGGAACACGGAGGAACGACGGGGCCAGGGGACAAAGGGCAGACAACCACATCAGCCCAAGCTTCGGCAGTCCTGCTGACCAGGAATTAACTTCTTAAAGCCTCCTCCTTCCTGAGGAGCCACCTCTCACCTAATTCTCCCGCTGTGAAAAGGCTTACACTGTCAACCAAAGTTTGAAACCCTGACTAGGAGAAACAGCGAAATACCCTTAGAAAATCGGTTTATTTCAACTGCCTTCTGTTCTGAGACGCCACTGGAAGCTTCCCAGCGAGGCACAGGTTCCCGCACGGGCAGACTCAAGCCTGCGGGGTTCACACGCCCTTTCCCCCGTCGCCTTTCCGAGACCCTTTCGAGGCCGCCCGCCAGTCTGAAGCTTCCCCTATAGCCTACGGCAGCAGCACCTTCGTGCCGCCCGGAAGAGCCGGCAGGGCTGAAGCTGACCCGCCCGGGCCCCCGAGGTCGCGGGCGGGGAGACGAGCACAGCCGCGCTGGGGAGCGCGGCTGTGCTCGTCTCCCCACC
>Ga0065711_1048471_pt1 | contig 11791 bp, 4 predicted proteins | sample Hoacrofraction12_FD_59098 | JGI IMG/M metagenome (GOLD analysis project Ga0065711, IMG submission 59098) | Hoatzin crop microbial communities from Cojedes, Venezuela - Epithelial fraction 12 v2 (version 2) | ecosystem: Host-associated > Birds > Digestive system > Esophagus > Crop | place... | reverse complement strand
GTGCCCTGAAGTCCCTTTTGATGGCCTTGGGACTTCTTTCTGCTATCTCGTCCCCGCCAACCTGCATTACCAAGAGGGGGTAGTAATCAGAAGGCTGCACCAGACCAGGGAGTTCCTTAGCAGCATCCCTAACCCGGGCCCCAGGGAGGCAGCAGACTTCCCTGTGGGATGGGTCCAGTCGGCAGATCAGGCCCTCTGTTCCCCTCAGAAGGGAATCACCTATGACAATGACCCTTCTTTTTTTCTTAGTTAAGGCAGTTGTAATATGTGGGGCTGTCTGACTCGTTCTAGGCAACCCCCCGGATGCAGCCTCACCTTCACCCACATCCTCTGTGGCCAGTCCCTCACATTCCAGAGCCCCATATCTGTTGCTTAAGGGCAACTGGGCAGGTGAGGGAGGCCAGGGGGAGATTCGCTTGCCACCCTGAGCAGGGACCCTTCTTTCTCTCAACCTTTGCATCTCTAGAGCTTGCAGAGATGAGATCTGTACTTACATACTCAAGACAATGGAGATTAATATGCAAATACACTGTTATGGCTGTGGAGATAAAAACCTACCTTCTCTTTAACTGTTACGTATTAATTTTCCCTCTGTAAGGCATGGAATGGCAGGCAGGAAGACTTAGGAGCAGGTATCACAGCATCTCTCCTTACTGGCTAAAGGATTAATGTCATGAGGGAGGGAGGGGCCAGCCAAATTCTCTCATGTCATTCATTGCTTTGAGCTGGGGATGGAGCAGCAGAAGGGAAAAAAATTCTACATAAATAGTGACATTCAGTGGGGTGAAGGAGTGTAGAAGTATGGAGCTAGTGGAGATTGAGACCTCTCCACAGATCATTTTGTGGCAGCATCTCGGAAAATCCAGGGCTATACTGGTGACTTGTTCAGGTTTTTTTCAGTAGGGTGAGGTCTTTTTGTACCCTCAAATAATCACTCAGGTCCCACAGGTGAAGCAAAATATTCCCATTGAAACTTTTGTGACTACCGAGAAGCACCTCAGAATCAACCATCTTGCACAAAAATTGCTATGCTATCTGACAATGTGGGTGACTGATGTGAACTATGTGCCACTTGTTTGCTTTTTATTTTGGGGTGGGATTTTTTTGCTTGTGTTCTTCTGATCTGTGAAGAATTTGCAGGATATGAAAAGCCATATAGGGGAAAAGGAAATGAAATAGCATGTTCTTGGCAGCTCAGCATCAGAGCAAAAATCCAGGGTCAAGTGGCAGAGAACAAAAGCAGAAAAAAGAGGAAAAAAATCACCTGGTGTTTTAGCAAGAGAGCAGGGACTCTTTGGGCCAAGAAAGTATCTGTCACCATGTCAGCCTTGGCAGGAAGCGAAGAGAGAAACCACCCCTGTGTCGAGCCCACCTTGCAAAGCAAGGACTTCTAAAGCCAAGTGTGAGAAGGCTGGGTAGGAGGAGGAACAGGCCAGGAAACTTAGGTTGCAATGGAGGTTCTGGGGACAACAAAGCGACTTTAGGATGCAAACCAGGTGTCCTCAATGGGGCCAAAATGCTATCAGCACATCTGTGCTTACAACTTTATTTCTGTTTAACTGAGTAATATTATCAACTGTGCAGAAATATGAATGCAGTGTTCTGTGTAAAGACCCCAGGAGCTGATAACAAGACTACAAGGGATGGGATGATGCAGCTGGTTCATTTTTTTAGATATACAGGAAAATTATGTCAACTAGCAGAAGACTATATATCAAAAATCCAGTAATGCATGGGTGAAAGCGCCCTGGCATCAGCCGGGGATTTTGCTGGAGTTTTGACAGGCATTCTTGGGAGGGCCTTGGTCTGGGAGCTGAAGACATTGCCACCTCCAGCTGTCAGTTCTTCCCCTCGGCAGAGGGATTATCACCCCAGCAGCAAACTTGGCAGATGTGACTGTATACCTTGCTACCCTTGCTAGGTCCCTGCTCTTGGTTCTGTTGCAGCTGTAGTGACCTCTTACAGAAAGAGGTGAGACATTGCTGAACTGCAGCAGTGAGATTTAGCAGTTTATCTAGCAAAAATTTCAGGGCTTTGGCAACGTGCATCAGCCAACAAAGCTGTTGTAAGGGCTTGGCAATTTCAAGCCATAAATGCAGTGACTGTTGTCTGTTCCCAGACTGGAGAGAGTACTGCTCTTCTGCTCACTGTACACTATATGTTTTATGTAATTAAAAATAGAAACTTTTTGTTACTAAAAAGGCTCCATTCTGCAATAAACTTGAAGCTGCTGAGCCCCATAGTGTCAGGACTTCAAACATGCCAGTGATTATGCTAGAGATATTGGAAATGTTTACTGTTAGACATCTATTTAAAGTCAAGCTCACATAATTATTTAAAATATGTATTCAACAAAAATAGCAGCTGCCAAATCTGAGAGTTGAAGCAATAAGACCTGTATGTTGACCTGTGTGTATGCAGACATGCTTAGTATACCAGTCTCTCTAGGTGCCGTTTTATTTATCTATATTCATATTTATTGAAAATTAAAATTATGTAGCTTTTAGACATTATTACAATCTACGACATTTTTGTAAATCGAGTTGTATTTTTTTTTCTACCACAGGCTGGTGTGGGACAGTACAAAAATACGGTTACCTAGAATGAAGAGTAGCTACACTACTACTTTCATGAATAGAAGAACTCTTTATAAATGGAATGTTAAAATAGACAGCGGAAATAGAATGAAGCATATAAATGAAGTACTGAAGAGTTCTTGCCATGTAGTGGGCAAGAGAAAAAGAAAGAGAAAAGTGACTGTTTAAGGAGCAAATGTAATTTTAAAATGCCTTATGTTATTGAACCTTCACAGTGTTTTTTTCTAATGGTTACTGTGAATGGAATGAGAAGTAGTATTTATTCTGTGAAATGAGATTATTCCTCGTGCAAGTGTCCTGGTTTTTCTTATGGTTGATTATTATTCCTCTGTTGGAAATAATAGGTCATTTTAAACTTAACTATTTGAATGTTTCGGCTTTAGATATGATCATGCAGCAAAACACAAATCATTTAGATCTAAAGACAGGGATTTGCTTTAATGTTATATAGTACTCTAAACAGGCTTATTTCTTTAAACAACTGATTTGCTGTGAATTAGCAAAGTCTATCCAGCTTCTTCACAAGCTTTATTCAGCCTTTTTCTGTCCAAAGTTCATGAAAGCTCTGTGATGCTGTACTCATTGGGCTTTACATTTATCCTAAGGAATGTTACAGCGATGCTTAGCTGTTTGTTCTTATCTTTATTCATAAAGAAAATATCCTATCTTTAGTCAAAAGCATGATATACAGACATGAGGTGAAGTGAATGCAGCTGAAAATAGGAGTTAAGAATCCAATGCACATGCGTGCTACTTCCACTGAAACCTGTGGCAAAAATTCTGTAGTTTCCAGTGGGAGCAGATAGGAGTGAGTTTTGTTCAGGTGTGGACAGATAATATACACAGCAGAGATAGGTGGAAGGCATCAGATAGATATCAAGCCCACATAATTATCTATGGAGAAGGCATTATATTCTGATGCATCCCTTAACTGCATATGCTGGGCGGTACCTTGCCTCTGTTGGCGGCACAGCTGAATTTGTAGCTCAGCTGTTAGCTGCTACTTACCAGAGATTCCTCTTTAAAATCATGTGAATCTGAGCTTTTGATGTTTTGCCTTTTAAAATCTGCTGGTTTGCCTTTTACATGTGTGCCATAGGCTGCCAGTCCCACATACATTCAGAAACAAGCATCAAATTGCTATTCAGGAAAGCTGGATTCTCTCCTTCTGCCATGTACGTGCTATGTGACTTTTGAACGTGTTACTGAATTACACTTCATTACTTCTTCCCTTGATAAAAAGTAAGAGTAATGTCTGCATACCTGTGCATAAGAGCTGGTCATGTTGTTTTGTGTATATCCATATGTTTTCTGCACAAGTAAAAGCATATTCATCTACCATCTAAAACCCACCTTGGACTTTACGTTCTTAAGTGGACTTTACTGCCTGAAGAGTTTCTTCTTCTCAAGGCAACATGGAGATTGGACGGGAAAGGATTTGTCAGTTAAATTCAGCAGTGATGAACTGATCCAGTCATGGACTAGAAAAGCATCCACAGGTCTCATGGGAACCCTGTTGGGTTTCCCATTAGGCTGAGGGATGACTTGATGGTTTATCACACTTGTATGTACATTGTAATTTTCTGGGCACTGCTGAATGTAGTGGTAGATAGTAGCTCATAGCTAGTTGGTGCTAATAATAATGAAAAATGTAAATTTACCATCATGCAGACATGAAGGATCATTTCCTTCAGACATTTTCAGTGTTTTCTTTGTGAAAGTTTATTCATGATCTCTGGGAATTTTTAAACAATCCTATTTACATAAAATAAAAGTCTGAAGTCTCTAAAGGCAACAGTTGTTCAAGCACTTCTTTTTTAGGTGGCAATGATGAAGGTGATGGATCAGCAGCAGCCATATGATCTTGCTTAGTGCTATTTTTATCTCCTTATTTTATCGTAAGTTTATCGTATTTAAGTGTATCAGCTGATTATGCTGGAGAGATGGTCTTCAGAGGCTACAGTCAGATCTTGCACTGGCAGTGACTCTACTCTGCTTTCTTACAAGTAAGCTGAATGCTCTGATCTTTAAGGTCATCTTTCTCACCTATTTTTTTGAAAAGTGTTTCATCTTTATAGACCTGCTGTCTCCTGTAGAGCATACTTGCCTTTTTTCAGTCCGTTCTCTACATCATAGCTTGTGGTGGTATACATCCCATTCAGCATGCTCCACTGTAATTTGTTGTTGTTAATGACAATGTAATGAACTATATCTTGGTTTTTTTGTCTTTCTCCAGCATTAAATAGAGAATTTACAGCTCCAAACTGAGCTAGAGGCTTAAAGGATTTTTTACTTCATAGGATCTTCCAAATCTCTAGTAAATGGATGTACAAAAAACATGTTCAGAATGTTGAACAAGTTGAAACCTTTGTCCTTTAAGTGTAGCAGAAGAGTCTCTTTGACTTTTTTTGAAACCTGCAAGAAAGGAAGCAGGGGTCTTGGAGTATTCTAGATTTTACCTTTCAGTAAAAATCTGAGAAAGTTCTTGGATTTACCCTTTAGTCCAATTCCTTGACTTTTCATGCTCTTGCAACTTTGAGTATATAGGCCATCCAGCTGATGGCTGAATGAAGGAATGTCAAAATTTGTGTTCTTTTCCTATGCTAGATGGACAAAGTGATGCTGGTATAGATTTTATATGCCCTTGCTTGCCATAGGGTACAATTTCAAAGATAAAAATTTTATTTACAGAAAAATGAAAGAGGAAAGTCTGACTAGTTAAATAAGTCACCTTCAGAGGGATTTGTATCATATGCATCATTACAATAACTGTAACCCAAATCAATCCTTTCTGTTGCTGTATTTTCATGAAAGTGTCAGGAGGAGAGTGAAATTCAGGTTTGCAATGTAGTGTCGAGGTTCTTGGGGCAGAATGTAGTGTTCGCTGTAGCTAAGGTGGTTTATTTCAGTATCTAAAATGAAGAGGAAACATCATAAGAAATTTATCCCAACACAGGGGGTCTAGATCTAGAAGAACAGGAGCTGGTGGCCGCCTGCAGATCCTTTGCACTGATACGAATTTTAGAGCTAGGGTTGTACCTTGCTGTTCCTGGAAAGTAAGGTTGGGTGTCAGTAGGCTGGAGCTCAGCTGGCACGTTTCTGTTGGCTGCGTGTTGGTTTTGTTTCTTAATTAAGGTTGCTAATAACAGCAGCTGAGGAGAAGCGGCATATAGGCATGCTCATCTTGCAATCAGCCATACCTCATATGCTTGTGATGTGAAAAGTGAGACTAAAGCCTGCCTTTTGTTACAAGTCTGGTGGTACCAATATACCCTGTGGACGTACCATGGTTGTGTACATTTTTACAACCTTTACTGTGGTGTTGATGTTGTAAGGAGACCTTACTGAAGTTTGTGTCCAAAGACAGTGTGAACTAGATCATCTGTGTGTTTTACAACATAAGAAAGTCACAACATATCTGTGCTTTCTGTTTCTTTCTGATTTTTCTTCATTTTGGCTCTATAGTGTTTAGTGGTGTGACATTTATTATAGATGGATGTTCACATGATGCTGGTTTCTAGCCCAATCCAAAGGGTAACACAATGGCAATATGTGAACCACGTCTACCTCTCTGGTGTCAACAGCAAAAGCTGTAGTGTATTATTTTTTTTATAAAAACAAAACTTATTTTGTTAATAAAAAATGCCTGTACTTTCATTGTATAGATCTATGCATGACAATATGCATGACTATAATTGATCTGTGTCTTGTTGTCAGTACAAATATTTGCAATATCAGAATTTTTGTAATTATACAATAAAATTCTTCATCATGGAGTATAATAAAAGAAGAAGAATACCCTGCTATATTTAAGCTTTGGCTAGTATCCTGGATTTGAACTTACACTCTTCTTCAAATTTTGGAACTGCCTAATGAGCTTTTAAGTCTCTTCTATGATGAATTCTCTTCCTATATCAGTCTGTAACTTAGAATGCAGATTCATGATTCTAAGTACAACTATTCAGTTTCATTATAATTTCATAAGTAATTTATTGCAAATATTTGTGAAAACTGTAGTTAAACCACTAGTGTGTTTGTTTGAGAGAAAAGAAGAGGAGCTTTAGTGATTAGGTACTGAGTAGAAGAAGTATTATGTACTTTATGAGAATCTCATAATATTTGCTGTTGTGCAGACAACGGTTTGGTTATGCTTTCCTATAAATTTCTTTCTCTTGCTCTACATGGCTTTTAATGACTTAGTCATTGACATTCTCTTCTTTGGGATCTTGCTAGGTATGCTGTTTTCTGGACTAAAATAACTGAGGGGCTGACTTCCCGTGATCTTTAAAGATGCAATAATTATTTTCTTCTTCTATTTGTGCTGGCTGTTCTTTGTCATGCTTTCTTAAACTGCTATCATAATTAATTATATTCTCCATTTGTAATACAAGTGGTTTTAATTGGATCTAGTAGTTTTGGTTACTGCCTATCCTTCCTCCATGTTTTTATAGCTTCACAATAAACACCTCTATTGTGTTCCTCAAGAGACAAATGTCTTCCCACAGAGAGCAAATTGCTTCAGCCAGCCAAACGAAATAAATAAAAAGAAAAAAAATATAAAACACATTAATGAAACAAATCCATTATATACACATTGGTAGAGACAGTCAGTGTATTAAAGTATGCATTTTCCACAGAGCTGAGGGTGTCTGATTCATGTAGGTATTATAAAAAGCCCACTCTGAACATCTGAAAAACTAATATGCAATTCACTGCCATAGGATGAGTGTCTTTTTGAAATAAAATGACAGCTAGAGAGGATTAACTTGAAGTGGAGATAAGATCTGACAAAACTATTTCTAATCCAATTCTTCCTCCAAAGTCATGTTGCCTGATTGGCAGAACTGTTCTGTCTCCTTTCTTCCCACCAGTAAATAGAGGTAGAGCCAGTGCATTAGCTTACCTAGGTTCCCCTAAAATATAGCTGATTTCTTAAGTACCATGAAAATTCAGTGTTGAATGTTTCTAGCCCTAAAGCATAATTAATTGACTCATAATCAATTAATATCTAAATAATTTTGTCCATTTGTTATACTGAAATGAGGAGAACCAATACTCATTATTCTATTTTTAAAATGTTCCATGTGGCACTGATGAAGCTATTTCATTAGTTTGCTCTAAAGTAAAAATAGATGTTTATACCGTATCACCCCTTTCATAGTGTTTGCTGGGAGTTTGCTTATGAAATTTAGCTGAGAAGGGTCTCCCAAGTTTTCCTCCTTTTTACAGCATGCCTCTTGTAGTTTTATTCTGGCTGTAATGTTTTTGCCACGTATGCTTCAGTAATCTTCATGTCAATTTAAATTCTTTTAAAATTTGGTCAATCAAATTGGATAATTATCTGCAAATAGATTAACAGCACATTAATAAAAATGCTTAGTACACCATTAGAAACAATTGCTATAATGATGGATACCTCGAGATTCAGCTTGCTTCTGTGGACCCTTCATAATCAGTCTTTTTGAAGACTTGTAAGATAATTTATTCTATTTTGGAAGTACTTAGCAGGCAGTAGCTGACTTTGTGGTCTTCACAGAGCATAAGGAGTTGTGGACTGTTGATAGCGAGAGATGATTTTAGCTTTAGACAGTATTAGTTTTGCACCTCCCCACATAATTTTTCCCTAGTTAGGACTAGTATTATTTAGCTTATTTACAAATGGTTTCAAAAGGTTTGGGGTTTTGTCCTGGATGCTCTCATTTCAAGTGGAAAATTAATTAATGGTTGTGATTCATCTCAGAATTTCCATAAATGAAAATAACAGATGCTTCTGCTGATTGTGGGAATAGATGTAAAAAATATTGCTTTGATTTTGTAAAAAAAATGTTATCTACTGTTTTGCTATGTTATACACACTAAGGACCCTACCTTTTACCAATAGCCCTATGCTGCCTTGGAGGGTTCACTCATTTTATCTCTGCTTATAAGTGACTAGGCAGTCAGCACTACTAAAGCTGCCAAAACCACCAAATTGTGCAATGAAAAAAAAAAACATAGACCTCTCTAATTATTGCTCTTGAAAAAGTTAATTACACAAGTACTAAAGTGTGTGTTAGATTAACCTGCTTTTGGGATGTTGGTAACATTAAATCTTCTGAGACCAGATTCTCTGTTGTAAGGTGCCAAAAAATTTGTCCTCTGGTGAATGCAAAAAAACATGGCAATATGAAAAAGTAGCTAGCATATCATGTGATATTACCTCTTCAGGAATCCTCTAGGACAGAACCTGCCACACAGTCGCTGAGTGCCCTTCTTTGGGATTTAGACTGCATCCTGTTTGCTGCTGGCATGTTCAGTGGTGACCCATCAGTTAGCTCTAGCACTAGTTGTGATACGTGATAACGAATGAACCTGAAGAGGTGGTCAGTTGAGGGGTTGGACTAGATAATCTTTAGAGGGCACTTCCAACCCAAACCATTCTATGATTCTATAATTTTCTGAAACAAAGTCTGAAAAGTGATATCATACTCCAGATTGTTAGGGTTCCTGAAACGCAATCTTGAGAACCACAGGAGATTTGCTTGGAAAGGGAATCAACTTCTATCTTAAGACAGATATTTTTCTCTTACAGAGAAAAATGTATTCCTGTATTTCAGAGCAAATAAAGAATGAGAAGCAGTAGGAGTTTATGCTGTCAGCACAAATTAAAGAAACAGTGGCTGGACATAAAAATACATGCAGAAAGTAAAAGAAAAGGAAATATGCAAGATGATACTATTGGCTCACTGTGTTAAAAGAGGAAAGAAGTCTGTTTTGTTTGATCTTTTGTGCTTTATCTGGCATCTGATGAAGCATTGCTGAGGAGCGAGACAGACACAAATTCAAAAGACAATAAATGAAGAGAGATTTTAGTCAACTTTCTTTAGGAATTCAGTAAATGAAGGAGTCCTAAAGAGTGTTTAACAGAAGACATTCATTTAGTTATAAATTCACCAGAGCAGGGGCTCCTTTTAACTCCTCCTGGGGTAGTTGGAGACAGGCCACAAGAAGGCCTTCAGGCAGTGGACTTAGCTTAGGGAAGTAGACTGATTATCATCATACAGCTGGGCATTTCTCTGTGGGATTATCGTGGAAAAAAGTCCCATGGGTTATTACATATGTTATTCGCCATTTTTGCATTGGACAAGAAGTGAGGAGGAAGCTGGGGAAGGGAAAGGGAAGTGTATGATTCAAACTTTCTCCAATTTCAATCAACCAATGATGAAAGCAGCTTCCCACAAGCTCTAATTTAAACAGAGACTTTAAAAAATAACTTACTTGGCATTTTGAGGTGCTCTGAGGAATGAAAGCTTTTCGTGTATGATCTCCTTAAAACACATTTGAATTGCCTGGATATGTATGAACAAAGGGAGATAATGCATCCTGAGAGCCCTTGCAGGTTTCAGAGATAGATGTGTTTTTCATAAATAAGACTGTAGTACTGAAATTTTCCTCTCGCAGGAGAGAGAGGCAATTGAGTCTACAGAAATCCTACTTCATGGAGAACCCTGCACCTGCGGCCCATGGCATCTCCAGCATTCCCAGGTGACAGCATGGTAGAACTGTACCTCATGGAAGCCTCAGGGTACTTTGGGTCAGGACTTTTTCAGGTGCTTTGATGTTCTCTGAAGGGCAAAATATAAATTTCTATCTCTTTAGCTGTTCAAATTGATGTGAGCTCTTCAAACCTGAGCTGTACAGCAGGTCCTAGTCCCCTTCAAAGTGTAATTCATTGTGTCAGTCTGGCTGTAAACCATTCTGTGGTTTATAAAATATGAGTCTTTTTTGCCTTCTCAGTGGAGATCTGTTTCTCAGAATGCTTTGGTGGTTTGGTCTCAGATGAAGCTAGATAGTAGTCTAGAGAGTAGGTGGTGCATGCTCAGCTCTATCAATGTGGTTGTCTGTCAAACTCTATATTTGGCAACTTTGAAGAACCAGTGTGTGATAACCATCACCCAGGTTTGAACTGTGCACCTTAGTGCTAAAAACATTAGCTAGTGTTGGAAAAGCTGAGTCACAGAACCTGTCCATTTTCTGTAGATCAGTACAGAGAAAGGCCTGCGAAATACATGCAGCTGGTTAAAACGCGCACTGAAAGTGTGTGAATTAGACCACACTTCATATCCCCTGCTCATTCTTTGACACATCCTCATGGTGGCAATGTAAATGTGGATCTGATTTGTATGGCTTTGATTTTTTAAATTTTTTTCCTTTTTTTAAATATTTTGCCTTAATTTCAGGAAGTAGAAATTAATAATTATAAAACAAAAACATGTTTTATTTGTATACTGTTTCACATGTATTTGTCTAAAACATACATAAACCAAAAAGTGTGCTTGTAGTGCAGAAATTGTGCCAGCAGTACACTGCTGTTGGAATCAGTATTTAAGGAATAAAGTCTGTGGTTTCTGTTCTGTAAATTAGTTAAATGTCAGGAAAACTTCACTGATTTTAAGAACTCAGATCCTGACTGAAGCCAGCTAAGAGGTTTTTTCCATCAAAAAATTTCAAGTTTCCTATGGTCTGTGGTTCCAAGATAGTGGGGTAGACTACCTGAGAGCCTGGGCTCTGAAATCTCTTTCACAGAATTTCAAAACTCTTAGGTTTCATTCAGACTGGAATAAAATCAGATTTTCAAATATCTACATACTCTGCAGAGTTACATGACCTTTTTTCATGCTGCTCTTCTCTTGATTAGCTTTTAAATTTACTTCCAAGCCAAGTGCTTTACATTTCAGCCTGGTGTATTAAAGTCATGGGTCTTTCGTTAGAGACAGCACATTACTGTCTTCACTGTTAAGGCATCCATATTAGGGCATTTAAGTATCTGTATTGCCAACTGCTAAGTTTGGGCTGAAAGTACGTTTTCATTGTCCATTTCATCAATCTTCATTTTAATTTTGTTTAGATAGTGGCTGCCAGCCTGCTATTACTAGGGATCCTGATTAGGCTTGCGACAGTGAGTCCAAGCAGACTGCCAAATCAGTGTTCAAAGAGGACAGAAAAAGCTTACTGCTGTCTTCAAACTAGTTGACAGACTTATGCAGGCTAAAGTGTGGCTGGATCCACTACACGCACATTGAAGGACATTGAAGGACGCACATTGGAGGAGCTGGAAGCCATTATACAGCAGGACGGCTACGACTTGGTCGCCATCACAGAAACGTGGTGGGACAACTCGCATGACTGGCATGCTGTCATAGATGGCTACAGAC
>Ga0065711_1048470_pt1 | contig 11791 bp, 9 predicted proteins | sample Hoacrofraction12_FD_59098 | JGI IMG/M metagenome (GOLD analysis project Ga0065711, IMG submission 59098) | Hoatzin crop microbial communities from Cojedes, Venezuela - Epithelial fraction 12 v2 (version 2) | ecosystem: Host-associated > Birds > Digestive system > Esophagus > Crop | place... | reverse complement strand
AAGAAGAGTGTGGCCAGCAGGTCGAGGGAGGTTCTCCTTCCCCTCTACACTGCCCTGGTGAGGCCTCATCTGGAGTGCTGTGTCCAGTTCTGGGCTCCCCAGTTCAAGACAGATGAAGAGCTACTGGAGAGAGTCCAGCGGAGGGCTACAAGGATGGTGAGGGGACAGGAACTTCTCTCCTACGAGCACAGGCTGAGGGAACTGGGCTTGTTCAGCCTGAAGAAAAGAAGGCTGAGAGGGGACCTAATATATACTTACAAATATCTGAAGGGTGGACGTCAGGAGGATGAGACCAAGCTCTTTTCAGTGGTGCCCAGTGACAGGACAAGGGGCAATGGGCACAAATTGAAGCAGAGGAAGTTCCATCTGAACATGAGAAAGAATTTCTTCCCTCTGAGGGTGACGGAGCACTGGAACAGGCTGCCCAGGGAGGTTGTGGAGTCTCCTTCTCTGGAGCAAGACCCGCCTGGACAAGGTCCTCTACAACCTGCCGTAGGTGACCCTGCTTGGGCAGGAGGGTTGGACTAGATGACCCACAGATGTCCCTTCCAACCCCTGCCATTCTGTGTGATTCAGCACCCCATCATAAAGCTCTACTCCAAATACTTATCTGCATTGTGGCAGGCCCATCGAGAGGGTCTGAGATCAGGGTGCCGCTGGCACACCAAGGAGAGAGTTGAGGGGGATACAAAGTCCTCAGTAGGGAGAGTTATAGTGTCAAAAGCAAATACAACTGGTCTGTCCTACTCTGTGGGACTAAGGCCATCTGGTAGGTCACATCTCTCATGGTGCTATAAGCTCTTCCCTCCACCGCCTCAACAGAAATATGCTCATTATGTCCAGACCACGTCTTGGGAATGGCTCCTGCCCCCTGCTGTCCCCTGAACAGTGTCTGGACATTGACTGGGAGTGCACAAGTAGGCACACTTAAGTAGTGTGGAGGAGCACTGGGCAGTGCTCGAGCCTAAGCACAGGCCTTATTTAGATTTCCAGCACACTCGTTAAACCATGAGTATTGCACCAGCGCAAAATATTTTTTAGCGGGACTGCTTGAATACTAAACCTGTGCCATCCCACTGTTCTCTGACTCATGATCTGTGTGTGTGGTATCTGATTTACTTCTGCCCTTAGGGCCCAAGGCTGCATTTCTCTAGTGTGGTAGATGAGGTCAGAGCAGTTCAGCATAGCCACAGTGTGTAAGCTGCTCTTAAACCTGAGGACAATGCCTGGGATGTACATACACAACCGTCTGATGTCTGTTTTCATAACAAAATGAGGCCCCGGACGTATACTGAATTTGATATAATTTAATCCTGCACACAGACCATGCAGGGGGCTCTGACCTACTGTCATCCAGTTCGGGGACCAGGAAGCTCATTCCCAATTTAGATGCAGACATGGACAGTAAAGGGTCAAAGGGAAAGTATTTTCTGCCTGATACATCCCCGAGCCAGAGGATCCTGCCTGAGTACATCATGTCTGCAAAAGGTAGTGATGGGTGAGGAGCTGTTATATTTCCTGAGCGATGCAGGAGGGCAATGTATGTTCCGGCCCCATCTGCTAGAGAGTGGTGGCTGTTGATATAGAGGCATTTGCCCATCAGCACCCATGGTATCTCTTCAAGGCACAACCAGGTTATGATGTTGTGGAGTTATGTATGAGTTGAAATTCACACCCTGATCAGGGAAGTAATGTCCTGGAAGTGCTGCAGGATCTCATAAGCTTACGCTCAGAGGTTAAAGTGCACCACCAGAATGAAAGGGAGAAAGAAGAAGTCTCTGCCCTATTATGGAGGAGAGACTGGATGAGTATTGGTGTTGATGTTTGAGAAATCAATAGTAAAAGGTTCACTGCTTCTCACTTCCTTTTTTTTTTGGACAACTGGCAATTCAGGTCTTGTCTCTGCTGTTTGCCTGAAGGACTCCACAGATCAAGAGTTAGTCAGAAAGGGATGGAGAACAAAACTCAAAACACTGTTACTTGGCTGTAGAACAATTTGGGGTGCTCACATAGTGAATATTATTCTTTTACAAAGGTCAATGTAATAGTAGAAAAGGTTCAGGAAACGGTAGAAAGCTTCATCAGAGATCTGGAGCTGTTTCCTTATGAGCAATAGGTAGACACACTAGAACTCTTCAACCTGGAAAAAGACAAATTTTGGGGAGAGGAATTTCTTCAAGGTCAGTTGTAATTGAGACTAAAATTAACTCTTTTTGGCAGGGTATTTTTCCTTTTGCCATACCACAGCTTTGATTTCCTGCATGGTCCTATGCACCAGTGGGTCAACATTACTACCTCTTTATGGGGCACTCCATGACATAGGACTAGGAACAGGCAGTTGAAGGTTGCGGGAAAAAAAAAACCCTTTACACCACTGTTTTTGCTGAAGCCCTTGAATTGTAAAACTGTGTCTCTGTTTCATAGACTCAGTATAGAGGAGGTTGGAAGATATCTCTGGAGGTCATCTGGCCCTACCTTCCTGCTCCAGCAGGGCCACCTACAACCAGTTGTCTAGGACTGTGTCCAGGCAGCTTTAGAATATCCACAAGGATGAAGACTCCAGAACCTTTCTGGGCAACCTGTGCCAGTGCTCAGTCACTTGCACAGTAAAAAACATTTCCTAATATTCAGAGGGAACCTCCTGTGTTGAGTTTTGTGCCCTTTGCCTCTGGGGACCACTGAAAAGAGGTTAGCTCTGTCCTCTTTGCACCTTCACTTCAGGTATCCATATACGTTGATAGGATACCCCCTGATACTTTTCATCTCCAGGCTGAACAACCGTCTCAGTCTTTCCTCATAGGAGAGATGCTCCAGCCGCTTCATCTTCATGGACCTTTGCTGGACTCTCTTTAGCAGCTCCATATCTCTGTAGAGCCCAGCACAGGGCACAAAAATCTACAGGAAAATACTGCTGAAGCCCGGGATTGAACCAGGGACCTTTAGATCTTCAGTCTAACGCTCTCCCAGCTGAGCTACTTCAGCTCTGTTATAGTACTAATTTTCACAAAAACTGTTGGACCATTACTATCTTTCAGCTTTTTAACATTCACGTTGGACACTTGACTCTTGTCTTGTCACTGAAAGCCACTGGGAATAGCCTGACTTCAGTTTCTTTACACCGTGCCTTTAGATATTTATATACACTGGTGAGATTGCCCTGTGTCTTCTCCTCTCCATCATTCCACGGGACTTTGTGCATGGCTGAACTACAAAGGGTTTCAGAAGCAATGAGAGAAATGCAGAAAGTGAGTTTCATTAAAAAGTGCTACACACAAGTTACCCTAAAACCTTTCTTCTTCCAAGTTTGGGAAGTCTTTAGTCTGCAGATTGCTAGGAGCTGGGAGAATACAGTAGAGACACTATTCTGTGATTTTCTTCCTGACATTGTAGATGTTTGTCCCAAGTTCACTGCTGTCCCAGACTCCTTTCTCAGTCTGTTATGCAGAAGCAATGTGCCTACAAATAAAACAGCCAGTGACTAGTGATATCTGGAGTAGGGAAACCCCTCAAAGCTTTTGGGATCTGTGTGGAGTTTGACCTGCCTATTGTCCTACAGGCAAATGAACCATGCCTTTCGTCTCAAATACAATCCCACCACAAGAACTCCATTCAGGTTGCCTAAATATACATAATCATTACTATTTGTGATACCTTAGTCTATACCAGCTATCCCACAGCTCCTACTCCAGAGGACTGTAGGCTTTCTTCATGACCCATCTCAAATCTTTCAGCCTTTTGATGATGGCTTGAATGCTCTTGGGCCACCTAAAAAGCCCCTAGCACCTAGGAATATAGTGTGCCCTCTAGGGTAGGTTAATTGTCCATCTAGTCCAGTTATCTGCCTCTGAAAATGGCACAGGGAGATGCTCCATAGAAGATCACGTGAGTGTGGCTGCAGTCCATTCCCCTTGAACCATATTCAAGAGGCTGGAAAAAACATCTCCATCTTGTCTTTCAGCATCAGCTATGGATCTATCACCAATGTTTAAGCCTATGTTTAAACACCTGGCCCAAACATAAATTATCAGAGACCAATAAGGTGAAAAAATAACCAAGACTGTTGAATGAGAATGGCTTTGTTGAATAAATGCACGAGATGGGAATAAGTTTTGCACCCACATTTCTAATAGTAAGACCCTTTCAAACAAATTTACTCAGAGGTTGGACTAAGCTGTCGGTCTGTAGAGCCCACATCATCCATGCCCTGTTGGCTGTGAGTAGGTGACAAGGAGCCATCTGTAGGTTTCTCGCTGGGAAAGGGAGACCTGACAGGTAAGTTTTTGTGGAAGCCTGGCTCACCCTTGACTTAGCTCTGCCCCTCCAGCTGACCCATTTTTGCTTCACTGGCTTTCTCCTTGTCAAGGAAAGCGACTGTAGAAACCAAAGCAGTTCTGTTTCTCACCAGCTTTCCTCAGACAGGAAAAAATGATCCCAGCATGGAAACTGTGGTATTTGACAACCCACTCTGCCTTGCTGGAAATACTCAAGCTTCAGCTGGGTACAAATTTCCTGCTGAAAGAAGAGCTATGTTACCACTTTGCAGATGCTAGCAGTGCTGGTGGAAATTATGAAGTGAAGGATCTGATAAAAAAACAGCCTTGAAGGAAGTGCTATATTGCAGCTAAATTAAAAATTTGAGAAGCTGGGAAGCTGGCTTATTCAAATGGTAAAACATTGTAAGTAAAAGTCTATGAGCAAAGTCATCAGAAGGAAGACTTGCGTTGCCAATTTAACATGTCAGATGGAAGAAATTGGAAGCTTAGACTTTTCTTCATTGAAAAGGAGGAAATGAAACCTGTCCTTCTGGCTCATTTCAGACCTAGAGGCTGGAGCTCCGTAGAGAGCTGTACTAAGGACAGTGAATGAAGTGGGAGGAGTGAAGTTGGGGTGACCGCTCTAGCTGCCTTGTGGGCAGGTCAAAAGTGCTGCTTTTAGCAGATGCTGTTTTTTTGAGCCAGAGCTGAGGACATCGCACCCTGCCACACACATGTCCAGCTCAGTGTTGCACTGTGTAAATGCAGAGATTTGGGAAAACTGTTTTGGCAGCCTATCCACTGTCATGAAAGAGAGACAGACAGCCACCATGATCTCCTGCTGGAAAAATACCCTGTCCCCATGACACTTATTTCCCTCAGTGACACTGTGCCGGTTTCCATCTGTCCCCAACTTTGTTCTCCTGTGCCAGACACTTGCTAACAGGTAGCCTTCACCTTTGATTTCCTTCTGGTGGTTTCCTCAGGTCACTTGTGTGTCCTTTGCACCAGGGGGTCTGTAGAGTGTGGGTTCCCCAACTCCAGGGTCCCTGTTGTTGTCTCTCACCTGTCCTCATTACCCCTGCAAAAACTCGTGTTTCATTCACATGTTGAATACTGTCTGTTTTGTTTTGGTGTCCCCATCCCAGGAAGGATGTGAAAAAACCTAACCCATGAAAGAGGTAATAAAGTCACTTCCACATAGGGAGTTACTGTGTAAATCATGTTTATTTCGTCTGGAAAAGGAAAGGGTAAAATGAAGGATATTATAGGATCTAGAGAAAAGTCATTAGGGGTTGATTGGTTACTATGTCTTCTGATGAAGGGTTATCTGTTGAAATGACCAAATACCAAGCTCAAAGCAAAGAAAAAGGAGGAGTTTCTTCATACAATATCTTGTTATTTGTGCAACTCACTGATGCAGGGTATTACGGATCCCTGAAGTACACAGACATTCAAAAGGTGACTGAGCAGAATAATGGAAGGAAAAAAATTCCTTGAAGAGTGCAGATATGAAGATTTGGTTCATGCATTTCCTGAGCCACATATCTCTGGAGAGTAGGAGAGTATTTCATAATATAATATCACATTCTTTTTTCTGTTATACTCTTCTATAGGCATTAACTCATGGAAAATTTTGCAGAGTGGGTTTTGAGCTAGATGTTCTGTACATCATCTCTGGTACCTTCCTATACTCATGCCCTGGTTCTTGAGACATCAGGAAAGTGTCAGCCTGTTAAATCACTTTGGCACGATGGGCAGAGATATGTTGGAGGTGTCATTTCATCAACCAACTGTTTAATCTGCCACTCCCACACATGTGCTTGAGGCTTTGGTCATGTCAAACAGATGACAGAAGATCCCTCTGTCCCCACTTTCCTTCCTCTCATTCTTCCACTCTTCCTATCACTCAAGGCTGATCTGCCTGTGCTTTTTAAAATATCCATCTGGCGTCAGCCAGATGCAGCTTTCAAAAGTTATCTCATTACATCCCTGTAAAAAGCTGCCACTGAATACTTAGCCCAACAGCTGATTTACCTGGCCATGCTGAGAGGCATGAAGCTGGCCTTTGTGGGCCAGCGTGGGTTCATCATCCCTTACTGAGTGCACTCTCTTTTTTAATTGGGGGTCAATGCATCAAACAGATGTAGTTGTAGACAGCTGACCTTTTCTACCCAACTCAGCACATCAGATTTGTCATAAATTTTAGTTTTCATTGCAGACTTCCTGGCACCAAGCTATGGCAGTGGTGGGATTTTGTCCTATTTCTTCACTCTTAATCTAGCTCTCTGCACCAGGAGAGTGACAGACAACTGCAGGGTTGAGATGCTATCGCTTTTCACATACTGACTTGGCTTTGATGTGTCAAATACAGCACGTGTTCCTCCTTTCGGTTTCCTGAAATCTTCCCTCTCATTACACTGAGTGGGCTTCTGGTTTACTTGAAAAAGCGGTTTTAGTGATTATCTCTATTTTGCTGTCACTATTTTCTCTTCTTTCTCTTTTTCCAGACTTTTCTGAAAATGATCTCATTAAGAACATGGAACTCCTGTTTCTGAAAAAGGTTCCTTGAGGTTTGCAAAGGTCTTCTAGCAGGAAGATTGCTTGTCTCCATTTTCCCTGCAGTTTAACAGACCCCCAAGTGAGCCCATTAGCAAAAATGGACTGCTTGAAAAAATTCTACAAAATATGCAATGGCATCAGCAATAGGTCTGAAATGTAGGGCTCCAGTAGGCAACAAACTGTGTTTGCAAACCTCATCTTTGATGACATTTAATATGTTAGGGAAAGAATGAGATAATGGCACAAAGGGGACTGTGGGTGCTTGCTACCTACTGCAATAGCTGTGAGGGGATGTACTAAACAGGATGGAATACAGGGCCTGAGATAACTCAGTTGTTATTCTGACGAGATAAATACGTCTTTGAAAAACAGAGTTAATGAAAGCCGACTGCCAAACTATGCTTTCCTCTGTAACTCTGATGTCTAAAAGATGATGAGATTGTTAGTCCATCCTGCAAGGGGTGGGGGGGTGTCACTAGGGGTTCTTTAAAATTCTCGTTTAAGTTTTGGCTCTTGGGAATCCAGGCTATGAATAACAACACTGCTGACCTTATGTGCAGAATCACTGTGCTTGAAGCATGTACCTTGGATGGAGGGATGCTGGCGGTGGTCCTGCTGTTCCCTATGAGAAATTATCTGTGTTCAGATTAATATTTTCAGTCTGCCCTGTAGTGAAATACTCACATACTCACTGGTAGGGAGGCACAGCGAGAACAAACCCCAGACCAGGCATTGAAGTTCTCCCCAAGTCTAAGTCACTCTTTTCTGAGAAAACTATGTTTCAGTGTTTGCTCTAGTGACTCTGTTCTACAGAGACTTGAGAGATCTTGGATGTGTTTGACTCAGAGTGATGGGGCATTTTGAAAAAGCAGAGGTCTGTGTTCATCAGATCCGTGTTTCCAATCAGACAAAGGAAGGTACTTGAGGTAGAACTCTCTGAACTTTATGAAGGTACCTCAGCTACTGTGCAGAAAAGAGAGGGCAATGCCCTTGTCCTTTGTTGTGCCCTGCATGGACCCAAGCCGACCAGACAGCAGGAGAACTCCTAGTCTAGGAGTTTTTTCTTGGAGCTAAGCACTGAGAGACACAAGTCTCAGCCTAAATTTGTTTTGTGCCAATTAGTGAATATTGCAATCCTGCAGTTACTCTCAGCATAGAAGTCCTGTTGCTTTTCCCAGGCTTAATAACATTAGCAGATCCTGCTCTGCCTCCACAAACTCACAATGCACTATGCCTTCCCCAGGTCTTGCTTTCAAGATGGATCACCTGCTCCGATTTCAACCCATCAAAACTTCATTTTTAGAAGGGTAAACCAAATGCATTTGGGAATCACTTTTTTAATAACTGTCAATAGACCAGAGCAATAAAACGGGTACTAAGAAGGCAGAAAAACAGCACCAAGAAAACCCTTGTAAAACTAACAGGTGCATTGAAGTGTGTGGGTATGTAGCTATATTTGTAAGACAATAATACATAAACCAGGTGGCATATTACCTCATTAGCAATCCACTTGTCTTGCCAAACAGGGTTTGGTCAGATTCCCTGAGAGGTTTCCCAGAAACACATAAAATAAGTAGTAAACAACCCTTCCCAGGGTTTGGGAAATATCCCAGCCGCCTTCTGAAGTTTTTCTCTGTTTTGCAAAACACCTAGAAGTTATTGGGAGAAAAATTAGGGAACAAAGGAGAGGGAATAAGAAGAGTATAGGCAGAATCCACGGTTATCAGCTTCACATTGAAAAGCATAAGAATGATTGCTTGGACAGTGATGGTGTCTTGATGTATAAATGGGTTTGTTACTTAACTCTGGTGATTCATGCTGTCAGGCACAGGGATGAGGCAGCTGCCAAATTTGATGCTGGAAAGGAATTTTCTCTCCCAGAACAGACTGTCAGGGACTTTGTAAATCTAAGGGGTCAGTAAAAAGGGACAGCTACTGATACAATGAACATGTGGACAGGCAGGGGAAATACCCCAGAGCACAGCAACACTAGGATGTTGCTACCTCACGGTAACAAGCATGCCCCCAGAATTGGAGAACGACCCTTTAGCCCTTTCTCTCACAGCTCCTGTAGACCTGTAATCTGCAAAGGGATGACTCTGGTGGACTAGGCGAGTAAGACTACTCTTCTGTTTCCTGTGGATGAAGACTGGATGAAAAGTATTTTTCACATCACCTATTTCATCCACATTTCTAAATAAAGCCTAACTGAAATTATAGGAGTCTTAGCTGTTGGGTGTTTGGGATAGGTTTTTTTATTCTTTTGTTTTTAAAGAATGTCTAAAGAACTTGTTCCAGTTGTCTGGAAGGAAAGAGACAGAAAGAAAAAGAGAACAAAGGGAAAGAGTAGAGATATTTGAGATAATTTTAGCTATTCTAAATGCCACAGGCAACCTGCACAAATATTTGGAGAGAGGAGATGGGGAAGGAAGAAGGAAAAAGTTCTGTGCTGGTTATTCAGTCTCCAAATTAAGGGGAGGAAGGTGTCTTTTCAGAGACCTATCAGGATCTTACCTGGTAGCTCTTGAGTAATTGCTTTTTGAGCCTCTAAGGTCTTTTCTGCACTCTACCAGGCCACAACACAAACTCATGCAGAGCTAATAGGGCCTGATGGGGAAACACTTTGTTTAGAGAGCCAAGAAAAGAAATAAGACACTCTCAGGCTGGGTGAATAGGGGTGGCCAACATGGATGATGTGAATTCAGGTCCCTTCTTGGTCCGGATTCTTGTGTCCTAGGTGAACACCTGAGGAGGTACTGCTGGACTGGGAGAAGATTCTGTTACTCCTTGTGGGATCCCTACACTGTATGTGACTGAAGCAGGGAGATGGTGCTAGCGTTCCTGTGATATATGGGATGCATGGGCTGGTGTCTATATTCTGAGCTATACTTTGGTCTGACCTGATGGATGTTTGATCAGTTATCCAAAATAGTAATGCTTTTGCAGAAGATGCTGGGCTACTTAGCTATGTGGAGGTTGGAACTCTTCAGATGTAAAGAAATCACAGTTCATGTCCTGGTTAAAAAGAAGGATGTTGTGAAAGTAGTTTTCTACAACTCCCGGGAAGGGCACCCTACCCCATGATTATTCTGTACAGTAATATGTTAATAATGTAAGTGATAAACAGGATTTTAAGACCCACTATGTCTGGAACTAGAGCTTTGCATGGAGGTCGGTGTTCAGTCGGCTTCCTGCACGACTTCTGGCAGAAACATGTGGGCACCCTGATGAGATTGTGTTGCCCTCACACGACTTGACGTAGCGGACAAATGGTGCACATCCAGCACATGCAAAATTTAGGGGGAGAGTTGGAGGATTTTGGACAGCAAGTGGTGGATGGGAAGGAGGGGTCTGCAGGTGTTTACAGTGGGGGTCAGAGAACTCCAAATCTCAGGGTTTTCCCCTCCACCACAAACTCCCTAAGCACTGACATCACTTCAGAGAGCCTGCCAGGCTCTGAGCAAAGCAGCACTGCAGGCACCCTCTCCTCCTCCCCGACGCAGAGCCTGGAGAGGAGGGAAGATGGCTGTAACCCCCCCCTAGGGCAGACGCCACATTTGGGGAGCCATGCCCACAGTAAGCCTATTTTAGCTGTGCCCCAAGGATGCTGCCCTGGCCCATTTTCACCCTCTGACAAGCTCACCTGGCAGATTGCCTGTCCTCCCCGTTTGCAGGCAGGTTGGGGAAAGGCAGGAACGTGCAGCAGATATGATCTCTGGCACACACGCTGCTCATCCCTTTTCTTTGCCCCTCTCCCCACTCCCACTCACCCCTCCTCCCCCACACACCCACCCACCTCGGTGTCTCATTCAGGGATGGCTCACAACGCTTCTGGTAGCCGTGAGGATGGATAATAACCTCTGCCAGGCTTCTCGTTAAGGAACCCATTAGTATGGAGCTGCTGCCTTTCCCTCCCTTTTCGTCTCCCGCAGCCAAACCCGACTGCTGAAAAACAGAAAATGGGGGTGTGAGGTGGGAAATCCAGGGCACCGCATCCTCCCACACAGCATGGGTTGTGGTTTCTTTGAGAAGGTCAGTGGATAGGCCACCATCTGTGTCAAGATGGGAAAAACAGTGGCGATTGGCAGAGAAGGCTTGGTTTGGTTGCCTGGATGCCCCTGCATCTCCCCCGCAGATCCTTCCCTCTCTCTGTTGCAACATTCCTGTGAGGATCCATGGAGAGCTTGATCCTACTGTGCCAGATTGAGCTGCCACTGCCTCCCCAGCATCCTGGGATCTGCAATCAGGAGCCCTGGAACAGGGCAGCACTTCCTGTCCCATCCCTATAGCCCTACAGCAGGACCGTCTCTCCCTAGGTCATGTCTGAAGGATGTTAAAAAAATCATTTTTCAGTCCTAAAATCACTAAATTCAGGCATAAAGGACAAGGTCCTCTGTGGCCTGCTGTAGGTGACCCTGCTTCGGCGGGAGGATTGGATTAGATGACCCACAGAGGTCCCTTCCAACCCCTATCATTCTGTGATTCTGTGATAAACAACCCTGGATAAAATTGCAGCTGCTGATTCCCCCCCACACACAGTTTTTTTCTCCCCCTCCTCCCTCCCCCCCACCCCGACTTTTGCCCTGGATGAGGCTGAATAGAGCTGTGGGGAAAAATCTTCCCTTCTCGGCAATCTTATGCCCAGATAGGACCTGCCCTCCTGAGACACGGCCTCCACGAGGAGAAAGGAGATTTATTAAATTCCCAAGGTCATGTGGGGAGGCACTAGCAAGGAAAAGACTTGTGTCAGGATCACTTCTGTCCCAGGAGCATGCTTCATAGAATCACAGAATCACAGAATCACAGAATAGTAGGGGTTGGAAGGGACCTCTGTGGGTCATCTAGTCCAACCCTCCCGCTGAAGCAGGGTCACCTACAGCAAGCTGCACAGGACCTTGTCCAGGCGGGTCTTGAATATCTCCAGAGAAGGAGACTCCACAACCTCCCTGGGCAGCCTGTTCCAGTGCTCCGTCACC
>Ga0065711_1048469_pt1 | contig 11792 bp, 11 predicted proteins | sample Hoacrofraction12_FD_59098 | JGI IMG/M metagenome (GOLD analysis project Ga0065711, IMG submission 59098) | Hoatzin crop microbial communities from Cojedes, Venezuela - Epithelial fraction 12 v2 (version 2) | ecosystem: Host-associated > Birds > Digestive system > Esophagus > Crop | place... | reverse complement strand
AAGAGAAGAGAAGAGAAGAGAAGAGAAGAGAAGAGAAGAGAAGAGAAGAGAAGAGAAGAGAAGAGAAGAGAAGAGAAGAGAAGAGAAGAGTGTGTCAATGCAGCTGACTATACAAACATCAAACCTCTTTTTATTGCACAGCTGTGACCAGGGAACTCACAAGGGAGCATTGTTCAAGGAGAACAGCATGGAAGAAGACATGGAAATTCTTTACACAAGTTCATTTTGGAGTCCTGTCTACAGGCGGGGTGACAAAGTGTTGGAGGCTGAGACAGTATTCTGGGGAAACACTGTTACATCCTCGCCTTCTGCATATACTCTTGCCTGGCATCTGATTTCAGCCTGCGTCTGAGGCAGGATGCTGGGCTAGACAGAACTACAGCCTGGGTGTTTTATGTAATGTTCTTATGAAAATGCACATACTACTGTTACAGACATTGCGCATACTGAAAAAATAGAGTATTCTGTGAATCAACTCAGAAGAGGGCAGAACAGGTTGTTGTCCATCTGAGAGCCAGGTGATTTTCCTTATATCAAGCATGAGACCTGAGAGCCAGGTGATTTCTCTATATCAAACATGAGACCTGAGAGCCAGGTGATTTTCCTTATATCAAACATGGTCAGCTGTCTCAAAGTATTTCTGAGACCAGTCCCAGCATAGTGAGCAGCTGGTGAAAGCTGAGCCTAGCAGATTCTGAAATGGTGCTGATGGAAGGAGTGCTGACGATGAACTTGCCTTGGCCACAACAACCAATCAATCACAGACAGCTGCCTCTGAGTGCGAAAAGAATATTCAGCCTTGGAATCTCCTTAGGTTCTGCTGTGCCCTTGGGTACTCAAATAACACACTGACACGTGCCACCCGCTTTGATGCACATACCATCTCAGAGACTGGTGGCACACACTTGTGCCACAACGATGTTTGTTGCTTGCTTTGTGCTAGGGAATGAAGCCTACGCCTTGCGAACGCACCAGTGGGCTCAGATTGCAGCAGCTGGGCTGCTCAGCAGAAAGGGGCATCATGTGCATTCTTCCCTGGAAGGATCCTTTCTGAGGTTACTTTCTGACTGTCAGGCAAGTGGTCCCAGCTGTCCCAGTTCTGTCCCTTTTCTTATGCTGCCCACAGGGCTGTTAGATTGATCACAGGCAGGAGGACAAGCCAGTGGAAACTACTACCTGATGCAATTGAAATGACTCTTAACTTCCGCACAACCACTCTGGAGTGCAGAGTTCTTGCACTTCACCTGTCATTAGGAATCAAAGAAGGAATAGGAATGGCACAATCAGGTGCCAGTGGGAACCGAGTGCTCTGTTACAGCCACTCAGGTGCTGTGGACGTGGCCAATCTCATAGAATACTGATGGGTAGTTACATAGACAGCACAGAGTAAACTGCTGTTCTTCATTATCTTCCTCTCTCTGGTGAACACTTCCCCTGTGTAAATAGAGACTGGAGAGAAACTGAGGCTTGGGCCTTTCCTACATTTAGAAAATGTTTCTTTAAGCAGAGTTCCACTATTGTTCAGAGAGATGGAGGCCAGGCAGCAGGGGTAAACGAGTGCAGGTGTGCTTGGACTGTGCATCCTGACTGTCTCCTCACACTACTCCTTCTGCCTTTTGATAGGCCTACAACCCAAAAATATGCATTGTTCTTTTCTGCTCTGCAGGCACAGTCTTGGGCAGACACTAGAAGGGGGAGCCGATGACATACCTGCATTTTGCCAGGCTCTTGTTCTTTCTTCTTCTCACCAGTAACTGCAATTGTTGCAAAGTACTGGATGACACGCTTTGTGTTCACAGTCTTCCCTGCACCGGATTCTCCACTGTTGAAATGAAACTATTGTTACAGGAAACAGGAAACTTTTTTACTTTTCTGTCAGCTTTGTCACACATACCAAAATATACTTACGTGATAAGGATTGACTGATTGCTACGATCTGAAAACAAAGTCACAGAAAGAGCTGTTCAAATAAGATGTGGAGGGCTTCTGTTCCTCAGACATAACTAACTGACTTCAAGGGAAAGAACTATACCATAACTGTATTTATCACTTTAATACCAGATGAAGTAAACTCTGCATTAGTCTGCGTGTGGATTTTTTTTGTGCATGGAGGGATGGAGCAGCCCAAAATCTAACCCCAAGTGGTTGTTCTTCACAAGGCTTTCTCCTTACTATTAGTTTTCTTTTATGTGTAGACCTTGGCTTAATATTACTTGATCAGAATCAGATTCTCTGCTGTGTTCCTTCCTTACAAGTCCTTTACATTTCTTACCAGGAGAGTGGGCACAAAGCTGTATAGCTAGCTACTGTCTTTCCTTCATTATCTGACAGCACAGAGGTCATTAAGATGTCACAGGCAGTCTAATCTTGAGTCGTGCCATAGGACTGCGGGAGCTGTCACCATCAGGCACTAAGCAGAATAACACCTAAGATGCCTGAGCTGTCAAGTATTCCTTGACCAAGCAGCCAGCCCTGCGTAAAGTAGGATTACCCATTCTTGCCAAATGACTCACCAGTCAGCATGGACTGATAGGCGTTGTCAGAGATGGAGAAGATGTGTGGAGGGGCCTCCTGGCGCTTCTTGCCTCGGTAGCCAGCCACCACCTCTGCATTGTACACTGGCAGCCACTTGTAGGGGTTGACAGTGACACAGAAGAGACCTGAGTAGGTCTGCAAGGAAGGGAGACAGCACACTGGCTTCCACTTAGCCTGGCAGAGCAGTTCCTCCTAGCTACCCAAAGGAAGACTGCTGCTGGCACTTACGTAGATCATCCAGGCTGCGTAACGCTCTTTGAGGTTGTACAGCACAGCGGGTTCGTGGAGGTGGGTCATCATGGCCATGTCCTCGATTTTATCAAATTTGGGAGGATTCATGGGAAAGACATCATCATCCGTTACAGTCACAGTCTGACAAAATCAGAAGGGAACAATAGGAGAAGAAATCTAAGCCAGGGAACTACATGAACTGGATGATCATGTTAGAGTAAGAGTTGGTATCACTTACTGTATCATCATATCTTTTAACTGTGACTTTGCCTCCTTCTCTGCTCTGTATGGTACCTTTCACATACATTTGCTTTTCATCCACAATGAAACAGGCTGCCTTAGCATTAAATGGACGATTCTGCGCTTCAATTCTCTCCTTCTCAGTCTTCCGTAAAAAGGGAGCAGCTTCTCCAAAGATTGCCATCTCTGCATCTGAACTCATGGCTGAAGTTGCTCTGGAGGAATTCAGAGAAGTTTCAGAGAGCCTGTGCATTTGTTATTTATATTTGTCCAGAAAGTGGTCATGACCAATGACTTAAAGAAAGAAGAGGACTAATCAACATCAGGCACTTAACTTCTGCCTCCATTTTAAGTATCCCCTGAAGAAGTCCTGATAAAGAAATTTCCTTTTGTAGGCAGGGGTGTATAGTCTTTGAAGACACCCTGCTTAACTGGGATGCCTGGTGCCCAAGTGAGGGCAGAAAGAATGTCAAGCTAGAGTCTTCAAAAGTCTCTCCTACTGTAACTTCACCTGCTATTCACACAGCTGCACAGCCACACAATTCTCAAAGTCACATACACATAGCCACTTCGATAGATTGTTTCATTATAGATCTAAAAATTTAGACACAAGTAAGATCCACAAATTAAGCAGATTGGGTCTCAAACGTAATTTCTAGGTGGAGGTATACTTGGCACTCTTCTGTTTTCTATGTTTTAATACCAAGCAGGGAAAGTTCAACGAGTTTCTGTCTGTATCAAGCACTGGAACAAATTGTAAGGGTCAGTCATTGCCTATTGAAAGCCAAACCTGTTTATCATATGAACCAAATATAAAACACCTCTTCAGATCTATGGCAAAGTTGGCTAATAAAGGAATATTATGCATATTGAAGGTAATAATTAATAGCATAGTATTATCTAGCTAGATAAGGACTTGACATAATATTTCAAAGAATTAAAATGACAAAGTACCTTTTAGCTTTAATATATTACATAAAGTAATATTGGTTATGAATCATTAAAAAACAGTTAGTGTGTACCAATATCTACCTGTCATTTAGTTAGGGATTTGTCTAGTAGAAGTAATTCAGAAAACTGCTTTGTGCTCAGTTTTATTTTACATTTTTAGCAATATCTAGTAAAAATTCTACAACACAAATAGCTGCTATAGTTCGCTATGGTCAGAAGGACTGACATGGATAGTTCAAGAGCATTTGGAAACAACACAGGCAGAAATCATGTAAGCAGGAACCAGCATAAAGAGAATGTTCTTCTCCAGGCAAGCTAATACACAGGCTAGCAAAAAAAACCTACCCAAATTCTAAGCTCCTGCTACTTCAAGGGCTGTCTGATGCACCGTGGTACTAAAAAAGATAAAGGAATAGCATTAAACAACTCAGATGTACACTTACAAATCATCACAGTACCGAAACAATCAACATGGAGTGGTTTTATGAGCAAGAAAATGATGAAAGGAGCCTGAAGGCATTTGTAATGCTGGTTTTGGACACATTGCAGTAGAAGTGCTAATCTCTTTCTGCTATGTGATATGCACCTTTCAAGACTTTGAGGGACCACATCTCTCAAGAGTCTTTAATACCCAGGAATTTCAAAGCACAGAATCCAGAAGCTTTAACTCACTCTGAAAGTATTATTCTATGTGTGTAGAGCCCAGCATTTTAGTGTATGTGATCCTGCCTCTGAGTGGCTCAAGGGAAGCAACATGAAAGAACAGAGTGTCCGTGTAAAGGTGAAGCTGAGCATCAGAAAATGCCAACAGATTATCAGAAAGCTTCCTGAGGGGCACAGTCTGTTAAACTACTGAATGTCTTTCATAGGAAATAGTGTAAAATTTTTATCTTTATACATTCATGAGCAGAGAAGAAGGCATTCTCTGCGAGAATAGCCTGTACTTCCATCCCTTTCAGCTCAAACTTCAGCAAGAATTTTTTGGTATTAGGACGGAAGACGTATGTGGAGGGTTCCTTCTGTTGCTCTGGTGAACTCTCCCAGTCACTCAGTCACTAACCTTACCCAGAAAACCTAAGAAAACCTAGAAGCGAATGGTGCATATGAAGTTCGCTGTGAAGGTGACTCTTTGTACATAAACAGATCTGTCTATCAGACAGGAGAGAAGATCATCCTGAACTTTATTCTGGTTTCAGGACCTGTGCAAGAAGCCAAAGTCAGCATATAATGTTCTAGACCTTACCTTACAGGAAACTAACTTAAAACAGGATAAGCTTAGACCTTCTTGAATTGTACTTCAAGCCTCCTGTCTGACCACCTCATTTTCAGGCTTCCAGAAGTTGTTTAGATGACACAGGGTGAATTTTAACAATCTATAAATCCCAGAATCACAGGTTACACCACAAAAAGACATCACTGTCAATTTCTCTCATGTCCTCTTGGCTAAGCTTGAGTATCTGTCACTTTTCCTTCCCAATAAATGGAATATTTACTACCAAAAGTTGTGAATATGCTTATATTGATTAAAATAATATATATCCTTTTCAGTGAACCTGGTTCTACAACACCTTCTTTTGCCACCTGGCCTTGCCATTGCCTGGGAGAGCTTCACTCATTGCTCAGGATCAATTAGCAGTACTACATGTTGTTTGTTAAACGCTTCAGAGAGCCCAGGAAGATATCTGCTTTCAGTATCTGTGTGGAATGGTTAAAGGAAGGACAGAGACAGTTAAATCAAAAACATTTGTATCAAACATTTATATAGCTTGCGTAGCCTCTCCCAGCAGCTGAACCGTACACAAAGCCTTACAACTCTTGAGCTACAGCCAAATCCCACAGAAAATCTTGTGTTCCTCCCCACATTACTGTGATCTGAAGAAAATTAATGTCTAGGAAAAGATCAGCTACATTACATATATTTTCCCAATCAATTTCATCTGCCTTCAGAGCTAGTTTCCTGTGCCTTTCATAGGGCTTGGAGGTAGCAAAGTTTGTAGAAGGCCCCTCAAAGGAACGGCATGGCATGGCTCTTCTGCTGCAGCTTGAGCCACCACACTGGAGTGGTTTGGGTCTTATAACTGTGACATTGCATGTAAAGCATGACCTGGAACATTCAAAGTGGGGAGTGAAGAAAATGTCCCTACATATTCCACCTCTTTGCAGACCTGTGGAGATACCATAGTCAGAGTATGAAGCAAGCAGATGGGACTTACCGTGAGATGCTGAGGTAACAAAGAGTAAGGTTGCCTTCAGCTGTGGCTCTTTATATGTAATCTCCTGCCCACACAGCATTCAAGCGCTCTATTTTTGGTCAATAATGATTTACTCTTTAGTTGTAAACTTGTTGAAGTGCTGATCTCTCTGCTAATTACTCAGAGACAGGATTGGTTTAAGGTTGTATGGAGTCAGCTGCACTGACCTGTTCTTTTCACATTGCTCTGTGCCAGGATGGAGGATGAAGGAACCCAAAGACAGCTCTGATAATGCCAAATAAGGCAACACTTGGCTTTTGACTTCAAGAGATTCCTTTAACCAACAAGATGAGTTTTCTTCTAATTGTTCACAATTATTTCTTTATGGACTATGACTTTAACGGATCCCATCCTATCCTCTCTGTCTATCTACACATGCTGATAGAGAAGGAGGAAGGCTTAATGAGGCAGAATTTTTCTCTGATGAAATTTCTTTATGTCACTGTGTGGGGTGCTGGCAAGCTTGAAACCAGCCTCAAGCTTGGAACACAGTAAGACCACTGTCAGCCTACTGACCACAAGACAGACTTGCAGTCCTGGCCTGTAGGTTTACAATACCTGAGGTCTGCAGGCATACTCAGGGTCTCAGCCTGCAGGAAGGAGCCTGACTTCTGTGCCACTCCATTATCCTGCATCGGATGTCATGAAGCAGGCTGAACGTCGAAACTTTGACTTCCTCTGTAAAGGTATATGGAAAGACAGTGTCTGCTCCTTTGAGAGTAACTGGTTAAGGACCTTTTTTGACACCACAAGGGAAAGCAAGAAAGGAAGGGAACCATAAACAAGAACATACCAAGACACAAACCTGACTAACAAATGGTCAGGGGGGACATGATGGGAACCAAACCTGGTCAGCCACACTACTTGATGAAGGCATGTGAGAGTGTGAAAATGTTTATTCCAGCAAGGTAAAAGGGGGAACCAGAAACAATATATACAGAGACGCAGACAAACATGGAGACGATGAGAAGAAACAAACCTCACCAGTCACACTAATTGGTAGACAGTCATGAAGCTACAGGTGCCACTTCTAGGAAGATCAACCTGGACTGTGAACCAAGGGAGATCCCAGACAGGGTTGGGGTGGGTGCAGGAACTGACAGCTGTACAAACCCATGAGGGGACATGCAAGGGAAGGGGGACCAGAGAGGAACAAAGAAGGGGGTAAAGAGAAAAGGGTATAAAAGGGACCAGTCACATGCAAAACGGGGCCAGTCAGTGCACTTGTCTGGCTGAGCCCTGCACCTGGTCACCACAGTCTGTCCTGTCTTCTTACATCTCCTTAAATCTTTTCTTAACTATCTCTTTGGGTAATCTCATTCTCTATCCCATGTATGCATGTGCATACATGGACTAAGTGTCAGCTACAGGAGAGGCCTCTGTGTGTATGTGTGAGTAAAAATTGGTGCCAGCTACTGGAGTCAGGCTGGAGGCACCCCTGTCCTGTGTTGTCAGCTGTTGGAGCCAGTGGGGTCTCAGCATCAGCTACTGGACCGAGTGGAGGTCTTCAGCTTCCAGACACTTGGGTGGGAACAATGTGTATTCCCAAAACCAGTTAGTGGGGGACATAGGAGTGAGTGAGGTGAGCGAGGGGCTCAGTGCCGGTGGCTTAGAGTGGGACCAGAATTAACAGCCCATGTGCCCTGTGCCAGCTGCTGGGGGGAGCTGAGCAGCTGTGTCTTCCCCAGTCCTGGTATGCATGGTGTGTGCATGTGCATTCACTAACAAACTTTAAGCTGGACCAGCTAGTAACTAGGGGGACCTCAGGTCCAGGCTGAGGTTTCACGCAGGTGGGGTTTCTGCTGTGAAATTATGTAATAATTTTTGTACTCCTTTGTAAGCATTTAACATTTACAATATCCTGTGTCAGTCAGTTAATTGCATGTATGAAGATAATGTTTTCAGAGCAATAGCTGTTGTACCTGTGTGGTGTCTTCTGAGTGGTGATGGCCATAGAATCATAGAATCATAGAACAGCTGGGGATGGAAGGGACCTCTAAAGGCCATCTAGTCCAACCGTGCTGCAGTGAGCAGGGACATCTTCACCTGGATCAGGTTGCTCAGAGCCCCGTCCAACCTGACCTTGAATGTTTCCAGAGATGGGGCATCCACCACCTCTCTGGGCAACCTGTGCCAGTGTTTCACCACCCTCATCGTGAAAAATGTCTTCCTTATATCCAATGTAAATTTACCTTCTTTCAATTTAAAACCATTACCCCAAATCCTACTGAACCATTAGCCCAGGCCCTACTAAAATGTTTGTTCCGATCTTTCTTATAAGCTCCCTTTAAGTACTGAAATGCTGCAACAAGGTCTCCCCCGAGTCATCTTAGAAGCCATTTCTGTGTGTAAAAATTGGAATAATTTTTTCTCATGGGAATTATTTCACATTTGTTGTTATTAAATCAGTCTGCAGATTTATCACTCAATTACAAGACAGTTACAATGAGGAAAGCAAGGAATGGAACTCTCCATCTTTTCTCTTGAAGCTGCTCTGATATGAAGAAAAAATTCAAAGTGTTCTGAGTTAGAACAAACACAAGTGAGCCAGAGATAACCACATCTCTGTAGGATCAGAGCTCCTACAACAAGAAGGTGTCCATTCATGCTATTTAATCAATAGTTGCTTGCTGTAAAACATACAAAGAGGCCTTTGAATAAGATTTAGCACGTAGAGCTAAACAGATAGATTTCCTAACCAGTAGGTTAGGAAGTCATCCCTACTTTTCTGCCTGTGTCCCAAGCACTTCTGTAGACTTTTTCTTTTTTTTTTCCCCTCTTGAAGAGTAGAATTTCAGAAGGAACGTTGAGGATGTTACTCCGTTCCCACATGGACCTATACACATGCTGTGAGCTTGCTGAGAGCCATATAGTTATGGGAATGAGAGCTTGAGATCAGAATTCTTCGAGCGACAGTAAGAGTTAATTTCAGGTCTCTCACAGCTTGGGTAAATGCTCTTACCGTTAGATTACTTTGTACAGCAGATGAGGTGGTGAAGTAGATTTGTCATCATTACCTCATCTTTTCCTTATTTTAAAGGCAGAAGAAACGTGTGTCAGAAAACGGTTTAGTTTAAAGGCCATGAAATCTTATCACCTACTTATGACATTGACCCAGGTCCCTGTCTGGAAAGAGATGGATTTTGAGATGCATTGCTGTCATTGCTTTGTGTTGGCTCAATCTAGAGAATGTCCTTGGTGCATTTACACAATTCTCATTGGCTGTTTGTTTTGGATTATGTTCATGATGCCTGCTATTTGGGTACACTGCATAGGAAGTAAAGGCACCTAATAGGGTATACTGGATTCTGTTACAGAACATGGACTTCTTCAAGTCTAGCATTGCAACATGCAGTGTTGACACCTGTCCTGTTTAGGCCTTTTCACTCGCTTCTGGAGTATTTTTTAGTATGCTTTTCAATGCTTTCACTACATGGTTTTTTTTTTTTTAAATCAGAATCATTGCCAGTCCGTCACAGCCTGGCCTGAAGTGCAAGTGCAGACACTGTATGAAATGACAATGATAATTACTCAGATGTGGAGACAATATTATTACTGTATTTTCCTTGACCAATTGCTATGTATCATAGATTAAAATTAGCTGTGCTGGTTTCAACACTGAACTTGCATGCACTTTTTACATTTTATCAGTCTCAAGTCCTGGTTTTAGTACTCCCCCCATCTGTGTTACTGGCTTCATTCTTCATTATTTACTACATGCACTTACATTTTCATTTTAATTATGTGCATCTTTAGCTTAACCATAGGGATAACAACCATAATTACCTTTTGTTAGAGACTATCTTGTCTTTTATATCTGACTCATCTAATTCTTTTATAAGTGATTTTGCAGTTTCTCCTGGGTATTTTTTTTATTTAAACAGTATATGGTGAAGAACAAATCCTTTCCAAAGCACACCCACCCACTGGTGAGTCTACGCATACAGAATCATTTTGACACCTGTCAGTTAAGCAATTTGTAATCTGTGTAGTGTGTACTGCTCTGGTTTTGTGATATTCTAGCTTACTAAAATACCTACAAATGAAAATCAGTAACAGATCAATGTGCTATTAGTATTATTACTTTTAACAAGAAAGTATATAAATTCATAAATTTCAATGCAGTTTAAGCTACCTTAAAAAGACAGTACAAATTACTGTATTTGGTTTGGCATATCAGGTATTCCAGTATTTGCTTCAACTCAATATCTATATGCTTAGTTTGTTAATTACAACAACATTATAAGTGTTACAAACATTTATTATATTTATAGAATTTTAAATTACTACCTGCCCTCTGAGGATTCCACAATATTTCAGGAATTATTGAAAATCAGTATTAATGATGCTTTTGAAATATAGTCTCTGCTTGCCAGATTGTCAGAACAAGTTACTTCAGAAAAGGCATGCAAAAGGAAAGAAGAAAATGAGTAACATGGAATAACCTCCACCGGAGGAAGGACTAAGTAGAATTTAATTCTCCAGCTTGAAAAAAATTCAGTGGAGAAGGTAATATACCTATATTAACTAAAAAATTCTGAGTGTTGTAGCTGTATTCACTGTCTCTTTTATGTAAGAACTAATTCACTGCTACCATGCAAAGCACAATGTGCAAAATTTGTGCATTTGATTATCTTATAAATTCTTTACTCTTTGTGGATAAAAAAGTGCTTGTTTTCTTTTTTCCTGTGATTCTGTCAGGATTCCTCAGTTCCCTGCATTTAGTGTGGCGTGCAACACCACACCTGTTCATAGCACTAAATAGCTTTGGTCCTATTATGGTTACCCAGTATCTTTTCCATTGGATGCCCACGAAGAGATAATTTTCCTAGTACAAGTGCCCAGTGAAGTAAGCCTGCCTGTACTAAGTCCCCAGACCTCTGATTAATAAGTTGTATATCTGCAACTTTCTGACACCGTTGGGACAGATGGACATTTTGATCTGAACTAGTAAAGTTATTCTCACGTTTCTTACCCACCCCCTCTTTTTCTAGGCCTTTGAGCAGATACATATTTTTTCTCACACCACCCAGCTTTCAGACTTTTTATCACTCCATTTTAACAGTTATTGTGTTGCTGTTATTGCAGTACACGAGGAAGAATGAAAGGGGAAGAGAGGCAACTAACTTCTTGTTGTCCCATCATCTTGTTGGGCTGGATGAGTGGTCAGTGAGGTGGACTGAGAACTGGCTGAATGACAGAACTCAGAGGGTTGTCATCAGCGGCACTGAGTCTAGTTGGATGCCTGTAACTAGTGGTATCCCCCAGGGGTCAGTACTGGGCCCAGCCTTGTTCAGCTTCTTCATCAATGACCTGGATGAAGAGTTAGAATGTACCCTCAGCAAGTTTGCTGATGACACCAAACTGGGAGGAGCGGTGGATACACTGGCAGGCTGTGCTGCCATTCAGCGTGACCTGGACAGGCTGGAAAGTTGGGCAGAGAGGAATCTGATGAGGTTCAACAAGGGCACGTGCAGGGTCCTGCACCTGGGGAGGAACAACCCCAGGCACCAGTACAGGCTTGGGGTGGACCTGCTGGAGAGCAGCTCTGTGGAGAGGGACCTGGGTGTCCTGGTGGACGAC
>Ga0065711_1048468_pt1 | contig 11792 bp, 5 predicted proteins | sample Hoacrofraction12_FD_59098 | JGI IMG/M metagenome (GOLD analysis project Ga0065711, IMG submission 59098) | Hoatzin crop microbial communities from Cojedes, Venezuela - Epithelial fraction 12 v2 (version 2) | ecosystem: Host-associated > Birds > Digestive system > Esophagus > Crop | place... | reverse complement strand
TTTTTTTTTTTTTTTTTTTTAATCTGGATTTTCCTTGTCGTGGCCCTTTCCGGGTTGGTTGTGAGTTATGAAGGGAAAGCGAAGCGTTTCCCCTTTGCACAGTGTGGTATAGATAGCCCTGCATCTGGTTGAAATTTTTGTCAAAAGTCAATAGTGTCTGTAACAGTGTTGATAACAATTTGCTTGCTGTGCTCTTTGACAGACCTCTGCATGAATAAAGACTCCCCTGTCTCTGTGTTCCATAGAAAACTCTTGATTTATTGAAATTACTGTTGAAATGTGAGTCCCAGAGGACGGGGTTTTCCATTGAGGAGTGGGAGCTCCTACTTTATTTCTTGTAAATAGGAGTTGATCTTAATTTAATTAGTTAGTTTTAGGCAGTTCTAGTCAATTGTGCTACCTTGTCTGGGCTGGCTGGGTCAGGTCGTAGTTGTGCACCTCAAATATTACAGGAGATTGTGCAGGAATACATGCTGTTCTTGGATAAATGAATAAAATCCCAGCCTTTCCCTCAGCTCTGGCCTTTGCAGTTACACTGTCTGTTTCATTGTCTGCCAAGACGACTTTCATGCTTCTATTTCATTACTTAAGGTCTTTATTTGACTTAGTATCAAGGAGGGACAAACTCTGATAGGAAGAAAAACGGAAGTCTTAAATTTTGAACATTTGCAACTGCGTGTTTCTGCTTCTGTGAGACATCTTTCCCTCTTGCTTAAAGTAAAGGGCATGCAAAGTGTAAATCAGTTTCTAGATAAGTTTCTGTGGAAACTAATGCAGCTGTTAATGAAGAATCCCTTGAGGCTGTACAGGCTGCGAACTGACTGGCTGTAGAGAGAAGCTCTGCTGCAAAGGACCTGGAGCCAAGGTAGGCAGTAAGCTGAGTACAAACAAGCAGTGTGTACTGGCAGCAAAGGTGGCCAACAGTATCCTGGGCTGTATTGACAGGAGCAGAGCCAGTCAATCAAGGAAAGTGATTATCTGCCTTTATTCGGTGCTCTTCAGATAACGTCTAGGATACAGCATCCAATTTTGGGCTCACCATTACAAAAGAGATAGAGTGGAGCAAGTTCAACCAAGGAGCCACGGAGATGCTTGGGGTTGCATTTGACCTGTGAGCAGAATCACGTGATATTGGCACTAGCGGTCGTTTGGACTCAGTAATTCAAATTCTCTTTTGGTTCTGCTGTCACCTGAGCTGGGACGCTTTTTCTGCATATACACAGAGAGGAGGGTTTCACTTTGCTTTTAGTCCTTGTGGGCGTTGTTGTCGAGGGTTAAGGCACACAAGTGCTAGAAGCAGACTGTGGTTAACTTGCTGTTGCTGGTGGTCAAATCTTCATGTAGAGCTAGGTGTAACATGCTGTGACCTGGAAATTACGCTGTATTACTATAATTATTGCAGTGGGTGAATCGTAATGAGAACAAGTTCACAATAAATGTGTTTAACAGTATTGTTTATGGCATTTAGTTGTACAGGATGATGTATGCTTTGCCCAGAAAAATAAGCATAGTATCAGTTCACCTAGAGAATTCATGGGTTGTTTCTTTAGAGTTCTTGTTATGTTTAGAATGGGGACGTATAAGCAAATTAATATGTTTGATAGTTACTGTCTGTAATAAATTTGAGGAGGAAATATACTAGAACAATTCTGGTTTTATTTTTAAACTATTCTTTAGGTGGATATTCCAACTGTTGTAACAAAGAAAATGCTCAAGGCAGCAATGAAACACATCGAAGTGATAGCCAAGGCCAGGCAGAAAGGTAAAGACTTAATATGTTGTCGGTTTCAAAGGGAGGTATGAATGTTTATTTCTGCATGTTTGCTACTATATTTGCTAAATCTTTTCCTACTGACTGGCTTCTCTTTATTAAAAAAAAAAAAAAGGCGATCCTTTTGCACATTTCTTCTGGAGGTTGCAAAGACAGATAGGGTAAATGTTACAGTATGTATAATACCTCAGATTGGATTTTCATTTCCCCGTGTTGAAAATACTGATTTTCTTTCTCTGTACAGTAAACAGGAATGTGTTTTTTGTCTGTGCAGAGCAATCAAGATCATACAGCAATGCTTCTTGATGATTTTTGTCTGTATTCAATTGACCAAGTGTAAATGAAAGGATTTGCAGTTCATGTGCTGCACTGTGACTCTTACAGCTAGAATGATTTCACATCTGCACACTAACATGAGCAGTTAGTGGAGTTGTTCAATATGTTGAAAAGTTAGGTTTATGTTTATAAGTCATGGAGAGACTTTGAGCAGTAGCATATTTAATTATTATCCAAATAAAAATGTCTTCACGAGCCAATGTAAAAATTAAATTAAAACTGCACATTGAAGGAATAATTGGAAAATGGAACACTTGCTGTTTGAAAATTGTTATCTGTATTCTTTTCACTGTCTGTGTTCCACAACGCTGTATCTACTAAATGTGGTTTCATTCAACTTTTAAGCATAGATGTTTACTTTCTCTGGAGTCATGAACTTTCTGCCCTCAAAACGTCTGCTTGATATCCATAAATGTATGCCATTGGTCCTGTGAGTAGTCGGTAATGAATAATGAGTCATAGTTTGATCACGTTAGATGTTGTTCATGGCACAACAATTTCAAGGTATTAGACTGTCTTGCAGTGATGTTTATGCCAAATCTTGTATTTCCTTTGATTTCCACTAAGGAGTTGGGAACACATTTCTTTAGCAGTGAAGAGCTGTATTTTAAATGTACAGCACTGAAAATACAGCCATTTTCTTCAGTGTTTTGAAGGAAAACACTCATTCCCTGAGGGCAGATAATGTGAAGTAGCAGCTGAAAATGAGTTTTAGTAGTGCTTTCTAGTAAACGTTGCTAAACCAGCCACCATAAGACATGATTCAGAGGCAGCTTTCAGGCCTTGCTTTGGTTGCTAGTTGAGCCTAGCCTTTTCTGTTTGTTTATTTTCTGAATCCTTTCGCCAATGATTGCTTTAGGGGCCATTTCCTATACCTCCATGATTCGTTACCTGTCCTTGCCAGAGAGCGCATGCCTCCTCTCCACTCTTAGTGACACCAACTAGGCAGGTTTGTCGGGCACCATACATTACTGCATCCCCCATATCAGTTGATACCATTCTTGTTTGTGAAGGACAAGCTAGCAGGCTTCTGTACTAAATTCAGTATGATGGAAACAAGCGTTAACCTTCCAGGTTGCGAGTATGTATTGGGTACCTGACCTGTGCCTGGTGTGGCTCTTGGCACCAGGCTGTGCTGGATTGCTAGTGCAGCCAGGTGTGATTTATTATAGCCCAGTCCTTGCCTTTGAAGTGATTTGAAGGAATATAACATTGTTGCTTCTAATTCATCTGTATAAGTTTTGATCTCATAAAGCAGGTATTCTTTCAACTCTGTACAGCTACTTGTGAGAGGCAGCACTCTTGCAGATCCTCGTGCTGGTTTGGGTTTGATTCACGTTGTGTTTAAAATAGATGTTCCTTCACATTTGTTTCTAAATGTTCTAAGCAGGAAACAGATATAACAGGATTGAATGAAAGTTTAAGTTTATGTTGATTTCAAATTGTGTTGTAGGCAAGTCAGTAAATAGATAGAAGCCCAATCAATGGGAAACCGGGAGGGAGGTCAGGAAAAAAACAAGTAGAGGCAGACTTTGGGCAATGCAATTTTTTAGGAGAATCAAGAGGTTGAGTTCTTCAATAATTATAAATGAGAAAACATTCTGGAAACCACGCACGCTGCAATTGTTTGGGGAAGGAATTCTTACTTCATTTTTACACAGCCAGGCTTCGAAGACTAAGCCAAGGTTCTTTTGTAAAGTTTCAACATTGTATCCCTTTGGCAGTTGTATATGTACTAAAAGTATTAACTTTTTAGCTCAAATGAAAAGCAGTTGCCTCTTATTTCACAATAAGAAGAAGCTGAAACAACTAGTAATACTGTTTTCTACTTGCAGTAAAAAATGCAGAATTTTTACAGCAAGCTGCTTTAGAAGAATATGGACCAGAACTCCATGTTGCTTTAAGAAGCCGAAGAGATGAACTTCACTACTTAAGAAAACTTACTGAACTTCTTTTTCCTTATATTTTGCCCCCAAAGTCAACAGAGTGCAGGTATAGAAATTATTTGGAATTGTATTCTTTAAAGTATCTGCATACTATGTAGTACAATACTTTTGGGGAGTCAAAGGATGAACTCCAAAATCATCCTCCTCATCCCTTCTTCTTATCCCTTTGCTTACAAGTTTTTTTGATTTGTCTTAAAAATATTCTAGCATGCTTATGGTATTATTAAATACTAAAATTTTTCCCAGTAAAATATAGTGGCATTGGAAGCTTCACTTGTAATTCTATAATCTAGTATTTGTTCTGATTTTTTTCTTTTTTCTTTTTTTTCTTCTATTCAGGTCCCTGGCTCTTCTGATAAGAGAGATTCTGCCTGGTTCTGTTTTCCTTCCCTCAATGGATTTCTTAGCTGATCCTGTAAGACTTTGGAGCACAGGAATAATACTAATTTATTCAGTATTACTGGTTTTCTACCAAGTATGTTGTGGTAAAGCAAATAATGCACAGTAACTGACTGCTGTGCATTTTGAGTGGGTAAAAGAAAAAGAAATCTTGTGGCCAGTGTTTTTGTTTGTTCATTGTAACTGGTTTGAGTGCTTAACTGACTGAACTGACTAAAATACGGTATTGCCATGATCTCTTACGAATGTGTTTTTAATGAAGGACTACAATTCCTGTGAAATAGGGGAATGCTGTGCCTAGTATAAGCATCTTCAAATTGCTGTAACTACATTTAAACAAGGCTCAATTGCTTGAACTCTAGCTGTATGTATCTTTATAGCAGTGTAAGTAAACCAGCCTTTTTTGCAGCTGTATTGAAATAATTTCTTTTGTCCTTAATTCTGCAAATAAGAGGGCATTTATTTCTAAAGATGGAACGCTGCCATCTTCGATTTTATTTATGCATGTATCTTAATAGGTGAAATTGCAATACTTATGAAGGTATCATCTAGCTGTAAGCCGAAAGTACTGTAGCTGTGGAAGTATTAGTAGTTCATTAGATCTGCATTGACAGTAAAAATACTTTGTGGAGCTTTCCTCCACTGGAAAAAGAATATCTCTGTGCAGGTCTTTTCAGAAATTCCCTGGCTTGTAAATACTTGAAGAGACTTTGAAGATTAATTCTCCAAAATATGTTGCCAGGCTTTGTTTTTATGAAGTCTTAATATATTCACAGGTTTAAACCTGGGCGTAACATAGTAGTGAAATGATTTTAATGTGATTTGTTGAGTTTCTTTAATAGTGATTTTGTGTTGTATTTTCCTGCAGGACACTGTCAACCATTTGCTGCTGATCTTTATTGATGATAGTCCAGTGAGTACTGTCAAAGTTAATACAGTAGTAATTTGTTCACCCATTAAGGAAGCTTTCTTACCCAATTGTCTCATGTCATTTTTTTCTACAGCCTGAGAAAGCAACTGAACCTACTTCTTCATTGGTTCCATTCCTTCAGAAATTTGCAGAGCCAAGAAATAAAAAAACATCTGTAAGCAAAGGCAACATTAATTTCCTTTCCTGTTTTGAATGTTTTAGTTTACATGTTGTTTTTGTTCTGCAACTCCTTGCATTATTTATGTACTCGCTGAAAGTTTGAAAATTGGCTGACTGCATTTTTAACCTGCTAAGGTCCTGAAACTGGAGCTAAAGGAGATCAGAGATCAGCAAGACCTTTTATTTCGGTTTATGAACTTCCTGAAACAGGAAGGGGCAGTCCATGTGCTGCAGTTCTGCCTGACTGTAGGTAAGGTTGCATACGTGTGCTGAGGTATATTTGATGATCTTTAAAAGCTTTAAGCATTTGCACGTTGAAGTGAATACTCAGTCTCAGAACCAGGCAGCATTGTTCTTCACTTGCTAGAAATATTTTGGAGAAGAAGCACTTACTGAGGAAAATAAAGCCCCAAAAACCAGAAGGGCCTTGGTAGACTTTCTCTGAAGTTTGGTTTTGTTTATGAACTAAAAAATTAATCAAATGCTACCTTATTTTCCCTTCTTTCTTGCCAGCAGTCATGCTATTAGTGGGATGGGGCAATGAATCAAGTAGGATTGCACAATAAATGTGCTGAATAGAATTTTTATTTTGTCAGGGGAAGTTCATTCTCAACTTAGGCTGATATTAAAGATGTTATTGCAAATATTATGAGGAGTTGGGTCTTGGGATTGAAATAGCAAAATAGGCAGATGACTGGTATAAAGAGTTGTTGGGGCTCTGTGTGTGTCTAGCATGAACTGGAAATCACGCTAAAAGAAAACTAAAATTTACAATTTGGTAATTAGGGAGAAAAAATTCATTCTTCTGCCAGGAACAACTTCACAGATTTGTCCTTACTTTTATAAGGAATAATTAGTTTTAATTGAAATATATTTTTCGTAATTATTTTATTAACAAATCTGAGTTATAGTTAATAAGAAGGCACCTACCTTATTACCTGAGATTTTGAGAAGTCTTCTGTTTCTATTAATTTTAAGAGCTTACAAATTATTATATCTGATGGAAAATGAGTTGATGTTATAGGTTGCTTCAAGATGCTGTTTGTTAGCTAAGTGGATAAACAAATGCATTTTCTTTCCTTCACTTATCAGAGGAATTCAATGACCGAATTTTGCAGCCAGAACTATCAGATACTGAAAAAATGTCTCTTCATGAGGAAGTACAGAAAATTTACAAAACTTATTGTTTGGATGAAAGCATTGACAAAATTAGATTTGACCCTTTTATTGTGGAAGAGATTCAAAGAAGTAAGTTTGAATTTGAAGGCAATAATTTACAGTGGAATTTAAACGGCATTTTGTAATAAAGAGAAGACTAATTAATCTAAATATGATCAATCTTACTTTTGTCATAGTTTTAAAAATTGTTATACCCTTGCTATATTGTGCTTAAGCCTTATTTTGTCAGTTTATTTCTGTTTTTGTCAGACTTACAGTAGCTTGCAAAGCAATCACAAACTCAGACCAGAAAAAGACCAAAGTTTATGTGCCTATATTTATATATTTATATTTGCAAACATTTTTTGTAGTTGCTGAAGGTTCATATATGGATGTTGTGAAACTTCAGACGATGAGGTGTCTTTTTGAAGCTTATGAGCATGTACTTTCTCTGCTTGAGAACGTTTTTACCCCTATGTTCTGTCACAGTGATGAGGTAAGTGTGAAAGGTTTGAAGAGTAGTCTTAAAGGAAGACTGTATTTTTTTTTTAGGATACCATATTTACAGCAGTCACGTGCAGGGGGAACTGAAAAATGTGTCTCCGTTTTCCACTTCAGTTAGCATGTCAGAGCTGGGACCAATCTCAGCAAGAGAGTTGAATTTATTCTAGTTCAACACATCATCAACAGAATAATAAAAAAAAAAAACCCCTCTTCATTTGACGTAACAATTTATGTATGTCACTGCTATTACAAAATCCTCTCCACCCCCGCTTTTATGATTGCAAATTTGATGCAAAAGTAATTTGCATGATAGATACAGAATAACTTTAGAATCTCTTTATTTACTTTTTAAAATATAATGGTACTTAAAGAAAGATACAAAGGTGGTATTTAGGTACCTTCAGCATTGTGCATCCAGGCAGCTAAAAGTCAGGTGTCTGTTTTCAGGAAGGTCATTCAAAGTGATTTACCAGGCATTTCATATTGTTCTATGATTGGGTTCTGAATGCAAGTTTTTTTTAAAAAAAAAAAAAACAAACAAAAATTCCACACACATTGGGCGGGCAGCTGCCTAAAGCCTGCTAATGGGAAACACTTTAAATGCAGGGGCGAGTCTGAATTCTTGTCCCTTTTAGAGTTCATGTTTGTAAATCAGGTTGCAATGTCAGCTTCTCGCATTTATTTGAGGCAGAAGTTGTTAATTTGTCCTGGGAATGGGTACTTACCTTACGTGGCATTGTTCTTAATAAAGTGTACTTCTCAAAAATAGTATTGATGGTCATCTTTCCCATAACAGCTATAATGCTTCAAATGCTTGATTTTTAACGAGGAGACATGGATTTTGGTGCTTAATTTTAGTTTTATTTCTGGTTTTAGTTTCATTTTTTAATCCCAAGATGGTGTAAAGTAAAGTAAGTACTCCTGGGAACATATATTGCAAATTTGGTCAGTCCTTTTCCAGATAAATATTCTAACTGCTAGATGATGGGCAGCTAGGATTTTACTTGTGTTCTTGTTTCCTGAATTCTGCAATGTTGTTGCATAGTAGCCCTTGCCTCACTTAACCCAGTGTTTTCTTTGATACCTTATTTGTCTGTTGTAGTACTTCAGACACCTTTTAAGAGGAGCAGAGTCACCAACACGCAATTCAAAGTTTAACAGGTAGGTATGGTAGAATCTTTAAGTGTTTTTCTTTGTTTATTTTTAGTTAAAAACATCATAAGTATTAAACAGTAGGAATTTTGCTACTGTATGATACTAATTAGACTACGTGTTTAGCTCTATTTTTTTTTTTAAATGGATGAATTGTATACTGAAGGAGCAAGCAGTATTATACAAGATGTCTCTTCATTTTGAAATATTTTACATTAAAGAATTTAAAATGTGATTTGGGCCTCAACATTTGAGAAGGGTGAAGGAAAAAGTAAATGTACAGTGAGAATAAGATAACGTGGAAGTGAAGTGGTGATTTAATTGACTGTATATATGAATACCGTTTTGTTGGTGCAAAGCTGGTTTGTCTCGGATTTCAGGACTTGGAGGGATAGGTACAGTGTACCCTGTGTCTGACTAACCTGGTCGTGCAATGGGAGTCTTCTCTTGTTGTGACAAGGAGGATTTGCCGTTTCGTTTGCCTAGGTCAGATGTGTTTTGTGGCCCCCAGCTCTCCCCATTCATTGCAGAAATGTAGTGTCAGAAGCCTTGGTTCTGGGTTTGGGCTATTTACTTACAGATTGGCTACAGGCTCCTAAGGGCCTGTGGAGAAGAGGAGCATCTCCTCGTAATTTCTTGTCTTTCATTTTATGCTGGATGGCTCGGCATAGCCTAGCCCACTGAATTGTTCGGATGGTCTAGCCAAAAGAAGGAAAACTTCAGTGAGACAGATTGGCTTGCTTTCTTGGTATGAAGTGAAGATCTGCAGTACTGTAGAAAATGCTTGTGTTTATCATCTTAGATTACTCCTCTAGAGGAGTAACAGCAGTTTATTTAACTTTTTCTGCTTTCATTAGAGATACACCTAGCAGCAGCAGCCCTCTTGATTTGCAGCCTACTCTGAGGTGTATTATTGTGAGATCCCTTTCTCCTCTGCTAATGTTCTTCAAAAACTACACAATTGTTCTCTTAATATAATCTCCATTGGTGACATCCATTATGTAGTCTTTATAGTTCTTGTAGATCCAGGACTCAAGCGTTGGTGTAGTGCTTTCGCAGATTGGTGCTGACAAGCTTCTGTTTCTTAGCAGAGTCATGGAAGGCAGCTAGACCAAACCCCATTTCTCCCCTATGTGATACTCAGCTAGGAACGGTGACCTTAAAACATGTTCCAGCTTCTGTTGAAGATGGCTTCAGGGTTTCATCCAGACCTTTAAATCTGCCTTCTGGTATCTTTCCCAAAATTATTCATGTCAAGGATTGAAAGTATCCTGTCATATGCTTCTTAAATCTAGTAAAAGTATGAAAACCTTAGGTCACCTCCTTGGTTCTTTGCTTTCCAGAACAGAAAGGGTGAAATTAAAGGCAGTCTCTGCCTGGACTTTTTGAGATAAAACTCTGGTTACAAAATAAGCAAATTTTGTTTGGGGGTTGTTACAACATATTCCCCTGGAGTTCAAACAGCATCCATAGCATTATTGAAAATGTCTGTTTCACATTTTGGAACAATTTGAATGCCCTGAGTATATGTGATGGTTTATGATAAGAGATACTGTATGTTCCTGAAGTGGTGCTTCTGTGATTATTTCCATAAAACAGAGGTCCTATCTGAAAGTAGTTTTGCCTGTTGCTTTGGAGTTTCCCTCTGCAGAGGGTACAGACAGTCACTGCCAAGGAAGAAAAGAAAAAAGGTTATTTGTGGAATTATTTCAGATGTTGTCCATATGCACATACCTTATCCTGCCTTTTCTTTCCTATTATAGCATTAGTTCCAGTTGAGAGAAATAATACGCGAAGAGATGAGTTTTGTTTTCCATATCTTTGATGCTTTGCTGAGGGTACTGTGTGTATTGCATAGATACTGCTGGGTTAAAAATCAGATCGAGTAGTAGGTATGAAATCCCAGTGGAATGTATGAGTGGGTAGTGTGTTGAAAGATTTCACGTATTGTAAGACAGGAAAATTATAGAGCATTTTCTAGAAAATACAAGTGGGAAAGTAGGAAGAAGTGACTGTCAGTGTGTAACTTCTGATTTGAATCACTTCTTTGAACTGTACCAAATAATGATAGCTTTTTGTGTAGAGATAGGACAAATAATGTGCTATGAAAACTGCTAAGGTAATAGATTAGAAGTCCTAAGTATTTCTGGAGTGTTAAAGAAGCCACCTTGAGGATATTCTGGTAACTTGATAACTAGCTGTGATTGTCAACAGTTTAACTCCGCAACTGGTAATTTCCAACTAATGTTTAGTGTGTGTGGCCAGTGAAAACTGTTTTAAGCTCCAGTGCTGGTGTGTGGAAGAGAGAACAAGAATTCCCTTTCACCTTCTCATATTTGTGTATTTGTGATACATTACTACATTACTTAAATTATTCTGTGTTGGAAGTCTTAACAAAAAAAGAAGAGCCATTATGTGGTATAAACTTCTGGATAGCTGTATATCTGCCTTGATTTTCTACACACCATGACCACACATAGAAATAGACACATCTTGATTTCTCATCATGCACACGACAATAAAATTAAAACATTTTTCAAGTAAAGGACCAAGTAGAAAAGATAGTAACAATTTTGGGGAGTGGTTATGCGTAAAATCCGCAGAATTAAGTCTGTAAACAGTTGTGTACAATGTAGTTGTTTGTCACCGTCAGTTCCAACTTGGAAACATAATTTACCAGTTTCAAAGTTAACACGACGAAAGACAGTGTAAGATACCTTAGAATGAGTTCCGCTTGTAAAACAAAATCTAAAATTTGAATATAATCTGTAGTGATGGTCGAAGCCTATTCAGTTTTGTTTGAATAGGTCTGTCAAATTTGGGTTTTTGTTTTCTTTTAACATTATTTTCTCCTGGGCTCTGAGGTAATTTATGTGCCTGTTGTTGCAGAAGTAGCCTGAGTTTGGATGACTTCCGGTAAGTCTGTCTAACACTCAATAAATGTTGTGTGTTAGTTACGCTGCATCTATCATGACTGCATCACACAGCCTTTGTAACAGTAATTAACTGTCCATTTTCTTTGTAAAAACATGTCAATGTCTTCTCTGGACCGATCTGCATTTCTCTCCACCATAAGCTTTACTCCCCATGTCCTCTTCATAAGCATTTAGAAATTGCTTAATTACTAATTTCACAAGTTTGCAATACATGAATATAGTTTGCTGTTAATGATTTATCTGTTGTTTTTAGTTTTGAAATATATTTGTATAACTTGAAGCTTTCCCCCCCGCCCCCGCCGTGACTGCTAGCTGCTCCAAAGGTTCCTTTACTCCATGTCGCATTTCCAGATCTTGTTTGAGGTTTCATCCACTCAGGGTGATGGAGCACTGGAACAGGCTGCCCAGGGAGGTTGTGGAGTCTCCTTCTCTGGAGATATTCAAGACCCACCTGGACAGGGTCCTGTGCAGCCTGCTGTAGGTGACCCTGCTTCGGCAGG
>Ga0065711_1048464_pt1 | contig 11792 bp, 5 predicted proteins | sample Hoacrofraction12_FD_59098 | JGI IMG/M metagenome (GOLD analysis project Ga0065711, IMG submission 59098) | Hoatzin crop microbial communities from Cojedes, Venezuela - Epithelial fraction 12 v2 (version 2) | ecosystem: Host-associated > Birds > Digestive system > Esophagus > Crop | place... | reverse complement strand
CTGTACTGGTGCATGGGGTTGTTCCTCCCCAGGTGCAGGACCCTGCACTTGCCCTTGTTGAGTTTCATCAGGTTCCTCTCTGCCCAACTCTCCAGCCTGTCCAGGTCACGCTGAATGGCAGCACAGCCTTCTGGTGTATCTACCAGTCATTCCAGTTGTGTGTCGTCAGCAAACTTGTCTCCCTCAACATGACCTTTACCCATAACCCTGCTGAAGCGATAGCCACCAGTGGCATTTGTAATGGATGAATGTGATCAGAGTGGATTTTGGGGAGACAGGTAACTACACAATAGCCAAGGACTAATCTATGGCATGGCACCCACCTAACCACAGCACTGGTGAATGTCTGACTGAAGCCAAATTTGGAAGCTACAGTTGGCACACAGATATGACTACAAGTCCATCATCTCACCTCATAAATAGTGAGTGGCCCAACAGCCCTCTGAGATCTCTTGCACAGCAGTGTGCTAGGATCTCCTTTTTCGTTCGGGGTGCCACTCAAGGTTTACTCCTTGAGGATGAGAGATTCCTTGCTCCAACTTATTCTCAGTAAGCGACTAATAAGCATGCTGAATTTTGAAAATCTTAGCTAAGTGATATAAAGAATAGATTGTGCACATATAATCCTTTAGACATAAACCCCTGACTGAGTCTGGGGCCAAGACTGGATCCAGGTGCACCTAGACACCTCTTAGACCAGGAGTTTAGAAAGCAAGGGGGTCCATTCTGAACATCATGACTCAATGGGAGGGTCTCCCTGACAGTTTTATCTGACCCTGTCCTCTCTGCAGTAAATAATCAAGTGTACCTTGCTATTGAATCTTGTTAAACCACAGTCATATTTACTATCAAATACTGTCTTGTATCAATAAATATATTGTTGCTTTTCTTTTACAAGTGAAGCGCATCATTCTGTCCATGACATGCTCTTTCTTCTTGATCAACACAGAGGTGCTGAACTCTTTGTTTTCTTTTGTTTAAAACCATTTCTAATGAGTGCATTACAGAGAACAGATAATGACAGAAGTAAAGTAGATTATAGAGAAAACATATTTTTAAAAGTACCTAATAAATGACTCACAGAAAAGTTAAACCACAGATGTCAAATTACTCTGACTATGCAGTATCAGATACTTTCTGGCAAAATTTTCCACTCAGTGGGTGCTCCATATTCCGCAGTATACTGAGTAGCACTTGTGAAAACAAATTAAATCCATCCTCTGTTTCTAGCTTTTTCTTCTAAAAAGAGCACCGGAAGACCTGAAACCAGTTAAATCCAAACCAAATATTTTTAAAACAAATATTCTCAATGAAGAAAATGTAGCTCAAGTGATTTGCTTGTGGAACTTAAGCTCATTATTGCTTTAAATACTAATTACAAAATTTTTCACATTGATACTTTAAAATGAGAACCCATTCCAGCTTTGTTTTTAAAACTGAATATTCAGATTCTCAGCTGATATAAACCATTTTGATGGGATTATGACAGTTAGGAACATCAGAGAATTTGCCAGAATGATTACCCATTACAAACAGGAGCCCTGTCTTACTGTTTTTCCTTTGGTTTGGGGTCCTTGACACTTATAATCTCAATGACTTGCAAGCAGAGGCAATGATACAGTGCACGTAGTTGGCCAGCAGGATTGTGGTGCTTCATTAGTACTGCCAGCCAAACTATTCTCAGGGTCAGTCACCCTCTAGTTCTCTAATCTCCAAGACCAAACTACTGTAAAGATATACAAAAACCCCATCTGGCTAATTCATGGATATTCAGAAGCTTTTCATTTGTCAAAAAGTGATCATTTTTGATCAGACTCTCTCTTCTCTTTTATTAAATATAACCGTTCATTGTCATGTGCTGCTGATCTAGATGCCTTTTTGACAAAACAGAATCTTCTGAAACTTCTGAATTTTCAAGAGTCTAAACTGCAGTACTGTAAAAAAAAAAAAAAAGAATAGGTTTATATGACTTTTATGTTTGAATAAACCCTAGCACTGCTTTCGTGAAATATTTGTGGAAAATCTAAAGGTTCCCAAACCAAAAATTATAGATCAAAAGCAAAAACCTAAATTTGCTTTTTCTGCTGGTTTGATGAAAGATTTTCCAAAGAAGAAGAAAGTTACTTAAAACAAAGCACAGAACAGTAAGCCTTCTTGTTCAGTAAGTGTCCTCTATTGAGACTGTGTGACATAAGCCTACCTCTAATTTTCATGTCCATTTTTGGAGAGCAAGAATGAATTTGTTTCCTATTAGCATTCCTAGGTTAGTTTACCAGGTTTTCACTGAATTATTTTTAGTCTCTTTTTATTTTGTTTTTCTGACCTATACGTTTGCTTTAATGGCATTATTTGAAGTGTGAAACTGATAAATAAAACATCTTTGTAAGTCCCAGACTGGCACACTTTCTTTGTCACTAGAAAGAAGTCATTTAATTGTCCTTATTTACCAATTTGTAAAATGAAGAAATAAAATCAAAGTTTCCTCATTTAAGGATATTTTCATAAATGATTTTTATGAGTGTTTACAAAGTCTTTAGAGTGTGTGATGAGGAATGATATATAAATAAGACACAAATCCTTTTATAAATTAACCACCAGTTGAAAGGTAGAAAATAAAAAAAGGTTATGGTTAGTTTTCATAATTCAAGGTGGTTTCCAGCAGTGTTGTCTATGACATTTCTGAGAAAAAATCTGAGTATGGAGAGATGGATCGCTTTGACACCCCACAACAAGGTAGTAATTCTGAGGCTGCTCTGGCTTATCTCAGAGCTTCATCTTTTTCTTCCTGCTGCCGCTGAGTTGAGGTCTTACAGTCCCATCTCTACAGCACTTTCCAAAGAAAGTGTCCTGAATGGTTAATCTTCCCTTCCTCTTCCTCTCCTCAAAATCCCAAACTTCCCAAGTACTTCAGTCATAACCTTTCAAGCAAGTCCACTTTTTTGTGCTCCAATTAGTCTTCTAGTTTTGCCACCATACTAGGCTCCCTCTGGATTTTGTCATGTTTCTCCCCTACCTTTTACCACACAATACCACTGTGACACCCTGTATATATTTCCAGCCTCAAAGTTTCTGTGCTCATGTACCTCATCTTTCTTACCCTAAAAGTCTGATAAATAACATAGTCTACTCCCTCACTTTTTACATAGTCTAAAAAGGCTCCAGGGTCTTTTGACTACTGCTGGTGGTCTCCCACGGATCACAGAAACGTGCTCTTCTTCCTCATTTTTCTTACTCCCTACTTGGCCAGGAAAATAGACTTGGCACTGCTGTGGGAGGGATTTAGCATAACAAGACACTTACCAAAATCCACTTGGATGCAGCCAATAGCATACAAAAAGAGATCCAAGAACAAAAAGGGAAAAAAGATATATGAGAGTCTCACCCATGAATCTATATTAGTTGTTCTTTTTCTTAAATGACATGGAGAATGGAATAAATCTTATCATTTTTCCAGTTGAACAAATCTGAAACTGATGATATAGACTTGCAGTATCTGCATCCAAGAAACACTTTAGCATAAGCAGAAGAGATTTTTATACCCAAAAGTACTTCCTACTTTGGGGCACGGGGATGCTAGCGCTTCATATATGCTAGGTTAGGGAGGCTTTGGTAGACATAATTAAAATCACGAATGAATGGAAGACGTGAATAGTGATTATTTGGTATTTCTCATTATCCTAATAATAGGTGATACTGAACAATATTATCAAGCAACTGTTTAGCTGGATTAAGCAAGAAATTCAAAGTACGTTTGCATATAATTAGCTATGATTATGTGAAACAGGAATATAGTATATATGAAAGCTTGGGTACACAATTAGCTTGGCAAAATTTAGTCATACACTGGTTTTGGAATGATATCCCAGGGAGGATTTATACAGTACATACCCTATTTCCTATACCATTTAATTAAACATCTGCCACTGGGCAGTGTCAAAAGAATTAAGATTGGTTTGTTGAATGCTTGACAAAGTCCCACTTAACAGATGCAATATAGAAAATAGCATATATTAGACCTGAAGACCTGTGGAAATTATTAATTTACTATGCTGTTTTGACAGTGATTGGCAGAAGTACTGACATTCAGCACATCATTTTTTTTCCTGACATCATGTTACTTACAACACATTTGCTTTGCTACTGGTTCCAATTGGAGCCCAGGTTCCTAGTGAATTTATAATTTCCAGGGTGAAAATGTGCAATAAATCCTAACTAATTCAAAGAAAAAAGCATAATCATGAAAATCCTTGATGCTTGTCACAGCTCCCCTCCCCCCAAAAAAGAGAAATTCTATATAAAAAAAAAAAAATCCCTTAGTGTTTGAGAAAGAAAGAAAAAGAAAGTAGGCAGAAAAATAGTAGAGTGCACAAATGAGAAAGAGAGAGAGAAAGAGGGAAAGCAAGCAGGTCTTTGAGCCAAATAAAATGGATATGTTTCAGAGATAGCTACAGTATATGTCATGTGGCTGTTAAGAAAGCAGTAGGGATTTAGAGAATCAGAGAAAGAAGAGCAGGATACTGTGGCTCAGTCAGGTACAGAGAATCAGAGAAAGAAGTGAAGGATACTGTAGTTCAGTAAGGTTCAGTGAGCTATATAATCTACTTAAGAGTTTGGTTAGAGATTCTATTGTGTTTGGACACTGGGCCAGATGCCTTATGGACATGAAGGAAAGCAACGGGTTCTTAAACTTTCAAGTGGCAGTACTCCCATTTTTGGCTCTTTTTACTTAATGACATGGAAGCCACCGTGATAAGTCTAAATGGGCAGAGCACAGATTGGCTTAAGTGAACTTCCTATCTATAAAGCCCTGATAGTCTCCTCATCTGCTGGATTTCTATAGCAACAACTGAAGGGCAGCAGCACACCAAGAAAAAAAAGTAGTAAAACACTTTCCAGCAGTGTGATTTATTCTTATCATAACTCTAGTTCTTTTTCAAAGATTACTTTTGCTTTATTGAGGGGTGTCAAACTGTGTTTATTTCAGAGAAGAGAAAATGCATAAACCAGTCATGTCTACAGTCCTGGCATAACACACACTCCAGAACACATATAAACATACCTTAATATCTACATTCAATGCACGCATTTTTTAAATGCATTCATACTGCTTACATGTGTCTTGTATTTTATTACTTCTTTATTTTAACACCTGAAAATATTATGGAAGGTAAGTTCAAAGGACAAAATCAAATATTTTTTCTCAACTTTTCATCTGTCTATGATCTTAGCAGTACTTGGGGTTATGTGTTATAAAAATATATTAATAGAATGTGATTTTAATGTGACGTTTGTAAACAAGTTATAAAAGAGAGAAAAAGGTTTTAAGGAGCCTGTAAAATGTGAAACATTTCAGTAATGCATACATTAATGAGTTTCACTGTATTATCTCAACATAATAATCTCTACATTTCTCAGACTATGTTGTTTAAATATGCATGCAATTACTGAGGGTTTATTTTTACTCTTTTCACACTGTACTGACCACTGTATGTTGCAGGTTGCAAAAGTGTCTATTTGCCATTAACACTAAAGATGATAGCCATGCTGTGCTTTAAACTTACTTCACATTATTTACTCTGTAAATAATCTAAAGAGGAGTCCAAGGTCATAGGCTAAACATAATTATATACTAACACTGCATACGCAGTAACAGTACCTATATACCACACATTCATGTCATCAGCATTATAACAACTAATGCTCAAACATATTGCCATGAGCAAGAAGATGATATAATTATTTTAATATATTTCCAAAAACTGGTACTTTTCCTACAGCTTATTACCATGCACTCATTTTTTTCTTTGTAACGTATATTTTAGCCCAAAAGCATGCAAGGTGATTGTATCAGTTGTAACATAATATGTTCATGTTGTCATCTGATTTGAACAGAATTTTACCTGATGTATCCATATCAGAAAAATATAGTGAATTAACTGTGAAATCCTCGAAATGACGTCCTGAATCTGATGCAAATTTAAATGGCTCATCATAGTTTTTAACATAGATTATATGACTTTTTACTAAATTGCTTAAGAAAAACAAGAATAGCACATATTTTATCACGGAATAACAACATATGTTCATCAGGATTCAGTAAATCAGAAACAAGGTTTCCTTGATTTCGCTTAGGGACATAACTTCAACGATCAGGAGAAAACTTTAGGAGGGAAGAGAGCATTTAAGTCATTTTGTTATATTGTTGTTATATTTTATTATTGATATTTTTCATCCATAATATCCACTGAAGATTTATTTCATGACTGGGGACTTTTATTTTTCTCTTCCCTCCAAACACTTGCAGAAATTGCTAGATATTGCTGGCTGCTGGACTTGATACACACCACGAATTTTAGAGTGGTACTCTCAGGTAAATTAGGTCAACACCACAATAATCCAAAAGGAAAATAGTGTCACACTTCAGTACAGAAAACTGAATTACTTCTTTAATTAATTATCATAAGTCTTAATAAGGGTAGGGTCTTGTTACCCTGAATTCTGCTTTATATTTCAGAGATTATAAAGAAGGCTCCTAATTAAGTACAGCACATTTTTACTTTTTCAACTTATCTATATTCTGCTGCAATAATTCATAAGAAGAAGATGAAATTGACTTCAACCAGTGTGCAATACTTCCTTTCTTTTTAGCAGACCTTTATGCCTATGGGAAGTACTTAGCAGAGAACATGGGAGAGACATGATCAAAACACATCCTAAGCCCTCAGTTCTTCCATTGTTTGGAAAGCAACATAAACTCCTGTCTTGTCATGTCAAAAAATGTCAGGATAAAATTCCAGATCAGTCATGTGCCTCATAAAAGAAATGATCTACTACTCTTTATGGGACGCTCTTCAATACTCATGTATAAATGCGGCAAAATTACTTGCAGCATCATGGACACTTAAACATATAAAGAAAAATGGCAAAAGGAGGTAAAACAGAAATAATACAGTTCAAAGTCGTCAAAGAATCATTATAGGAAAAAAAGAAGAACAATTATACCAAAGAACTATGAAGCATAGTGATGCCCTTACCCTTGCTGAATATTTGACCAGGAATTCTTAGAAAAGGACAGTTACATGTGTGTCAGGGACAGCAGAAATAATCTGGAGAAACCTCTGCAGTAGAAAATGTTTCGGATCTAGTTCTGTTATATACTGAAGATGTGTGGGCATAACTGATGCTGAGATAATTTATCTACTGCATATTGTCTTGTAAGTAGATCACCAAAGCTGGTATCTGCAGCAAAGGATGAAGTGAGACAGTGTCTGCTAAAATGAAACACTTCTGGAATAACCATTCAGTATATCTTATGCATATCTTAGATGAAGTTGATAATACTAACAGGGAAAATATTATAAACCAGTCATCAAAAATAGTTCCAAAGGGATAAGGAACTACTGATGTACTTCCACAGTTGTTATAGCTGGTCACTAAGGACTTGATTTCATATGTTCTACTCTCCTTGTGAGATCTAACATGGTAGATTCAATCACGGGAGTAGGATTCATATTGCATTAATTTAACCATCAAATATAAACTAATGAATCTATTATCTTCAGACTGTTTCTAGGACAAATGCTAGTATAGACTTTTTATGTGTAAATAGTCTGCATAAATAAGAAAGTATAGACATTCATCTTTTAGATAGGTATATTTAGGTTTCCTGACTTCTGCACCTGAAACTTGGAGAGTTTTAGTCTAACTTAACTGATCTTAGTATCGAACTGAGTCAAAATGTCTGCTACATCCAGGTCAGAAGAGACAATCAAGTAGTGCTCTTCATTCGGTAGCTCTTGAACTAGTATTGATTACAAGAAGAAGATTATTAAAAATTACATTATAGAAGTCCCTAAATAGAAACATCCTGTTAATATCTTTCCTCAAAAATGTGATACAAAAAGCAAAGAAGAATCACAAAAAATACAGAATTAAAAATTCTTGTCTTGAAGAAAATGGGAGGCATAAAACATTTTGGAAATGATGAAATACAGTGTAACTGTAGCAACAGGAGATCATAATAGAAATTGTTTTGTATTGTTTCCTTTCCAGACAACTAGAATTTGTGCAAATTAATTCTTTGTGCTCTTTGTTTTTTAGAAGATTAAGTAAAACAGGGTAATGACATTGCTTAACAATAGAGAAACAATAGGGAAAATATTTAGTTGGGCATTGTGGGGTTGTTGTAGCAACATAAATCCCCAAATCAGCATGATATCTGAAGACACCTATCTGATGTGCCTTACCTGTTCAGGGTGAGAAATTGTGAAAGGCAGCTGCAGTGAGGCCGAGTGTTATCTCAAAGCTTCAGTCATGCAAAGGCAAGAAGGTGTGTGTGCGTGTGTGTGTGTGCATTTGAATAAGTCAGAATGAAGATGAGGAAGAAACATGCATTAATTTGTGAGACTGTGGAAATTTTCATCCCATGGAGGTTAGATTATGTTACTTAAAGAATCTTCAACTTCAAGGATCCTGAACTGCTTGTGCATGGAACAGTTGCTCTGGAGCATATTCCAAATATCTTGGTAGGTCAACAAAATGATGTAAAGGATAATTAAAAAGGAAATTAATATTCTGGCTACTCAAGTTTCAAGTGTAAAGAAAGGTTTTGTCTGTCTTTGGCTATGGCAAACTTCAACAAGTCAATGTGAACTTCAGTTGGGTCTAGGAGACATATAAAAGCACAATGAGTTTCATTTAAGGGGAGTTGTGTCAGTCAGTTCTGAGGAACTAACCAGCTGTTAGCGTCATATCTGAGTCTGCATGTAGCAAAGTGGATGACACTTCTTTCACATGATGAAAAATATTGACTTGTAACATGTTCCCGTATAAAGAGAAGTGAAAGCAGGTGCAATGGGAGAACACAGGTGAAAGACTCAAAGGAATTCAAAGCCTGTTGGAAACATCCTGGGGAACAACGCTAATCCTTTTCTAATAAAGAAGGAAGAATTAAATGGGATTGGTAATAGCAAGATACCTATTGGAATCAGTAGTTATAGTCATCCAAATTCCTTCCTACCCTGTGTTCTTTCAATGCACAAGAGATTGCAGATGAGGCCAGTGATGAAATCTGAGTTCAGAGAAGTCATAGTCCCTTACATTTTCCCAGAGGGCAGCAAGCAGAGGCTTCTGTGTAAATTTTGGAGAATAAGGAAAACTAACCACTTTTTGGCAGCTAGCCAGTCTCCACCAGAACATTAAATGTATAACAGATGAGCTTGCAGTACAGGTAGCAGGGCTGGGTCATTCAGAGTAAGCAAAAGCAGAAAGTTCTGGATGTGCTGTCTGAAAGACAGGTGCCAGGTGATGGTACAGGAGGGAAAAAAATTAGCCTTTTATTCCTAAGGTTTCTTCTGCATAATGCTTTGAATTGAAGAAGATTGCAGGGAAGTGAGTGGGAGATGTTTTTTCTCTGAGAAAAAAATCAATGAGCAATTTCATAAATGTTTCCATGTGATGTCTGCCTCCTGGGGTTTTCACAGAACAGCTTTTTGGAAAAAAGAATATAGATGCCACTGATCTTGAGAACCATCCTGTAAATCTCCTATTTTTAAGAAACTCAGATAAAAATGCCAAGGCAACATCAGCTGTTATGGTTTAATGCTTCTGAGTTTGTGTCTGGAATAGGGAAAAGAAGTCTATGTAGTATTGTTCTAATCGGTTAGATCAGTCCTTCAAAATAGTAACACTATTTTAGACGTTGATAAATTAAAATTCTTGATGTTGCTTTTCAGTTTTAAGTATATCAGTTTGGAACCATAAATACATTAAACTGGGTTTCTTGGTGAAGCATTCTTTGGCAAATGTTTTGGGCTATCCAGCATCCTTCCTTTTCTTACATGGTCTGTTCTCCAAATCACAAAAGTATGTTTTTCTCCTTCTATGAAATAAATGAAAGGAAAGGATATAAGAAGAGGATAGAACGGACTGCAGTGATCACATGCAGGACTTGGTCAGATAAGTGTACTGACCAGCCACAATTTACACAAAACCAGACCCTTTTATATCCCTTTCTGTCTGTTCCGCCTTTGTTCCTCCCTGCTATCCCTTCCCTCATCAGCTGACACAGTCCCACCAACCCCTCCTCCAACATCCTGGACACTTAGGTTTTCATCCTTACCAGCTGCAAAGTCATGGTTTGCCTGCAGTTTCGTGATTCACAAGATCATTTCACAAACTTCAGTTAGTGTAACTGACAAATGTTTGCTTTTGTCTTTGTCTTTTGCCTTTGTCTCCATTATGTTTGTCAAGTCTATGCCTTCAAATATTTTGTTTATGGTTTTTACCTTTTTTCTTGGTATTCTATTTGACAAGGTTGTTGATCAGGCAGTCTTACTGAAATAAACATTCCCACATTCAACGTACCTTTATGAGTTAGTTTGACTGGTTAGATTTGGTTCTCAACACTCCCTTATCACTTGCCAGTCAGGTTTGCATCTCTCTATGTTCTTGTGTATGGCTTTCCTCCTTTTTCATTACCCCTTTTTGCACTGAAAATGTCCTTGACCAGTCAGACACCACTAAAGGTCTAAAGGTTGTTTCTTTCCACATACTCTTACCTATACATTTGGTCACATCTCTTCCATCTTCCTTCTGGCAGCTCCTTTGTGGTCCAACCCTGTGTCTTCTAAGTATTTTGTGCCTTAGTATTCAAAGTATTCTGTGCCTTAGTATTCTATGCATTTGCTAGTCCAAGTCAGTAACCGCAGTCTTACAAAACAGGCAAGTGAGCCAGAATCTCTTTTCCCCTATCTGCTCACCAAATCTTTGACTGCTTTCTACTTCCCATTTATTCCCTTTTCACATTCAGGTCTTAGTTGCCCAGCCAAAATAGCGTAAGGGCCTTCATCCCAACTTCCTTCAATATTCTCCATCCCAGGATTCTTCATTCATCCTGTCCCCTGGCATTTTTCTTGTGTCCTTATCTTCACTTTACTGCCTTTGCTGGTCTTTTGAGCAGAATGGATACTAAAAAAAAACAAAACCCAAGATGAACAAAGAAGCAAGTAAATAAAAAACAAATGAAAAATGTCAGCGTTTCTAAAGTGTCTTCCAAGTCTTTGAATTGCAGACAATGATTATAAAGGTAGAAGCTTCTGCCATTTCTAGATCAGAACTGCCTACAACTTGATTAATACTTATTTTCTCATTGGTTGCTGTTGTAACTATAAATGTACAAAAACGTAAGATGATATGTTTGGTATGACCTTTTAAAACAGACTTGCTCACAGCTGTATCTTACACTCAAATCATTAATTGAAAAAACTATTAAATTCATCATTGTCTAAATAAAGTGGAACAAAGCAGGACAAAATTTAGGAATTAAAAAGTGGTATATGTCATCCGAGTGAAATTGAAAGAGTTGGGTTTATGGCTATATTACAAGCTAGTGATGATTAAAGACATCCATGAACACTTGCATCACATCAATATAAAAATCATGAATCAAGCCTAGTTAAGGTTATTTGTAGTCAAGATAGTTGTTGATTTCCCAGTCACAAAAATTTGTTTGAATTTTATGACTGTCAAGTATCATCTCTTATTCTTTTTTTATAATTGGATTGTATGGGTTTAAATATGCATTTAATTTTCAATTTTCTCATTAACAAAAATAATTCAAAGCAGTGAATATTACAGATTATATTATTTACATATACATCTAAATATAGAAATACACAATAGAGTATATAAATGTTATAGGCAACAAAGGGCCACGTGGTCGCTCTATTGCCCCTCCCTCCGCTGGGGTGGGACAGACAAACGGAAAGAAAACTGCAAAACTTGTGGGTTTG
>Ga0065711_1048465_pt1 | contig 11793 bp, 4 predicted proteins | sample Hoacrofraction12_FD_59098 | JGI IMG/M metagenome (GOLD analysis project Ga0065711, IMG submission 59098) | Hoatzin crop microbial communities from Cojedes, Venezuela - Epithelial fraction 12 v2 (version 2) | ecosystem: Host-associated > Birds > Digestive system > Esophagus > Crop | place... | reverse complement strand
AATTATGCTTTTATTTTCTAACTGTAGCCCAGATCCCAAAACTTAGATATGTTTGGTCAAAAAAAGAAAAAGGAAAATAAGTGGGAGTGAGGGATATGAAACTTCAACTGAAACAAAATTGGTTTTGACACTGACATCACCAGTACGGGAGATGGATCCTGGGTATCAGGCAAATGTTAAGGGTCATTCTTTAAACTCAGAGCTAAAATACAGAGGAATTTTGCTCTACTGATGTGACCAGGAGGATATGCAAAAAAACACTCTTTCATCAGCCTCTTCGTAATATCTTCATCTATTCAATATTTCTTTCCACTATTAGAAAGATATATCTGGAGAACTCCTACGTCCCTGGGCCCCATGCATCTGAAGCTGCATCTGCAGCAAAACTGCAATATTAGGCCACTTTTCCCAGACAGATAATTCAGCAGACAGCTCTTCAAAGCAAAGGAGAGCGCACTGTTTGCAAAGCAGCGGAGAAGCCAGGTTTTCCTTGTCTCAGTGTACCAGAAGCACCTCTTCTCTTCAAAGTCTTCTACCTCTGTTGTAGTGAGGCAACAGGGTTTCATTCATTTATATTTTTCTGAATCTATTACAAAACTTAGGCTCTATGATTTGACAGTCTCGTTAAGTGCAGCTTTATCAAGACAAAATACCCATGAGTGCCAGTATCTTAAATAAACGTGAGATAGGAAAGTACAACAAGGACCGCAATGGCTTTGGGAACAGTTGGAGAGGAAAGGCAATATCTGTGCGCTGCCCTTGATTTACACCTTGATTTTTTTCCTTCTGTACAAAGGATTGAAACTGCTCCATGATGGAACAGTTGTGAGAATCACAAAGAACTTAACAAGTCAGAAATGGATTAAAAAGCACTTTATGGCTTGTTAAAGAAATCCTCTTGTTCCTCAGAAGCATTTTTAGCATCTTATTAGTGGTATTTGATCTGACTAGCATATTGACTAGTCATTTGAACAGGAGATGAATCCTTTTTGATGGACCACAAAGGGAGTATAAATTCAAATGAGGCACTTCTCCAAATTTTTATTTTAGTATAACCCCAAAGAGCCAATAACATTTGGAAAGGTTTTTTCTGTGCCCCACAGAAGACTCTCCTAATGATCTTTTAGACAATGAGTCTTTTTTTTCCTTAAAAGTAATGGTTGAATTTGTATTTAATTCAAATAGCAGTGGGTTGGACATTCTCTTTTACCTAGTTTCTGAAATGCCTGGTACATATTTGACCTGAGAAAGTACTCTAATCCACTACCTTCTTCAACACTTTTCTCAAGCCGTCTATCATGGAACCAGTACCTTACCATCAGTTGAATTTGACCATTAATGTCTCTTGTGTCAACTAGTTCAGAGTTTGACAAATGAAAAATATAAGACACATATCAGTGAAACATGCAAAAAACCTCAGTTCTCTAAATTGATCTCTGATCTGAAATGTTTTTGATGTATTCAATCTATACTGTGTAGGACTAGGTTTTAGCGTCACCAACACGGACACTGCTATGAAGTTCGTGCAGACCCACCATTGTCTTCCATGTGGCAAAAGCCAGAAAACTTGCTTCTAGTTATTTTTGAGCAGTTTTATATTATCTGAGATTTTGCACTTAGGAATAAGTTGGAGACCTCCAGCTCATTTTGAAAACAGTAATTTATAGCTACACAGACATTATGCCTTTACAGTGTTTTGATAGTTACGCCTTCACTATCCACATGGAACATTTAAAAACGGATTAGAAGCCATTAATCTCAGAAATATGAAGGATTTATAGCCTAAAGAGAAACTCAAAGCATTTGCAGTCAAAGTCTCTTTCTGCATGTAGGTGTACGGTTTTATTAAGGTATTATATCCATCCTGGGAACAGGTCAAAAATTATGCTTAGACAACCATATTGTGGTAAAAAGTACTGAATTATAAACCAAGGATCCGAGTACTATGTCATAGGTACTTTTATTGACCTTGGACCAGTATTTAGGTTGGAAACCATTTTAGGCGGTTCCTGTCTCTTGTTACAATCTCCAACAGCAATTAGGGCATTGGATCTCCACACACAGTTTCATCCTTCAGGTGCAACAATAATCATAGCTTCCTACTTCATTAAAAGTCTTTCACTTTAAAATTTAAATACCTTAAAGTTAGAGATCAGGTCAAACCAAATCCGTGTATTTTCCATGCCTATGCTTTGAACTATGGGGGAGATTGACTCAACCCAGACCTTTGCAGTAGGCTGCTAATTCCACCAGAGCCTGACCTCAGAATGCTTGGTTCAAATATGCCTACCCTCTGATGAATGTCAGGTCCAAATCCAAATCTGGATCCCAAATTTGTGGTATGGGTCCATCTGCACTTGAAAGCAACATTTTAAAGAAAGAGGAAAGCTAAGATCATGAAAATCTCTATTTGAATACTGCATACAACAGATTTATGAACCTAAGAGACTATTGTTTTTCCTGTGTAAAATTAAAACTACAACAGGATTTCCCGTCCATATATACCATATGCTTTTCCCAACTTTGTTTAAAATTCTTAGTATCACAACATTCTGAAACTTCGGAGCATCTACTCTTCTTCCGCAAGCTTTATCTACTCTGAAAACTGGGCTGTAGTCAAGAAATAATTTTTGTATAGGAAAAGTGATTTTATCTATTTACTTTTGCAATATGGTTATGACTCGTGAAAGCAACATACAAATGAAACCCTTGGGTAACAGCCTGAAATATGATTAATTCCCTTAAATGACAAGTCTGTTTATTTCAGTGTAGCTGACTGTACACATTGGGTCAAGACGCATGGAAAACCAAGTCCTGGAAACTGCCAGTGCACGCCTTGCAGGATCTCCTCAGTGTAATCTTCAATTAGAGAACAGTCAGAAGCTCATCATGTAAAATATCAACAATAACTAAAGGAAACTTATAAATGTTTGCAAATTCATTTTATGGATTAATGACCCTACATATAAGAATTGACATTTCCAGGACAAATCACTTCTTTATCCTACAAATATTTCAGCAGTTTTTGCTTACACCAAAGCAGAGGCAAATTTTTCCTTCTTCAGATCAAAAGAGATCTAAAATCTGGGAAGGTTTAACAGTAAAATAAAAACAACGGGGGAATGTAAATGTTAACCATCTGCAATTGTCATTACTGCTATTTCTTATTATGTGATATCTCTATCAATGGCATTGTATTTTTACTTTTGTTATCTCTTGCAATTTTTCCATCTATTATGGTTGATCATTGATAAACAAACACTTTGACTGACTTAAAAAGTGGCAATCATCTCGTCTAAATTTAAACCGTGTAAAAGTCAAACACCTACTCCAAGCTACTCGTGAAGGCTCCTTCTATAGATAGTGGTGGCAGATTGGCATTTTCAGAGAGACACTTATCCTACCTGTCTTACACACTTGTTTTAAAATTATATTAATCACCTTCTGGAAGTACTTTCTTCTTTTTCTTTCCTTGGACTGACTTCAGTAAAAAGCAACACACCTGTTTTGTCAAGGAAAAAAAAAAAAAAGAACAAAAAAAAAGAAGATATTATTTCAGTCCTTGATCTTGAATCCACAAAGGTATTTACTCTCCAAAACACAGTTCCTCCAGGATGCAGAAAGCCTTCTCCTACAGGCAGATGGGAAGGAGGAAGGTGGAGAGAGGCAGGAGCACAGCCAGTCTTTAGAATTACGCTTGTCACCTGCCCCAACTCTCTGCCTTTAGGGCTGGTGAGAGGTAATGCTAAGGAGAACTAAGGCACAAGGGATTATCACACTTTTTTACTCTGTGTTTCTTTATCCACAGAAGTTATGGGGATTGCCATAGTTTCACTCTCGGTGGAATTCCAGCGACAGAAATGTTTTCCAGGCTTTGGCAGGAGAAGGGGACTGGCCAATAGCTGTTCTCCTTCAGCAGAAGCAAAGCAAAACTAGCGTCTCCCTTTTTCACATGAGATCAGCTCCAGCTCAACACAGAGAAGGACCACACACCAACCATTGCTTCAGGACATGAGCCTTAGGAGGCAATTCAACGGAAACTTCTAATACCCTTAAAATCATCCAAATGAAAAGATGCTGATGCGGGAAGAAACATTCTTCTTGGCATCTCTCCATTTTAAATTCTGCTATAGTGACAGTATCTGGATTAGACTCCAGGACAGTATTTCTGAAACAGCAGGAACCCTGCTTACTGCATCAGTTTTAAATTATAAGCCTTCCAAAGATGTCAACACCACTTTCCTGGAGACTTTCCTGAAATTAAAACACTGAGCTTTTCCCCTGAGCCTTCAGAGAGTCATATGGATCCATCGCCCAGTGCCACCATTTGTATTATGATTTGCCTATGTTGGGTCACTGCTACTTCTTCATTTCTGCTCTATAGTCAGCCTCAGTCTTTGATGTTACTCAGTCACTATTTCCTTTCCCTTTACTTTTATCTCTGTCCTGGCATTCTTCCTTTAAGCATCCTCTCTACCAGATGGTCTCCATCTCTCCTTCAGAAGTGCCCAAAATATTCCTACTGCCTCCTCTTGATCTTCCCCCAGCAGCAAACCTCTTCATCCTACAGAGCTCAAATACCAATGCATTTCTCCTGTTTGCTGCTCTGCATCTTTCTCGCACTTTGAAAAGGAATTCACTGGAAGCAGCTAACCTCCAATCCTCATTATGCATGACGCTTTCATTTATAAGAGTTTACCCAGGAGAAAAATTCAGATGGGATATATGCTGGTACAGTTGTGTTTTTTCGAGTGGAAGAGCATCTGAAGTCTGCATGCCGAACTGGAGCTCTAGTTTTTAAACAGGATCTCCAACTTTTTAATTTGGAAATCCATATGGATCCTTTAATCTGAAGGTCAAAATAGCTTTCATGAAAGATACTGAAAACAATGATACTTTATATTCACCAACATAATTATATAAAGATGATTCAATATTGTAGTATCATCAGAGGATTCAACAAAGTCTCTGTATTATGTATTTTTAAGATGGGGTTTAGAGACTCTAAGGTGACGCTTCAGAAGTTTACGGAGACAAAAACATCCTGTCACAATTTATATCTTGCTAACAGGTCACTGAAACTCTGAGGATAACAATTGCTTTTACTTGCAGTTGGCAATGAATAATCAAGAATAAAGCTCTAGATATTTTCATGAAACTACAAGCACTTATTAAATGCAACAGCATAATAATATACTGTATATAATACAAATACAGTGAGGTGGGATTTGTGTTTGTCTCTTTGCAAGAGAAGAAAGAAGTCTGAATGACCTTCTGTTCATAGGTTTCTTTGAAAAAGGCTTGGCCTGAAACCATTTCACTACTATTGATATAGTCTGGTTTTGTACATAAATCTTAAATGTAAGCATTGCTTCAGAAATAACTAAGCAATCACAAAGCTTTACTTTTCAGATTCAATTGCCTTCAAATCCTTTACTGAAGTCCCCTTGGCACTGTCACTTCAAAATCAGGATAACGCTGTATAGTGTTTCTCGGTTTCAGTAAAACAAAAGCCTTATTGAATATATACATGGGAAAACACTGCAAGCAAAACCATCTCGGCACTCACCACCTGACCAGCTCCTGGTGACCCTCCCCAGTAACCAGCGTGGGCTTGGCGCTCGACTTCTTGGCATATCACAGCACTGTTTGGTTCCAATATTTATGTCCTTAAAACCGTAGCAAAATAGATTTTCCTTACAGAAACCTAACAGCAGGCTTTAGACTTCAAGGAATAGCAAGGTGACCTAGGATTTCCATATGCAGGAAGCTGCTGATCAAATAATATATCTTTTTTTAATCTGTCTCTTGTATCACGAATATACAGAAAACCTTATGGTTCTGATAATTCCTTAAGTCTGCGTTTTGCAAGTAGAGCTCACGATGTTACCCCATCACAGAAATATAAAGTCAGAATGAAAAAAAGACAGTATTTACTATCTTATGCCTCATTTTTTTCTGACAAAGGATGAGTCAGGAATGTTTTTGGTTTTTCCACACATCATCTTCCAGCATATCCTATACTCCCCTGTAGTTAAAATATTAGCTTGGCCCCATGGATCCATTACCTCAGTAAGATAACATGTGCCAACATCCCAGGGGTCAGGTTTCCCTCTCTTGGGGCCACGGTTGCAGGTGTCCAAGTCGCTGAAACTGGACTCACTCAGCAGTTGGTTGCTGACTTTCGAGCACTCGCTATTGGCAGGACGTACACAGCTAGTGCTGGTTCGCAGCTGACTGCACCAAACAGCCACCAAGCAGGACAAGGTCTGATGCATGAGATTTGATTTTGCTTTCAAAAAGGTTCTTCCTCTTACTAATTTGCTATAACCTTAGACTTCACTTTGCAATCAAAGAGCCTCAATAGTCTTCAGAAGCATGAAGAATCTCGTAAGAAAATGTATTTTTGTTAGCAGGTGAGGTAACAGGGATTTTCAGCTGTGAAAAGTTCATTTCAGTATGTTTACACTAAAAGGCAAGGCTCAATGTCAATTCTATTTCTGACTCATTAAGCCCTTTTAAAAAAAATGTACAAAGTAATTATTCAAAAAACAACTTCATAAGCTATAGAATAAGGAACAACAAATTATCTTTTTATAACAAATACGAAGACTGTGAACCTGTAGTTCAAGTACGAAGAATGAGAGGGACCACCAAGTACCCAGAAAATACATTGTTTTCCTCCAAAGACTGGAAATATCCAGCAAGGATGACAGTGCAAACTGACAGTGGGACTGAGGTACTGCAATTTTATCTCACCTGAACATGAAGTGGTCCCAGCTCTGCCTGACACCCTGGCATTCTTGTATCCATGAAGCCAGTGCTGCTTTTTTTCCCCTCAGTCATGCATTTCTAAACCCTTCATTTCCATAAACCCAGCCCGTAATGGCTCATGCCCAAATCAGAGCCCGGGGAAGTGGCCTTGACACAGGCAGGGCAAGAAGTGCAGCCTTTGCTTAATGGTGGGACAGCTACGAAGGCCTGATGCTCCACACTTCACGTCGTGATGAGCAGCAGATGTCCAACTCCTCGCTGTTAGAAAGGGCAGACAAAAAAAAGCAGTGAATAAATGCTACAAATTGAGGTAGGGTCAGCTCTGCAATGTAGAAGATCAGACTAGAGAGAGGCAGAAATTATCTTCTCACAGATTAGAAGCAGATGAAGAAGTGAGAAAGAGAAGGAAGGAAAACATATAATACAGAAAGGAAGGTAAGAAAGAAGCTGTTTGTCTTATGTGTGGGAACCAACAGCTGCATATGTATTTCCTATGTAATTTTAGTAACTAACCCCAGGTTGTTAACCTGAAACCCTTTGTGGGAAGTGGACTGTCTACTTGATTTAAAATGTTGCTTGGGACACTACAGGATTTTTAGGTAATTCAGCTAACACTTTGGATGCTCAGTCTGCACAGAATAAGGGCTACGGCCAGGATTTTCACAGATAGATGTAAAATGTCTCACTTAGGAAAAAGGGCCTTGAAGAATTCAAGTTCAATCATTTTATCTGCATGCTTACACATTCTAAGATAACTGTTTACTGGCAATATCAAATATTAAATTTCATCATGGTTCCATATACCTTCCTGTGGACATACAGTTTTCCACCCCAGTATAGCAAGGGTGAGCACATATTGAGCCAATAAATAAAGGCTATTTCCAATGTAATTAATACAAAAGGAAACAACCTGTAAACTAAGGTGACTGCCTGTTCATAAATTAACACAGAAGAGCCTGGTGGGAATGCAACGTGTGCAGTTTTCACACGTGGCAAAAGTTTGCAAGTGGTTGTGTCCATTACAAGATGCAGGCTATGTTACCAACAATCACGTTTTCATCTGGCCTTAGACTTAAAAATAACAGTAAAAATCAAACCCAAACTGTTATTTTCTTTCTTCTGGGATTAGGCATATGTGCTATAATGGACATAGATGGAAACTTCTAAAATAAATTAAGGAATGTACTTGTCAGTTTATTAATCAAAGTTTACCTGCTTCACATTACACAGAGACAAATTAAACAAGCTACCATGGTACTCAGAAAACATCTGCTAACAAAGTCAGAAGTAATGATAAACAAACTTGAGTTCCCTTTGTGGTTGATTTCCATCCAGCTGCATTTAATTATAAAAGAGCTATCAAAGAAAGCTCCCCATTAGCAGCTAATTCAGAATGACTTCAGAAGAAAATCCCAGAGCCTCCAGTGATATCTCTCCAACAACTTTCTCATCTCTGCAAGTGACTGAGAAGAGCTGAATTAGACCAGTTTAGTGATCAGTCCCTCCTGCTAACTGCCAGAGTAAAACGAAGGTGATTTATCTTTTCAGTACCTGTGACTGCCTGTTTTCCAAGCACTCTTACTGGTAGCACCTATAAGATCTAGCAGACACTCTCTTGTGAGTAATCTCTGCCAAAAGCATCAGTGCCAATAAGCAACAGAGAGATAACTCTGAAAATTTCTCTATGTGTTTTCTAAAGCAGAGCATCTGCTGATATTACGGACAAAGTGAGAAAATTTGTTGCTACAAGATTTTTTTAATAAAGTCTCTTTGACTTTTGCATTTTTCAAAATGAAATTGAAGATGTGGTCATTTATAAATATCTAATTCTGGTTTACATCAATCAGAAATTTTTGTGTTGATGTAGCAGAAGATGTGTATAACCCCTGACTGATGCTCTGAACCAGCACGGCCGCACCCAAATGTTGCTAAAACAGAGCAGCCATTCTTAGAAAAGTAACAAAAAAAATAAAGAAAAAAGCAAATACAGGAAGGTTCCCCTATTACTTCTTAAGCTGAGAAATTTTACTAATGCTATGGATAGGCAACGTATCCATCAAACCAAAAAGGTGAAAGTTTTTCGATGCACCCAGAACTACTAGCAACTTTTACTAAATTCCATGAAGTCCAGCAATAATCATGAATCCCCAAAAGGGCTCTGTGTACGCAGCTCAGTAATGCATGAGCAACTTGTAGCATATTCCTATTGGAAGCTTTGGATAACAGCAAGGAGGCAAGTATGATAAAATATTGAATATTTTTTTTTCCTCTAATTCTTTTTCTTTAAGACAGTAATGGGTGATTCTTCCCTGAAACCTAGCTGCTATCTGGCCAGCAAGCAAATATGAAATCAAAAACCCGGTGTGCCAGATAAGCACAGCTGTATTTGTGCTTCTGCAGCTCCCAGAGGAAAGCACACCACATGTCGGTTACTTGACTTGGGGTGGGTTGGTGAGGTGTAAGTTAAAAGGGCAGCTGTACACTCCGGGAAACTTTCCAGATTCATTTTCTACCAATTGCTCTAACAATGCCACAAGCAGTGGTGAAGAGGTAGGGATGTTGGGTAACACAGGTAGAAAATAGGAAAATTTTTCCTACAGCTTATTTCTTATTCAGTCCCCAGGCTCTCTAGAAAAATCTGTAGGCGCTTTATAGAGGATTTTTTCACTGCAAGAATAAAGGAGTTGGCTCCGATTGCTGCTATTCTAAGAGGTTAAGGGAAGAAAAGACTTTATAATATACCCACATGGTAATCAACCAAGGTCTCATGTAACAATTACTGCTGATGTAGTTCTTCCTAGCTCTTCTAAAAAAGAATTTATTGGTGTACCTGGCCTAGAAGTTTGAGAGCCGAAGGAAGAAAATGATAACACAGTTTAACAGACCCTTTGTTTACGTAAACATCCATCCACAATCTGTGTCTGATGGGGTGAACATACGGCTTTAATTTTACCCTTGGCACATGGATCAAACAATGTTGCCAATATCTATTGTTCTCCTCATAACAATGTGCCTGGTGGTTTCAACATATCCTCTCCATTAGCTGGCTTCAGATCAAGCATTACTGTGTATGTGCTTGTGTCTTCATAAAACTGGAATATGGATTTTCTTTTTTTTCCTTCATACCAAATGTGTAAGAAGGAACACAGTTGAGAATGGTGGTCAACCGTCCCTGTGAGTCATGAGAACAGCTCGCTTCAGATCCCGTGGCGGAGTCGACACGCGGGTGGGAAGAAGGGGTTGGACTGGATTTGCAAAGCCCTGGCCATATATTTTAGGTTTTTCAAAAAACAGAGGAAGTGGTGATTCAGATCCTTATCCAACTTTTTCTGGGCTTCAGCAAACCTTTCTGGATTTGGTCCACCTCTGGCCTAGACCAGCCCTGCTCTGGAGCATGGACATAATAGGTAGCTGTGAGAAGCGTGCTTCGGGTTGAATTTTGTTGATGTGTTTTTTAGCTTTTTGTTTCTTTTTACTCACCATATTTTTTCAGTTTCACTTCCTTTCTATATTCTGCAGAAGACCATGACAATGTTCTTTTTCTTTTATAAATATGTGGCTTCTATAGAGCAGCGTAACGGAGAAAACTGGGGTCTGGGGAATGGTACAAGGAGAAACCTCAAATGGGCTCCCCAAGCCAGAGTAGCTTGTCATCTCCATGCTAATCTTCTCAGCTCCTGCCTTGGCCTCTGGTCAGCAGCACTGCTTTCTTACGTTTCCAGCAGCAATCAAACTTGACATTTCTCCTCTACATTACACTGCATTTCAGCCGGTACTTCCAAATGTTTGATCCAGAATTCACTTAAGTCAATGGATGATATCTCATTGTCTTGACTGTACTTTGGATCTGGCAGTTTCTTTCCACCTGATCGCTAAAGCTCATTTTATATTTGATAAATTAGTGAGAACATATACTTCTGGTTTCTGTGGCACCACAGTCACAATAATGGAGAAACTCTCATTGAAAAAAAATAACAGCATTAGTAACAGCAACAATTATATTTGGGCCATCCGGGGAATGTACTCTATATGTTTGAAGGTTTCTTTTATTCACGGCGTTTTGCTTTCGAAGGCTGAAAGACGATGTTTGAGAGGAACTGACTTGGAAGAGTTGATACCCCAGCCATTTATCCTCTTCACAGCAGAAAGCTGATGCCATGTGAGGCAGCGGTCCGACACCGTTGGGTGCTCCGGGGCCCTCCATGTAGCACAAAAGCAAGAGTGAAAGCTTGTGGGAGCATCGGGGAAGGAGGCAGCTCTGGGAGATAACACAGTGGTGATTAGCATCACCAGAAATAGGGATTTGCAGCCCTTTTTTTCCCATGCTCTCACGACACTCCTCCTCACTGGAAGTAGTAATCTTGAAAAGCTTTGTTTTTTATTCAGTGTTTCTGTTTTCTTCCTACTGCACCATTTCTCACTTCTCTCTGTTTCTCTCCAATGTTTTACCTTCTGAATGTGCTGAATCTAAGCCCAGTGCTTTGAATGATTTTGCTGACCCTGTAATGCTGCATACCAGCACAGATACATATCTTTTAGGTTTACTTTTATCTATGCTAATTTTGCTTCCCCCACACATTTGCAAGTAGAGAGCAACTGCAAAGCTTCCTGTGTATCGCAGGCTACAGTTTAAGGAGTTTAGGAAGAATTAGTCTAGATTCTGCTTGTGCACTTATATATACATAGGACAGCTTTTGGTCTCGTCACTGCACATGTGCTTCAGCCTGTTCTCAACTGTCAGAGAGCTAACATTTCTATATAAACTGATTCATTATAGCTATCAGACTAATTATCTCTGCTGCACAGAACAAATGGAGGGTTTTCCCCAGCAATAGCATGGCAAGAGAAAGAGAAAAAGAGGTAGCAGAGCCCTTCTTGCATTTTCAAAATTACTATTTTATGTAGAAAGCTACAGCAGTTCTAGCATTGCTCTGAAGACGCTTGAAAGCCTAACAGTAACAGCCTCAATGTCCGAACTCATCTAGAAGCAGAGTCCTTCAATGAATGAATCAGGCAGAG
>Ga0065711_1048463_pt1 | contig 11793 bp, 4 predicted proteins | sample Hoacrofraction12_FD_59098 | JGI IMG/M metagenome (GOLD analysis project Ga0065711, IMG submission 59098) | Hoatzin crop microbial communities from Cojedes, Venezuela - Epithelial fraction 12 v2 (version 2) | ecosystem: Host-associated > Birds > Digestive system > Esophagus > Crop | place... | reverse complement strand
CCAGCCCCGGGGCAGGTCTCTGCACGATGTTCTTAACGACTTGTTTAACCCTAAACAAAACCTGCAACCCATTCAGGAGGCAGAACAAAAGGAGAGTGCTGGCCTGAGCATCCCACGGGTACTCGAAATTCTCAAAGGGTACTCGAAATTCTCAAAAGAATTCTCAAAAGCCGTTAGGACCAGCCTGAAGGAGAGAGGGGAGGCGAAAGAGTAGGGGAAGGCATCCCCTCTGGTTTTCCCCACAGGCTGGGTTCGATTATTAACAAATTCTAAGACATAGGATCCGAGGTACGGAAATGACCGCAGTGCCGCATGCAAATACAAGCCTAATTCCATGCACAGTGACGCTATCATGTCGTAAGTCGACATCATACAGTACAGTAAAATCATAATCGTGATCTTTTTCCCCGAGGTAATGAACGTCACCACAGGGAACAAGTACAGCAAGTACGGATTCAAAAACCACAACCATCTGATCAAAAACCGAAACATTTTTACCGGTGACTGTTTAACTAACACAGTAAATACGTACAACAAATTATAACAAAACCTAAGAAAGCAGTTTTAACACCCGCTGCTCAGCCCTGCCGTTATCCCCGCCCCACGCTTGGGCACCAAATTTAATGTTCTGGTTCGGCTGCAGCCGGTAACAAAAGCTGGGCCCTCCCGAGCGTCGAGTCCCTGCCCCCGGCCCAGCTCCCTCGGAACTCAGCATGGGGGCACATGGTATGGAATACCCTGTTCTGTTTGGCCAGGTGGGGTCAGCCCGCCCGGCCGGTGAAAATTAACCCTGTCCTGGCCAAAACCAGGACAGCCTTCCAGTCCTTTCACCAGCTTTGCTGCCCACCTTTGGGCACATTCAAGGACCTTCACACGCTTCTTAAGTTGTAGGGCCCAGAACTGCACACAGTTCAGTGTTCACCCTCACAGGGTGAGGCCATTTGCCCTCCTGACTGCCAGGGCTCACTGCTGGTTCAGACCGAGTCTGCTGCCAGCCAGCACCCCCAGACCCCTCTCTGCAGGGCTGCCCTCCAGCCACTCCTCTCCCAATTCACAGTTGTGCCCAGCATTATTCCATCCTAGGAGTTTTCTTTCTCTTGGCTGGCTTTTAAGGAAAATGACCGCTCCACTTTTCAAATTTCCCAGCTCTGCTTCTTTCCCTCTACAGAGAGGCAAGATCTACAGAGAGGCAAGATCTACAGAGAGGCAAGACCCCTGTACTGTATGCCAAATCTGAGCAAAGAAAAAAGCCTCTTCCACCCATTCGCTCTTACCTTAAGGGGGAAATTATAGCTTGTGGGGAGAGATAACAGATTTGTGTATATGGAGGAGCAGTAGGGCAAAGTTTGCCATAACGTCCTTGATTACAGAACAGCTATTTCAGTAGTCCTGTTTCAGCCTCTCTATTTATCTAATACTGACCTTCCATTATTGGGACTAAGCTAACTGTCAGGTCAGAAACCTGAAGATAATTTTTCCTATTAGTCGGTGCTACAATATATACCTGATTTTTGACCTTGCTTTTAGAGAAGTAAAACATGTTTATATTAAAAATGCTGCAACTTCAACAGGTTCTAGTACCACTGGCAGGTTAGAGACATCCAACCAAATAAATCACTGTATGCCAGGGGATTGTTTGTGTAAGGAGAGGCTCTTCATTTCACAAGATACATGGGTTGTCATATCTGATCTTTCCTACTTCCAGTACAACGTAAAGAAACAGACTAAGACAGCACTTAGATTCCTTTAGCAAGCTTGAAGGTCTGAAGCAAACAAACTTTCCCATCCATCCTCAGTTTTAGAATGCTTAAGCCTCTAAATCTTGTTGAGGTTCAGTGTATTATGCTTAGCTGGGTATAAGTACCATTATTTAATAAATCATAGCCTCCATGATTTAGCTCTATTTTCGTTAGTGAAGGAACTACAGTATCTCAGTGCTACAACTTAGCCAACAGAAAAAAGTTAGACTGTTACACAAAATAATTCATCCTTAGACTAACCTGTATTATAAGAACAGATGACATCCGTGTTTGTGCAAGTTTTAAGATGAGATGAATCCTATATGCCCTTTGAATTTTAATTGCAGAGATATGATGATATGCAGCTGCTGTAAAATGAAGTAGTCTCTTTTTTTGCTTCTGTTCTGAAAGCTGTAGAAGTAAAACGAAACAAGGAACACCGTTAATTTTCATACTCAGAGGTGGCTTATCTATGCAAAGACTACGGTATAGAGCAATATACTATTAGATGTTGAAGAACTGCCTCAGAAGTCATTATCGCAGAATTAAGCAAGCTACCTGTCTTCAGTACTAGGTCTCTAATCTCAACAACACAGAGAAGTCACTGTAAGCAATAATAGTAATATATAGCAGAGAACAGTTTCATTGTAAGCATATGTGTGCAGAATTATCAGTTACAGATAAGCCACAAGTATCTCAGAAGCTAAAAAAAACACCCAACAATAAATGGGTCAAACAGTATTCTGATTTGTTCTGACCCACCCAATTCTAGAAGCAGTCAAGAAGAATTTGAGTTCAACAAGTGATCTGGTTTTCCTTTTCTTGCCAGCCAGAATTAATGCTAAAGCAGCTCTAGAGATACTTTACATCAAGAGTACAGTTTTAATTTAAAGTATACCAACCTTTTTTCTGACTAAATAACCCCGTATAAATGCTTGCAGTTTAATGACAGCTCTTCTAGTTTTGTTGTATTTCATAAACTGAAGACTGCCTTCCTGCCAAGCCCTCAGATGTTTTTGGATAACTACAGCAGCATTTTGTTGAACAAGTTTTCTTCTTGCCTTGAAACCTCTGTATGCTTTTTGGATCAAATATGCAGCTTGAACCTTCTGAAAAAGATTTTAAAGAACGCATTGATAACTAAACTTTTGTAATTTCCTGTCACAATCAATATACACTTATACTTAAGTTCTAGTTTTTTTTTTTCCATCATAACAAAAATAAAATAGGAAATACAAGCAAACTCATGCAGTACCAGTTTATATAAAAATGCACTTTCACAATTTGGAAGGTCTTCTCCTTTACCTAAACGGGGTAAAAATATGGTCAATTTAACTTAATTCTTTGTAAGCAATAAAGCCAGCAGAAAATTTTACATTTTATCTCGTTATCAATATAGACAGGGGTAATTCAACAATTGAAACCATCTGAAAAGAAGAATTAACCTTATTGCTCAAAGCAAAAAGGAAATTTAGTATTTTGAAGATGGAACAATCTTTGTTCTGGTCTGGTTCTTTTCTACATTTCTGCATAGCGATGACAAAAATCACTCAAATACTCAAAGCTTTTAATACAACCATGAGTGCAAGTGAACACACACCTTTCTTAAAAGTCTTCTAGCTCTGTACTGTCTATATGCCAACTGAATCTTAACTGCAGCATTCTTAGTTGCCAGAAACTGATGTCGAATCATTCGTGCAGTAAGGGTTGCTCTCCATCTTCTTTGAATGGTAAGTGCACAGAACTTCATTTTCAAAAACCTAACAGGAAAACGCATTTTAGTTTTTTTCCAAAAGTTGAGAACACCTGCATTTTTAAAGTAAGAAAACAATGAAGGTTCACAAAATTATTAAGACTCATATTCTGAAAACAGAGCTGTTATCAAGCAAATCTTGGAACATTTAGAACATGGGGATAGCCAGCAATGTTGGCAGGAGGATTGGTTTAAAATAGAAGATACTTTCTGTTTTCCCACAGTAGGTACTTCCAGAATTTGCTGTCAAAGGAGGTTGGGAAGGCAGACCGTGGTTTAAAAGGCATTAGACAAATTAAAGTACAACAGATGCTTATAAGGATGATAGAGGGAATAGGCAAGGATGTAAGTTCTAGCATCCATAATCTACCAAGCATGGATGCTGAGGGAGGACCTTAAAAAGTGGTCAGGTTAATGTACTATATCTAAACAGCATCTTTTGCTGCTACCAGCAGAGGACACAGTTCTAAATGAGATAAGCTATCAGGCTGATCTAGTAGAGTATTTATTGTAAAACTGTCTCTCAGCAAAATAAAAACAAACTAGTTTAACAAATCCATTGTGCATTATAACAAAATAGCTTTTCATCCCATTAGTTTTATGCTGGAATTTTAACAATATCCAGAACACCCTTCCTGTCAAAAACAGATACGTGAAAAAAAGACCAAGACCTACTCTTTCTAGATCCCCAATACGCAAAATTTGAGTTTGTGAGGTAGTTTTCAGACCAGAAAAATATTGAAACATAAGAAAAATCTTATGCAATAGAATAATCCCACCTGCATCAACAGGATTATGTTCATGCACATTACATACATGCTGCAGGGTCAGAGCCTGAGAATCCATAGGCATTTGCCAGAGTGCGAAGCAGTATGAAATAATTATATAATAAAAGCTTTGAAAGGTAGAGAAATTTATATCCAGCTCAGTATTACCGTGTTCGCTGCTGTTTTGTTTTGAAGTGGCTCTGAGTAACATGTATAGCTTTTAACACAGATGCATATTCCTTTCGTGCTCTGCAGCCTCGAAACCAGGCTTGAATTACTTGTGCTGCTCTCATTTTGTTAACCCACTGCCTGACTTTATATCCTCTATACGATACCTATTAAACATAGAAAAAGAAAAAAAAATTTCAGAACTTGATTTTTTTGTTGTTGTTTTATGGAACAAACACAATTTAAAGGAAAAAAGACATATTAGCATGAAAAGGCTTTTAGGATTTCTGTCTCTACATTATTACAAATATCTAATCTCTCACATCTAGATGTTTTCTGAAGCAAGTGAAATGCATTCAGGGAAGTACCGCAAATGCCACTCTTTAACGTCTGTAAAAATAATTGTGTCAAAGAAAAAAATACAATAGAAATTAAAAAAATAAATAAACCACAACACACAATAAAAACCTCCTTCTGGGATTACCTGAATTCTAATGGCAGCTCTTTTCATTTGATGGTATCTTTGTTGTTCAGTATTTCGCATCTGATGGGCTCTGTAATGCTGCTGTATTAATACAGCAGAAAACTTGCACCGAAGGTATTTCTGTCTCTGAACAAATCCACGGAAAAATGCCTTAAAAGACATAATTGTAGAATACGTCACCACTTGCACGGCATTGACTGGGGAGACGCTTGCATGTTTTTAAGTACACCTGTACTCCCTGGCTTGTTAGAAAAAAAACAATATACATAAATATATTTCTGATTTCCCAATTAATTTTTTTCCTACCTTTTATGCAAAGTAATCATACTTGCATTTTCAGGATATAAAAGTTCAACATTCAAAAAAATAACCAAGAAGCTGCCACTACCCTCCAAAACACAGAGGCAAGGAAGGCACTCCTGTTTTATTATCTGTTAGATAGAGCATGTGCTCGGCAACAAGATAGTAATAACAACCTAAGAAATTATTAGGAGAGATTATTTATTTCCCTTTCTTCCCTGATTTGGTGGAAAAAAACCCTTTCATTCCAGTAACACCCTGAAAAGAAACCCTTTCCCTCAGGGTAAAGTAACTAAGTCCACCACAGGAAGTCACTTAAAGCTTTTCCCGGGAGGGGGGAAAAAAGTCTACTCCCACTGCATACAAATCATAATTAATATAAAGAAGGAAATATACCTTCCTCCCTCATTCTTGAAAGAAATAATTGAAAAAAAACAATGAAAAAGCACTTCAGACTAACAAGTCTTCCAAGGTTCTTTGAAGTCACACTAGATGGATGTTTAGCTTGCTACATGGAGATGAAGAACAATTTCTCATTACTTCTTGCTAACCACACTTTTATTACATCAACAATGGAAGGAAAAAACATCAAACTAAATACTTCCCACTCCCTAGAGTGCCTCTGAGAAACCACAGATACAGTTTCACACTAAGTTTCATGTGGCACCACCCAAGGTACCAACTGAAACATACAGTAAGAATGCAATTTTTCTCCTTACATTGCGCTTCAAAATGTTATCTAGGCACTCAAATTAGTCTAGGGCCATTTAATAAATCTGGAAGAACTAACTTGATTGATTTACTCACGCCTTCCTAAATAGGAGTCTTAAATGTAGCAGTCATGCCTTTTTTGCCATTTACTTCGTTTTCTACTCAATACCAGTCCCCCCTTCATTTCAACATGTCAAGACAGCCTTTATTCCCATTCCAATCAAAGGAAACATTCACTAAGCTACCAACATTCATATAGGAGAAAGCCAGTTAGGACAAAGATAATCCTAGAAGAAACACAGAAACACACACAAGTATCAGAACTCATACAAAGTGGTAAAATTCTAGGGGAGAAACAAGAAGAAAAAGGGAACATTACTTTTTAAGATGAGTACCTCAGCAAGGAAAGACAAAACAGAACTAAGGCCCATTTCTGTGCACTGTGGTAGCAAGCTGTATGCATCTGTCATATAGTATACTTCAGAAATTGACTCTACTTTAACACATAGCTTTAAACTACTGTTTGCAAGAGCAGTAATCTTACAAAAAAACACAGAAAAAACATCCACACCCGAAAAAAGTACCTGAATTTTTATTGTGCTTTCTTTAATCTTGTGAAACCTCTTCTTTTCAATGAATCCTCTGACTCTAGCCTGCACAATGATAATGTTCCTCCGGGTTTGCAAGTAAGTTGTTCTTTGGTATTTCACAGTCAAGTGGGATCGGTAGCATCGTTGTAAGACAACTGCTGCTTTTTTATAGCTTGTATACTGTGATTTAGTTTTATGCATTAAGTAATAGGCTTGTAACGTAATAGCTGCTGTTCTAAGTTGAATAAATTTTGTACGCTGGACAGCCATCTGAAGAAAAGACTGAATCTTTCTTGCAGCTCGTCTATGTCTTGCTATTTTTCTTGCTTTCATACCACGGAAGGCAGACTGAATAATTACTGTTGCTTGTCTTTGAGCAGAATACTCCGCTTTCTGTAAACGAGCCTGGTGACATGCTCTGTACCACCTCTGAATAGCAACTGCTGAACTCTGAATCAACTTATAGCGAGTCCTCATTCTTTGGCATCGGAACATAGACTGGATCATTATTGCTGCTGCTTTCTTTTGAAGAAAACGCCTCCTCTCTACACGCATTTGTAAGAATGATTGTATGCACCGTGCAGCAACCTTGGTTTTATACAACTGCCTAGCTTTTTTAGCACGAAAAGAGGACTGAAGGCAAATGACAGCCTTTCTTATTCTTGCATAGTTTTCCATATCAGCTTCTTTTGCCATTTTGGCTCTGAACCTTTGCTGTATAACTCTGACAGCCCAGCACAACCGTTTGTAATATCTATGCTGTATGTACATACGATACCTAGACTGTATTACAATTGCTGAAACATGTATGATTTTCAGTTTCTGTCGTTCCTTCATGCCTCTGTATGATGCTTGAATAACAAGAGCAGAATGCTTCATGGTCAGATATTCCTTTTGTTGATTCCTTCCTTTAATGTAGGATCGATAGTAGTTCTGTATAACAATAGCTGCAGTTCTCATATGTTGATAGGCCCTTCTACTCCTGCGCATTTTGTAGACTGACTGTATCATACTAGCAGCTAAATGCATCTGCTCAATACTCTTCCGCACCCTGATACCTCTGTACACAGCCTGTACATGAATAATTGCTCTGCGAAGAGCAAGATACTCTGAAGCATGCTGTCTTGACAGAATCAAAGCTCTGTATCTTCTCTGAAAGACAAGAGTAGCTGCTTTAAGAGAGAGGTATCTCTGACGTTCTCTAAAAGCTTTAAAATTTTTCTGAACAACAACAGCAGCACAGTGCATTTCTTGATGATGTTTTTTTGCTCGCGTGTCTCGAAAAGCCTTCTGAATACAAGTCGCTGCTTTCTTTAATGAAGAGTAATGCTGTACTGCAATTTTCTTTAGGTTATTGGCTCTGAATCTCTTCTGTATTAGCTGGGTTGCCCACCGAACTTTTCTGTAATGGCGGTACTGCCTATACATTCGGTAGTTTCTCTGTATTGTAAGTGCTGCCTCATGTCTTTTCTTCAAGAAGCATCTTGCTTTCATTCCTCTATAGGCAGCCTGAAGAACTAAAACAGAATTGTGCAGTTTCAAGTATATTTCTCTCACACGCTTCCCTTCCCTGTAAGCACGATAACGTTGCTGTATGGCTACTGAAGCAAGCCTGACAGCTTGATAAGAAATGTAAATTTTACGCATTCTTAATGTTGCTTGAATAACTGTAGCAGCTTGATGCATCTGCTGCACTTTTTGTCTTACCACAAAGCCTCTATAAGCAGACTGTATGACGACAGCAGCATTAAGGAAAGAGAGGTATTTATGACGCTGAATTTTTGCTAGTTTTGTTGCTCTGTATTTTCTCTGAATTACAATAGCAGCTGTCTTAATGGAAAGAAAATGTTTTCTTACAAGAAAAGCTCTAAATCTTCTTTGAATAAGCTCAGCTGATTCACTCACAGTTCTTATAAGTCTTCTTGTTTTCATACCACGAAATGCAGCCTGGAGACGAAGTGTAGCACTTTTCATGATCATATAGTTGTGAACTTGTGTATTTCGCCCCTTACAAGCACGGAACCAATGCTGAATCCGCCTAGCTGCCAGCAACAATTTTCTGAAATCCCTCTGTTGTTTGTGCATTCGATAATAAGACTGTATTATTGCTGCTGACTGATGCATAGTTTTTAAGTCTTGTCGGACCTTCATGCCTCTACAGGCGGCCTGAAGGATGACGACAGACATCTTCAGTTGCAAGTACTTTTCACGTTGTACTTTGCCTAAACAAAATGCTCTATATTGTCTTTGAATTATAATTGCCGCCATTCTCATTGCCTGATATTTTATGTTCAAGCGATGCATCTTAAAAGTGGCTTGGATACAGACAGCTGCTTGATGTATACTGCAAATTTGTCGTCTAACTCTTACACCTTGATAAGTCGCCTGCATTTTGACTGTGGCATTTTTTAAAGACAAATATTTCTGCTTTTGACATTTAGCATTAATAATTGCACGGTAATGCATTTGAACTACTATCGCGGCAGATCTAAGTCTTTCATAGTCCTTTTTGACCAGGTAAGATTTGAAGGCAGCTTGTATAGTTGTAGCAGCTGTGTTTAGTTTGTTCAGTTGTTTCCTCACAGTCATCCCACGGTAAGCAGACTGCAAGACTAACACAGCTGCCTTTGTTTGTAGATAAATTGCACGTTGTGTTTTTTTCATACAGTAAGCTCTGAAGTATTTCTGAATCACTAGAGTGGCTTGTTTTAGTTTCTTATATTTCATTTGATTTACATGCATTCTGTAATAGGACTGAATAATTGTTGCAAGATCATGTTTCTTTTGTATTGTTTTTCTCACAGTTTTCCCCCTCCATATTGCCTGAAGATGCACTACAGAGTTACGCAGCTGAACATATTCTTGCCGTTGTTTCTGGCCTAAAACGCTGGCTCTGTAATGCTTCTGGATAGTTAGCGCAGCATGGTTCATAAGTCGGAATTTTTTCAGAGCCATAAATTTTCTGAAGGCAGACTGTATTTTAGTAGCAGCAACACACTGTCTTCGAATCTGCTTTCGTACCTTCCAGCCACGAAAAGCTGCTTGTAGAGAAATCACTGCTGCTCTTGTCATTAAGAAGTTCAGTCTTTGCCTGTTACCAGTCTTACAAGTTCTGTACCACCTCTGAATCACAATGGACGCCTGAACCATTGCCTTGTATTTCATTCTTGCAGCATGAGCTCTAAAAGCAGTCTGAATTTTAATAGCAGCTCTATATTCAAGTTTAAGCTTTTTGCGTGCTTCGTAACCCCTGTAGGCTGCCTGTAAGCACACAGCTGCTTTTTTAACTTGTAAGAACTCCTGCCTCTGACACAGTTGCTTTTTGTATGCACGATAATGCTTTTGAATAACAACGGCAGCTCTATATATGCTTAAATAAAGCTGCCTGTCCCTTCTCATTCTGTAGCGTGCCTGGAGAAATATTGCAGTCTCCCTCCACCTTTGTGTTTGTTTCCTGACAAGATAGCCTCGAACTACAGCTTGAATTCTTATGCAAGCTCCCTTCAATTTCCTATAATCCTCTTTAAGTTGAAGAGCATATCTACGAGACTGATACCTTCGCTGGACATAAAGCGTTGCCTCCCTTAATGCACAATAATGCTTATGTGCTTGCCTCATCTTTACAAAAGCTTGAATCTTCACTGTTGCATCTTTCAAGTTTTTAAATCTCTTCCGGGCAATATAAGCACGATAACTTGACTGAATTTTTATCACAGATCTCAGTATGCGAGCCTCTTTCCTAGCCTCCATTCCTCTGTAGGCAGACTGTAGGACAACAGCTGCCAGACGCATCCTCTGGAAAGAAGCAGCTACTTTTTTGGAAGCAATGTGTGCCCTATACCAAGCTTGAATTACAGAAGCAGCATTTTTAATCTCTTTGTATCTTTTTACTTGTTGGTATTTTCTCACATGTGACTGCAATGCGGTAACAGATTTTTTTAATTGTAGAAATCTTAGTTTCTCTTTTTTCATTCTCCACATGGACTGAATAACACAAACTGCTTTTGTCTGCCTGTATAGTTTACGTGCCTTCATGCCTCTAAGAGCAGCTTGGAGAACTATCACTGCTGCACGCTTTTGCAAATAATACTCTCTTTCAATTTTTCCTAGTTTATAAGCTCTGTAATACTGCTGAATTGTCACTATTTTTGCCCTGCGTTCCTGGTACATACGTCTAGCCAGCTGACCCCTGTACCAAGCCTGAATCCTGATAACACTTTGCTTAATACGTAGATACTGCTTCAGATCTTTGTGCATCCTATACCAAGACTGCATGACAAGGGCAGCCCTCTCTCTTTTGGCCAGTTTTGAAGATTGCCATTTTCGGAAATAAGTCTGAAGCACTAAAGCTGCTTTAATTTTCTGTTGAATTTTGTATTTTCTCCATCTCCTGAATGCTGACTGAATAGTAAGTGCTGCAGACTTTAAGATTTCATATCTTTGCCGATCTGTCTTTGCCAACTTAAATGCACGCAGATGACTCTGAATTGTAACAGTAGCCCAAACAATTCGTTTATATGCAGCAACAGACTTCACCATCCTTATCCTTGCTTGTACAAAAATAACATAGTGTCTTAGCTGTAAATATCTTTTCCTAGCAGTGTATCTCCTCCAATAAGCCTGCAGGGAAAAACAGAATATTTAGTGTTTTCGTCATGGTATCTCCAGTTAAGCCTAAATTTGAGGACTACCAGCCTCAGACATTTTAAGATTTCTTTATTCCTACTTAATCCCTAGAAAGATAAGACCAGATGTCTACGTAAAAAAAAACCAAAAGCCAAATGCTTGAATCATTGCTTTTTTTTTAAGCATTTTAAACTCTGGGGAAAAAGCTAAATTTGCCCTGGTGACAAAAAATTCCCTTTTAAACTATTTGATAAATCAGTGATTCTTTAATTACCATTCCAAAAAGTCTTAAGGATGTAATATTTAGCTTTGGGTAATAGCAGGCAAAGCATCTTGAGAAACAGGATTAACTGCCCAACTACCAGTTGGTAACTGTCTGCCGTTCTGAATGTGCCTACAGCAGGTGTTATAACACTAGAAGAGTAATTCTTATTGCCTTTTAAAGCTTCTTTAAGTAACGCTCATCTGCGGCAAAGTGGGAAGCAACACAATCCGATCAGTCCTTACGCTGACTGGTTTAAGGCCCAGTGTTTTAATGTTCACGGCACACCAAAATATTTTCGCTAAGAAGAAACAATTGTTGATTTAATAGTAATAGCACGTTACCATTTCTCTCTTGAGAGAAAGTCACCAAAACATCTCAAATGGAGGGGGG
>Ga0065711_1048462_pt1 | contig 11793 bp, 6 predicted proteins | sample Hoacrofraction12_FD_59098 | JGI IMG/M metagenome (GOLD analysis project Ga0065711, IMG submission 59098) | Hoatzin crop microbial communities from Cojedes, Venezuela - Epithelial fraction 12 v2 (version 2) | ecosystem: Host-associated > Birds > Digestive system > Esophagus > Crop | place... | reverse complement strand
TTTGTCTTGTGAAAACAAAAGCCAAAATTCATATGCAATTTCTGGACTGCAGGAACTGGGTCTTCAAGAAAGAATATTCTCTCGAGTGAAATACTATGATTCAGTGGGTTGCAGTGTTGTGCTGTTAGTTTCGGCTACATTTCAATTTTGCCCGAGACTATAGTTATTTGTATGTAAAAGTTTATCTGTCTTTGATTCCAAATTTTTGTTTCTGATAAACTTGGTTTCCCAACATATTTGGTTTATGCCCATATATTATTTTATGCTAAGCTGATAGGTTTGTTTTCTTTCATTATTAGTGTGTATATATGTATATTAAATTTAGCAGGGTAGCCTTCAGAGCATGCTGCCTCATTGCTGAAGAGGACTTGGCTGTGCCACAACCGTGTGCGATGATCACTGTCTGAGGATGCTCCAGAGCAGTAATCTGCACGGTGAATTTAAGCTTGACAGTAGCCTGTTTTCCTTAACCATTGTTTGCACATCCCTTTGAAATGCTTCTTGGACCAAAGCTTGAAAATGGGCAGTACAACACAGAAAACGTGAGGGTGCCTGTAACGCAGAGCTCTTGCTGCAGGGTGTAAGTACAACAGAGTGCAGCGTAGCTGTGCCCATGCTTGCAGGCACTGGCTAGAGCTGGGTGAGGTGTAGCCCACACTCTGCAGCAGAACACGGAGACCCGCTTCAGATGCTGACTGTGACGAAGTTTGGTTTCTATTTACGGCGGGCTTTTGTATGGTCTGCATTCCTGCCTAAATCCCTCCGTTTTGCTGGAGTGCTGCTCTTGGGCTGAAGTCATTAGAGAACTGCTTGAAGAGCTTGCTTGTGCATTCTGCATATAATTTTAGCAGCCTGCTCACAGGCTTCGTTATGCCAGGCATGATACTGAAGAGCATTTGTTATCTTTGGAAACTGTTGACATGACAAAAACATATGGGCTGGAAATTGTTCTGTAAGCTAATGTTGTAAGCAGTTGGAGTCAGCCGTAGATAAAAACGTCCTATCTGTTCTCCGAGTAGTCATTTCATTGATAAGTATTGTGAGGTTCTAGTAGACTCGGAGGGCGAAATGGAAGAAAATGAAATCATACATTCCATTTTATTCTGTTTCTATCATAATATTAACCTGTAATTAAAAATAAAAAAGTAACAGTTTGTCGATGGCAGCCTCAGAATATTGCTTGTTGCTTTTCATTCCTAATTCTCTGTTGAGCCCAAATGTGCAAATATCCTCCCATTTGCACCAAAGTTCAGTAAGGATGAAAATCTTGATTTTTGTGTTGTGCTCTTGGTTGAGTGCTGGCCAATAATGGTCATTTAAGTTGACTGTGGAGCTGAAGTCATAGTGATGCTAAAGTTAAGACAGCTTTGAGGTGTTTGTACTAGTCAGAAAGGAGTTAAGTGTCTTTAGTCGCCAGAAAACATAAGATCTTCCTTAGGTGATTTCTAACATGACCATTTTAGATGCTGGTGTAAAATTAGCATCAGTCAGATAAGGGTGGAGATTGAAATGTTAGGTCACGAGCTTTATTTGCTCAAGTAGCAGCAGGTTTTATTTCACAGTTTGAGGACTCTTTGAATTCCCAGCTTATTCTGGTATTTATTTCCATTTCTTTATTTGATAAACTTAAGTAGTGTGTACAATAAAAAAGGAGGGAAGGGATGTTTGGATGGATGGATGGATGTACGCATATTAAATACACATATAAAAGTGTTAAAGACAATGAAGAAGCCAGTCTTGGAAAGACTGAAAATGTACTTCAGTGTAGTGTTGAAAGAAGAAGCTATTGTTAGAAATACAACACCAAGTGGGATTTGAAAATGCCTTTCTTGCCAGGAACAAGAATGAATTCCATTTTATTTTCCTGCTATTATTTCAATAGGAAGGATTTCTTCCCATTCCTGTGGGAATGGTCACGCTTTTGAGGGGATTGGTCTCTCTTTTAATTAAGATCTTGGATATATCACTAACCAAAGTTTCCATGTAACAAATCCTTCTTGGAGAAATGCAGATGCTGTTTATTTGATTTTATTTCAGCATGAGCTTGTGAGCGAAGGTTACAGTGAAGACACAAGGTCAACGATGAAGCGTAGGAGGTAGTTTGTGTTCATAGAGGAGGTGGAGATAATGAAAGCAGATAATTTCAGGCCTGTTTGTGTATTCCAGTTTGTGTTATGTTCTCCCTTTCATAGATGCAGGATCAAGCCCGTGTCTTCAGAGCTTTTAGTGCTGCAGGTGGTTTTAAACAGATATTTTGAAATCATATGGATGCTTCATGAGAAAAGCATCTCTCTTCACAGGCCAGTTAGCTGCTGCAATACAGATGGCATGCTGCAGAGTAGTTCTCATATACCATGGATATCACTCCATCCTCTGTCCTGTATGTATAGCCTCAACAGTATTTTTACATAGGTCTTTTTATCTGCTTCTTCTCATTTTTTGTCCCATATTCGCATAAAAACCACCACCAACAACAAAACAAACTTGGGAAGTTTTCACAGAATCACAGAATGGTAGGGGTTGAAAGGGACCTCTGGAGATCATCTAGTCCAACTCCCAATTAGTATCCCATTAGTGTACTAATGAGCAATAAGCATTGTTGATAGGTGTGTCACTTATGCCCAGGTACACAAGTATGGGATTTTGTTGCTGTTGGCTTCCTTCAGTAATCCATGCAGCAATGCTTGTGTTAACAGTAGAGAAAGTGTCTTTGCCCTTCTTGCCTGCCGTGACACCCACGGGCCTGAGTTTCAGGTTTGTCCGTAAGTAGCTTGTAGCTATCTCATTTCATTTAGTCCTGCTTTGCACAGATTGGAGCCTGTTGTGAAGTGCAGGTTTGGCTTTTGGTTCAGCATCATGTATGTATGTGCTTGGATAAACGGTGCCCAGATTGATTCCAAACAGCCTTTCTTGGAGATTAATAGTCCTTAGGGGTACTGCACTCAAAGTGCTTCCCCTGAAAAGTCCTGCTTCAGAGAATGTCATAACTCCATAATATGTAGTGCTCGTCGGAGTGAAACTCAATATTTAAAATCTCAGTCTGATGCAGGGGAAGCCTTTTTGAACAAACTGAAAAAAAATCCATCTCCTTATTCTTCTTAGTGTTGGATGAAGTCAGAGCCTCACAGGAGCCTGTGGTTATTAATTTATTACATTCTAATAAATATGTGGCTTCTCTGTGTTTTTCTTAGCTTTGAAGCATACGCACCTAAGATATAACCTGTCCGTATAGCGTACTCCAGAGGCATTTGCTATGATGCCAGCGGTAGGTTCCTGCAACGCTCCATCAGTTTCTCTGAAGAGACATTCCATCACAGCTAGCAGAAGTCTGTCCTGGCTTGCAAGGAGGAGGCGGGCGGCTGCGCTTTGATGGCATCCTGTGGCATGTGCCATTTCCCAAGTGAGAATTGTTCCTGAGATTTTGCATGGAGCGGTGAACATGACACCATGGCGAGGAAAGATGAGCTGGCTCAAGCTCTGGACCATTTTTTAGTTCGAGGATCACAATGTTGTTTTGGAGGCCATCTGTTGCACGTTTTCCGTTTATACCTGTGCCTGACTCCACTGGGTCACCTCGAGAGCTGGGGTCGTAACCAGGCTGTGAATGAGAAACTTCTCTCTGCATGATGGGTGGTTACTCTGTGAGCACAACTGACATGTTTGATTTAGTTTTCTGTAGTTTGGGCTTCTTGTGTTGTTAGGATGCTATGATAAAATGTTAATAGTACTTCTGTATTGGTTTGTATTAGGATTCCTCCTCTCTTGGTGATCGTAAAATGTTAAGCAGAGATTGTGGTAACTATCTTGAATCTCCAGGAAGAGGACCTGACAATGTGAATAAAGATTTTTGTCTTTCTGAGGTCGTGTTAGATGTACATCACATCTCTTCCCAATTATATGAGTTGCAATTAATGGAAGGCTGCTATTCTAACAATTAAAACCTTTTCTCCAGAAAGCAATTTAAAATGGCCTGCAAACTGGCAGGGTGTGTTTGGGGGCATGTGAGTGTGTAATTACAGCATCTGCAGGGTAAACAAAAAGTTTGGGAACTGGTTGTCAAACCTTTGAATGGGCTGTGTAACCTTTTAGTAAGATAGCACATGGAGCATTTCAGTGGCCTTTTCTTTTCTTGATCTGTTTACAGATAGCAAAGGGCTGCTTAAAGGACTTCTGAAATGTGGTGCTTAGGCACACTTGTGCGAAGTATTTTGGTAGAGTCTTTTGTTTGCTTGTTTGTTTTCGGAGTTCATTCTAATTTTTTGTGTGTGTGTCCATACCAGAAATAGTTAATTCTTTGGTTTGCAAGAAAACTTGTGGGAAGATAATTAGGAGTTGCTGCTTCTGATGTCTTTGTAGTTGTCCTACTTTAGTTGAAGGAGAAATAACCTTGACTAATTTGCATTTTCTGTTGAAAATGTCGTTAGCTGCTAGAGATTATGTGGAAAGTACTGAAACTTCAAATTCCTGGGAAAAAATATCTTCTGTTCTCAGTTGTTCGCTTTTACGCTCTTTATTCTTATTGTACCCTCATTTTACTGCCTCCTGTTTGTCAGGAGGTCTCTTATGTTAGGCAAGTCTTTCTGGGTGGTTAGAGGCAAATACTAGTCAGTAATGATGCTGCGGTGATTGTAGTGAACCTCCTTTTGGGCTTAAGTGTGTTTTTCCCCACTTACCACATTTAGTAAATGCATTTTTGACAAGAGGAAGGGGTTTATGTTTTAGTAATTAAGAACTCAAGTCAGTTTGTTCACATGCAGTGACTTGGTTAAAAAAGCTCAGAAGTCTTTGCTCCATTTATTTCTGTGGTGCCAGAAACTGAGAATACCCACGCTGTTAGCTGATCATGGCATCTTCCTGCCTGCAGTCATCTGGTGTGGGAACGGGAACAGTTTGAAGCGTGCTCATCCAACTGGACTTTTAAAAACTGCGGAGTCTGCTTGTCTCGCGGAAACAAAGATTCAGATCCTAAGTAAGATAGAACAATAGGGGTGTTTTACAATTTCAAATGTTCTTGGAAATGAAATACTATGTGCCAAGATTTGGCACATCATAACTCTGTGGCTATTGCTCTCCCTCCCTGACGAGAAGGAGGGGAATAAAATGGGGCAGTGTGGTGAACCTGCCATGTAGCATGCCATATAGCTGCTGAGAAATACTGTGAAGGCAGAGAGAAGAGAGGGAATTTGGGAAGGGAATTCAGCAACGTTGCTGGAATATTGTTTCCACTTTGTGTGGCTGTATGTCGAAGAGGCTGATTAATATTTTCACCTCTCTCTCTAGAAAGAAAGGGGGTGTTAAGAAGTTCTGCTTATGCTGTTTCCGCTGCTGCGTAAGGGGAACTGATCGGAAAAAACTTGTCCGCTCAAAAACCTGACTCATAGTTGGAATTTACAGTATATGATGGATGAACCACTCCTGAAATTACACTTTCAAACTGCAGCTCTGCTAGACTCCAGTGCTCTAACATCTTTCAAGAGACTAGAGGAAAAAACCACAAGCACTAACTCATCCACAGATTTTTAGCATAGTAACTCTTGTGTATATATGAGGGAGAGAATGAGCTCTTGACACTGTTTGGCATCCATTACAGTGTACTTAGGAAATTGGTTAATTTTTTTGCATGCTTATTCCTATTACTTCTCTAACTGTGTGTACTTACATTACAAGGAGAAGGAAGGAGCTACTGTACGCCTGCTGGACGTTGACTCTTCCTGTTACTCGCATGCTGATGTGGAAGCATTTAGGTGGCTGGGCTCAACTTGCGTCTGAGCTTTCTTGCTGTTGCCGCAAAGTGTTTTGGGAATCACAGGCTGACATTGATTCAACGCTAAGATGAAATGACAAGAATAATTTCATGATCGAGCCATAAAGTTTTGAAGACTTTGCCTTTGGATGAGCTCACCTTTCTTGTAGGTAGGTTTGAAGCTGCCCTTCATAGCAATGCATGTGATTTTTGCAAGGTTCGTTCTCTACAAAATTTATTTTCCAGGATCCATTTTGTATTTCTGGAAAAAGACTGAACCGTTGCACGACAGCCAACTTTGCTTCAATGTTCTGTGGATTCAGGGTGCTCCTAATGCAGCTGGCTTTCCAGTGTTCTGGAGAAACATCCTTGCCATCTGCTACAAATCCCTTTATTTTCCATACATCCTTCTTTTGGTGGGAAGTTGAATAACTTTTCTGGTTTTCCACAAGCCCGTCCAAGATTGGCGAAGAAGCCCTTATCCTGGCTTTTATGTCTGTATCGGAGAGACAAAGCAGGTCTACCAGGAGGTTTCCAGCAATACCAGTCTGACATGGCCAGCCTGGGAGGGTGCCAGGTCCATGTGACCCAGCTGAACTGCTGGTCCATGCCTCAGATCCCAGATGTATGTGTAGGATCTTGGAGAGAGAGGTGTATGCCATCCTTCCTGCTACACTTGTGTTTACGGAAAGGCTAGGGACCTAACCATGTATTTTGCTGCTCTTCCTTGTTATTTGAAATACATGACTATAATTCAGTTAAATACTTTGCGGTAGCGCTTTCCACGCCTCTTACTCTAACATAAATGTACTGGTTTGCGACATGACTTTTTGATCCACGTAAGACCAGGAAAGGGATGGGGGGAGAGGTATGGGATTGGGATTGAAGGGGAGGGAATTTGGCACAAAGACAGCAGGTGGAATACGTTTTTGCCTACTTAATTGAGATAACCTTGAAAAACAGCAGGGTTTTGGGGAGTTTTGTTGGCTGAGTGCCTGCTGTGAATAGAGATGTATTTCTTTAACCTGAAGGTGAGTTATATGCCTTGCCACAAAGCTGTTCATATTCCTAGGATCAGGCAAACATTTCTTTTCTCCTGACTGTCTTCTCCCCTCTCGTGATGCTTGCTTGAATGACGGTGGGCTTACTGAGCCAGAATTTGCTTTGGTAAGATGTTTCATGGTTTACTTTTGCTGCAGTATACTGGTTTTTATTTTTTTGTCTGGTGAGAGAGTATTATAAGAATTATAGTATTGTAAGAAGCATGTATTACTTCTGCCTGCTTTCTCCCTCACTCAAGCGCCAAGACTTTGTGGGTTAAATGTGAGACAGCATTTCTGCTAAAACAAAACAGTAATACAATGTGTTAATGTTTTATCTGATCTTTTCTAAAAAGCTTTTTCAATATCATAGTTTCATAGCCTTGTCCGCTTCATTGGTGGTTTTGATTATTTTTTTTAAGTTCCTTCAAATGACAAAACTAAACTACAAAATTAGATAAGTGCCACCAAGCAACAAAAAAAAGTTTTGATTTTCTTATTCTGTTGATGGCACATTGTGGAATGTATTCAGAGCTACTTGGATGCAGTAGTGTCTTGCACAAGTGGGAAGGAAGTGGGACTGTTTACTAAGTAACTGGTCTTCCTGCCTAGATCTTGCTTTCAACATGTCCTGTGTTAGAGGCTGAATTTGTCCTTTTTTCTCTTTTGTGTAACTTCATTCAGCAAAACTGGGACAGTGTGTGTCCCTGACTGACATTTTCTTCTGCAAGGGGCAGGACAGGTTGCATAGCTGGAACCTGGCAGGGGTAAAGCTCATGGCACAGGACAGCAACCTAAATTGGGTGCCTGCTGTATTGACTGCCTTTAGTCCTGTTGCTTTGGGGCATAGGGAGCAAGAGAGATTTCTGTGATGGGTTAGTTTCAAAGCGACAAATTCTCTCAAATCATACTCGCTGGAATTTGTACTTTTCATGAAATGTTTTTGTGAAGTCTTTGCATTTCCATTTAGAACGTGTGCAATATTGGTGGACCATGCTGACACTTTGAGAGAAACTGAAAAATAAATCCTCATCTTTCTGTCACTCTTAAGCTTTAGTAATTTTTCCAGGAAGGATATTTTTTTTGTAATTAAACCAAATTTCTGAAAAATAGTTGCAGGATGGACATCTAGACAGCTCTATGCCTTTGCTAAATACACCTATGAATGCATTTCTTTGCGTACAAAGAAAACGGAGTATTTTGTGTGGCTGAATTCTGAGTTCTGCCTGAGCTCAGCCTAGAAAGCAAACAGGCAATCTGTGATAGATCTTCATCTGCAAGAATGATTAAATAGGAAGAAAAGTCAGTATTATCAGAGGAACACCACTGAACAGAATATAGAGCAAATTTTTGTTAAATGTCTCTTGTGAAACTATTAGTGAAAATTCAACTGAATGTTCAGAACATTTATAAAGAAAAAATAAAGGAAGCCACTTATGGCAGTAGTTTTGGTGGTTTTCTGCCCTGTTGCCCTCATTAAGATAACTCACTTTCTCAACTTTTAAAATGAGATGCCGTTCTGCTATATTTTTAAGAAAGTTTGGTTTGGGTGTAAACTAGGAAACTCTGGGCAGCCCTGGCATGTGCTGTAAATGGTGTGAGTGAGTGTTAAAAAGACTTTTGTTTGCTGCTTCCTGTGTGCTATTGTATTTGTTTACTGCGCAGTGAATAGTAGGTAGGCATAGAAAAGAATAAGCTAAAATAATGAACAACAGAGAGGTCCTAAAGAAATTGGTTAATGTCTTAAGTAGCTGAATGGCTGAAAAAATGCAGGCTTGCTATTGTCAGTTTTAATTTTCTCCGGGTGCATTTCACAAGTTACTTGCATCAGTCATCTTACAGAATAGGGCACTGATTGTACCTTAATTCTTTGTGACAGTGCATTTTTTGCTTCTGTTTATTCTTTATGCTTCCCCTTTTTCTGCCTCCTGAGATTCATGCAACAAAGAAAGATGCCTGACCTCATCACAGCCTAAGAAATTTCATCATTCGGATCCCTACTTTGTACTTTCTCCTAAAATATCATGGATCTTGTTGCATCATTCAGGTGATAGTGTTCTTTGGTTCTTATCTGGGAAAATGTGCTGTGATGAGTTTTGACTACTTGGTAGTAAATATGTAGATAGAGATGGAATGCTGCTGCTGCAATTTCTTGTTTTTTTTAAATAATATTTTAATAAATACAACCCGTAATGATGATTTAACTAAAAATAATTAAGATATCAGCAGCTTTTTTGAACTACTCTCTTTGCTTTCAAGAATTATGGTCTAAAACTATGAGGTAGCAGATGTGTCAGCAGCGAGCATGCCCTCAAAAAACCAGCCAGGCCATGCTTAGGTGCCTTAGGAGTAGTGGAGACATTGTGAGAGTGCCCATACTCTTGCACGCGAGATAGTACCCAAATCCTACTGCAGCTTTGTGCCAGCCTCTTAAGGCTGGGCTGTAGTTATTTTCATAACTAGTGATAAACTTGTCCTTATGTAATGAAACTGTGTGCTCCTCTGTCTTGCATCTCAGGTCTGTTTCTACCTGAGATTGCTGAAAAGCCACCAGACAATCCCTTTCAAACGTAATGTACTTGAGATGGTTTCAGGTAGACACAAACTCAGTAACCGATGTATTTTGAGAAACACAGAAGTCCCAGTGTGAATGTTCACTCTCAGTGTTGGTGTTGCCACTGGTGCCGGTATCGGAACTGGAACGGACAAGAGGCTTTCCCCAGTCTTTGTTACGTTAGCGCTGGGCAAGCTTGTTTTGAGTTGTACCATGGCAGAATTCTTTACCTTGTAATGTTTTCTTTTTAATTTGTGGAGGAGCTGTATGTGTGTCAAGTTGTTGTCCGATTCAGGTCTGGAAGAAATACAGATTCTTTAATAGCCGATAGTTTAAAGTTTAACATTATCTGCAAAACTGATCTGTGGTTAACAGAGTTTCGATGTATCGAGAAAAATATGCTGTAGAACAGTGTGATTAAAAAAAGCAGAGATAGAACTATAGGAAACAACATATATTTAGAGGAACTTTTGCTATATCTTTACAACATTGAGTAGGTAAGTAGATTTAATACCATTGTGCCAGAGATGACACATAGGCTGCATGCTGCAGTAACTTAATATGGAGAAAGGGGAGATTGACTTCATGGGTATGCAGCAGCTGATCTACAAGTCTTGAGTCTCAAAAATTCACTGTTTACAACAAATACAGAGAGTTTTACTAAAATACACTGCATTTAATGCAATTCAGTATCTCTGGAAAATCATTACCACATATTCTGCTGATAACAATTTGCTAATCACTGCTGAAGCAGAGTTGGAGGATCTAAGACGGAATGCAAAGTATAATATTAAGGGCTCTTGCCTTGTTTTTCTTTCATCATTTACAGTGTTAAACAGCACAAAGGTTTCTCATGAGAGGCTCGGATTTTCCTTGTTTCCAGATATCTCCAATGCCATCAAACTGCTGAGCATTATAAAGTCATTTTGTAATGTTGTTTATCAAACTAATTTGAAACAGTTATTGTCAAGCTGTTTATTTTGGAAGTTTGTTACTTCTATTTTAGGCCTGAAGAAGCATTTGAATTTCCTCTGCGTTTCCTTGTGTCTCCTAATTGAGTTCATTGCAGTGCTATCATTCTCTACAAACCCTGCTTTGAAAAATATACTGTGTTTAAAGGCAAAATAACAGCAAAATCACTAATAATTAGGCACCTCAAAAATTTCTTGAAACCGTAAACATTTTGTTTTCAGAAAGTTTAAGCATTTTGCTTTTGACAGCCTGATGCCAGGGAGGTTTATCCCTAGACTGAGATGCCCAAAATCTCATTTCATTTTCTAGCTCTGTCAGGTCTAGACCAGCTGAAACAAGTTTTATAAAGGAAGTTAGAATATTGAAACAAAAGCTTTTGAGCAAAAAAAGGAAGCCAATCTAACTTCAGGTGTCTAATGTAAATGCTCTCAACTACCTTCTGGATGTATCTGCCTTGCATAGTACACATGTAGGGTACATGCATAAAGAGAAGTACTTGAGTCCTTCTAACACCAGGCTCTTCTTTTCTGTCACGAATTTCAAGATCCCCCATAACATGCCCATGTAACTGCCTAAGTGTGGTAAAACTTTACCGAGCATAGCCACAGTTTTATTGAAATAATGGAGTTCTGTACCAGGAGTTATTCCTTGCTGAAGAGGAATGAACCAGACCAGCCTCAGTCTCTGTGGCACTAACATAACTGTGCCCATGATGAGCACTGTACCAAAAGAGCCTTTAGCTGATTTGAAAAAAATGAAATAATTCAGTAATCTAGAAACACTACCCATTCAAAAAGAATATTTGAAGGGATACACCAGGCATAAGAATTTAAATTTTGGTCAAAAGGTTTCCATTCTTATGTCCCAGAAATCCTCAGAATAAAGGTTGAGCTTTCATTTCTTGGGAAAACCAAGTTTTCCCAAGAAGCCTGACGAATTTCTGCTTGATAGCTTATAGCCTGAATGCAGATTACTGTCGTCTTCATCATCTGGCAGTTCACTTTTCATTTCTCCGATGCTAATGAATTCTTAAGTAATTCTTTTAATTTTCTAATTGTTTTTTGTCTTCTATTGATAGTATGTGTGCTTTTCTGCTCTTGTTCTATTAATACACTAATAAATCTTCTGGAAATAATGTATGCAATAAAAAACAGTTCACACTGCAGTAATCTGCAGTTTTCTTAATTGTGTTTATCTTCAGCTACTTACTGCAAGTAGGGTCTGCATAATTGCTGCAGGTGCTGTTTGTTCTGGAGATTGTTCATGAGAAATGCATTGCAAAGAGCAGTATTTCAAATCCCAGGCTGTGTTGTTGACCTCTAATAAAGCCCATGGATTAGGTGATACTCTGATCTGTTCCATGGAATAAGAGCCATTAGATTAAAATGCATTTGTAGTGTAAATATTTGTATTTACTCTCAAAATTTTCTTCTGCAGAACTTCTCAAAATAGTATTTAATGTGCTTCTACCCCCCCCCCCCCCC
>Ga0065711_1048461_pt1 | contig 11794 bp, 9 predicted proteins | sample Hoacrofraction12_FD_59098 | JGI IMG/M metagenome (GOLD analysis project Ga0065711, IMG submission 59098) | Hoatzin crop microbial communities from Cojedes, Venezuela - Epithelial fraction 12 v2 (version 2) | ecosystem: Host-associated > Birds > Digestive system > Esophagus > Crop | place... | reverse complement strand
TGGGCAGCCTGTTCCAGTGCTCCGTCACCCTCAGAGGGAAGAAGTTCTTCCTCATGTTCAGCTGGAACTTCCTCTGCTTCAGTTTGTGCCCATTGCCCCTTGTCCTGTCGCTGGGCACTACTGAAAAGAGTTTGGCCCCATCCTCCTGACATCCACCCTTCAGATATTTGTAAGCATAAATAATAAAGCCGTGGAGCTGAGGTGTACTGCTCTGATATACCTTTTTCAGGCTATGCAAAGAGTTAACTCAGAGATCTTTACATGCGACCTGAAATAACTGCATGCGAAGTTCAGAGGTCATTTTTGAAGGTTTTCTCTGGATAAATTTGGTTTCTTATAGTACAAATTTCTCCTGTGAGACTTTCTCAGATTTTCTCCACCCATGACATCTTTCCTCTATGCAGAATAAAACCGCTCTGGGCATTTCCACATGACTTTGTGGAATGAAGCAGCAAATACCCACCCCATCGTGAAAAACTGTACAGTACACTAGTGGATGCTGCTAGAAATTATAAAGGGTCTGTTACACCTGAAGTGCAGTCCAAAAACAAAGAATGAGCTGGACCTTTTTTTCCAGAAAGAAATTTGGAATAGAAAAACATATCTGACACTCTCACTTTATGTCCAGACTAAAAGGTATATGAAGTAAAAATGCAGGAAATTTATTTCTTAACTTTTTCTAGTTTTCCTTTCCTTTCCAACATAAGCCATTTCTTTCCAACCTTTAATTAATAAAAACAAAAGATAGGTAAAAATCTTAATCAAAGGGGATATCCATTGCCTGGCAGGATGAAGCTCACAGAGGACATGAAATTCAATTAATCTGATTCCCATGGAAAGATATTATTGATGCAAACTCTGTTACAGAGACCTTTAAACAAGCAGAATGTTTATTTCCAGGTTCTACGCAGCATACAAGCATTCAGGCAAATGGTCAACACCCTCCTCTCACTAGGCAAGGGCCTCTGCAACTCTGTTCAAATATATTAACCTCTGAGATAGATGGTGTCTTTCATCCTCTCTTTTACAAGTACAAAGTGTGTTGTGTTAAGGTAATAGAGATTTTCTTTCCTTCAGAGTGCTGCAGAGAAGTCATTAGTTCAGATATCAGAGAGGAGCAAAATTAGTTAGGCTTTTCCCCTTGAGACACGAAAAAACTAGTTGCCTTGACGGAGTTTTAGAAGTGCCAAAAATTCAGTTTCAATCTTCAAGCATTAAAAATGGCAGTGCGTCCATCTGTGCATATTGCACATACTTTTATAGAGGCTCTGTTATGGTTCAGGATGCCTGTACCACCACAGTAGGAGTTAAAGATCTGTCAGGAAATCAGCGTTTCATGGGTATAAAACTCAGTCACTGTAAATCATACCAGGCTAAAATGTTGGCGTATATTCATCATGCTAGATACAGAATCTTTTTCAACAATGAGGAATAATCACCACATTGGTAATTTTTAGTTAAAAAAGCAGAAAAACATGTATGTATATTTGACAGTTTCATTAGTTTTCTGGTCAAACAAATGCTAGACCAAACTCCCTCAGTTTATGCTCTCAGTGCCTTCCTACCCTAATGCTCCATATAGTTTAAGGCCAAAGATTTTGATATTTGCATCACGAAATATCTTAAGAGGGCTTGATTTTCAAAAAGCCGTGGGCCTCTCCTTTTGAAGAATATCAGCCACTTCCCCTTCTAATGTGTGCCTCTCCAAAGGGATCATTTGTGTAATGATAAACATTCTGATCTCAAAACATCAAACTCTCTGTGGCTGATTTTTAAAACATGTTTTAGTCTCTCCTGTTCTTAAGAGAAGCTTAAAAATCGTAAGAGACTGTAAAGAATGCAACCTTGGCTCCTTGAGCCAAAGTGATGACAGGGCGAAGCAGCTGTATGAAATACGGACTTCCCTGTACACCTCAGCCCGGCATAAATTGCCAAGCACCCACGCCACGAAGAGCGGCCATGACAAGAAACAAGCAATGTCACCGCCTCCGGCCACCCGCGCCAGGGCACTTGCCGCTGACAGGTTATTCGCTGCCACCTCTCTTTTTCTTTAAACTGCTGTTAATGAACATGGCTTGTGCTTTTCGGTGGTGGGGGAACATGGAATCGGTCTTGTTCATCTTTCATCACCACAAGCTGTGTGAACACGTGGCAGCGCCTGCAGCCACAAAGGCACTGTGTGTTGTTAGCCATAGGGCTGCGTTGCTTTTGTCAAGCCCTGCTTTGCAAGATGAGGCCCAACAGCAGTGGAAAGCAGAGTTTGTCTCAGGCTTGCTTGGAAAAATAGAGCCCCGTGTAGGAAACAAAGCAAAGGATGTGCGGTAAGTGGGAACTTAGCTGTGCCCCTTCCCAAAATATTGTATCTGCAGGGCTTCAATAAGCCCTGGAACAACCATGCTCTGAGCTCAGGAAATAGGTTGCATGGTAGGAAATAAATGGGTAAATGCGGATTTATATTTATTTAAAATTTGTGTTTCTCTAGCAGATGAAAATGAACTACCTTGTTCAAGGTCAGATGGTGTACAATTATATGGAAAATTATAACATCTCCCTTAAATTACTTATGTTCACAAATTCACCTTCTTCCATCACATTTTAACCTATAATTTTTATGTTCTAAAAACCTAAAATCCCATACACTAGTGCAGTATTGGCACATATGGAAATACTCACATGAGGACTCTGCTTATTAGAGAGGCTGGGGTGTACTCTTACACGTGTTTGTTATAATGCACTACTGTCATCATCCCTTTACATGCTCAGGAGGGCTGCGATTTTAGATTCCTTGGAATTCCTATTATAGGGAGAGATTGACAAGTATGAGACCAAGAGTTGTCTACAGACCTTCATCTTGTTCCCATTGAAAATGTATATTATAATACAGTTTTTTAATTATGTGATCCTACAGTTTTATACCCTGTGGTTTCTTGCTTCACCCTGCACATGGGGCAGGTGACCAAAGAGGTGTCAATATAAGAAGGGCAATGGTAAAACAAGACATGCTAATTTTTGACTACGTGCTGTAGTAAGTAATTAGTGGTGTTTTGGCATGCTTCTGTGTGACATATTTATATTTATTTGTGTAATTGTGCAAAAGGCGAAGTTTCCCTTTAATTTTAATATGGTACCTACCTGGTGGCATCCCATTTTTAGTGAATTCTTGTCATAGATAACCTCCAGTTAAGTAAAGAAATGTTAACTTACATAAACAATTCCAAAGATATTTGAAACTATCCTAAGCAAACACCATACCAGTGAGGGTACAGGCAAATAGAAGGTTTTTGCAAGCTTCTACCTGAGGTATTGTTGAGTTTTCTTTTCTCAGAGCAAGATGTGGAGTGCCAGAGAGTTTACCTGCTATATGTTTACCATTACAAAGCTCCCTCACCACTCTCCATTTCCAGAAGAAACACGGGAGAACAGCGATGTCCACCATTCATTTGCACCAACCAACCTCCAGGCTGAAGACAGTGTCAGCATTCTAAATGCCCAAAATAGCTCTTTCAGTTGTGAACCTCAACCTATGCAATTAAGATAAAACACTGGCCTACTAACTTCCAGGAGTTGCTTTGGGAGAGTTTTTACTTAGTGGTGTCAGTCAAATACTGCATAAGGAAGCAATACTTCAGAGGCAGTTTAAATGCTGCTGTAGAAATGCCCACCATACTGCGAAGGTTGTATTTTGAGGGGTAACTAGTACTAAAAAGACAACTAGGAAAGTTCCCTCAAATGTGTGTACTCCATTCATAGATGGCAGTGGCAATTAGTTGCGTACTGCCCAGTCTAAATGCTCTTACCACGTTATCTGAAATTAACATTTGTGTGGCAAGATTTCCATTTACTCTGACAGGTACTTGATCAGGTAATTAAAGAAATAAAATGATGCCAGTTTCAAGATTTTCAAAGTTCTCCTTTTCCATTTGCTTCAAGAAGATGATAGCTTTATTTTGTGCAGCATCTTCTGTATGAGGTGTGCTCCATTAGCACATAGCTGAGGAGCTGATGCTAAACAGAAGTGAGACGATTGAGGATAAGCAGTCACATATTTGCATGCCTGTTGTTACAAATTCAGCAGTGTGGTGAGTGCCTCTTACTCTGTAACAGCCAGTATGACTCCTAGGAATTTCTTATCACAAGGTACTTCTACATTTAACCAGGAACAGTGGCCAAGGCTGAATTCAATGCATTTTATTTTTTTTCCTCTCCCAAAAGATAGGTGACAAATCACTCCCCACAGAAAAGCAGAGGAGCTCAGAAATCCCTTACAGGAGCACCTGACAGATAGAAGTGTCTCTGGCCTGGGGAAGTGGCTGGGACAGCAGAGATAAACTGACCACTGGTGATGCAGAGAGAGAAGGCAAACACCTTCAGAAGCCGAATTACGGGTGAAAGATGAGGTATTGCATGATAGGTGTACTGTAAAACTGAGTGATCTTTGGAGTTAAAATAACTGGAGATTTTCCAATGTGCTTGTTTTTGAAGCCTTATCTTTGGCTCCTGTGCATCTCCCTTGATATTCGTCACCTTCTCACCCAGGCTAAAAAGCTTTCAAACTGAAAACATTGCCTCTAGAAATTCAGCAAATCTAAAAATATCGATCTTGCCGAATAAGTTCAAACAGCCTGCTACACTGAAATGAACATCTGGCTTTGGAGCCTGATTTATGCCGTCATTTCTTCTGATATTTGCTAAACATTAGCTTTCCCTCTCTTGCAGTGTTGGTTTTCTACAAGCTAGAGCACTGTAGACATAACGAGTAGGCATGTACTGAGTACTGGAAGGGACTGAGATCTACAAACGTTACTGGGCTGAAGTAGCTTAGTATCATCGCAGCTTAGTATCTAACAAAGTTAGCCAAAGCAGGAATTGCAACTGTCTTCCTGCTATCAAAATAATTTCACATCTTGAGGATAAAAAAGAGACTTTTAAAGGGACTGTTTGGAGAGGAAGAGAATAAATGCAGCTATTATTCAGCAACACATCTGTCAACTCACCAAAAACTTCTGCTTCATAGGCTAGTACCAGACATCAAGCCTTAGGATATGTGTACCTTTTCTATCAGTCCTTTGCAGACTTTGTAAAGATTTTTTGTATGTAATCACCATTATTAAGCTATACTTGTCTACCTCACCTCAACAGTTAGCAATAATGGTCTCTGCTCAAGGGAAGGTTAAACGCCAGAAAGGCAAAGCTATTAGGGCAGAAAGTGTTACAGCAGTCAGAGATGTGACCAGATGCCCGTCTGCTACAGGGGTATTAAAAATGATGGAGTCAGAATAAAAGAGAGAGAGAGAGGTTGAAACACAAAAAGAACTAATTCCAAGCTCTTCCCAAAGTCACCCCAACGTAATCTAGTAGTTCAGCTCCATCGGCCCAGTGCTTGTCCTCTGCCAGTGGCTTCTGAGGGGTCTAGAGAGCAAGTCTTATGAGGAGAAGCTGAGGGACCTGAGGCTGTTTAGTCTGGAGAAGAGGAGGCTGAGGGGGGACCGTATCGCTTTCTACAACTACCTGAAAGGAGGTTGTAGTGAGGCAGGTGTTGGTCTCTTCTCCCAGGTAACTAGCGATAGGATGAGAGGAAACAGCCTTGAGTTTGGTCAGGGGAGGTTTAGATTGGATATTAGGAAAAATTTCTTTACTGAAAGAGTGGTCAGGCATTGGCACAGGCTGCCCAGGGAGGTGGTGGAGTCCCCATCCCTGGAGGTGTTCAAAAAACATGTAGATGTGGTACTTTGGGATATGGTTTAGCAGGCCTGCTGGTGTTGGGTGGATGGTTGGACTTTATGATCTTAGAGGTCTTTTCCAGCCTATGATTCTATGATTCTACGATTCTCTGCCAGTCCTTAGTGCCTCATTCCCACTTATTTCCCCCTTCATGTTCCCTTCACATTCCCTGCATGCCCGTTTGTCCTACTGGTGCCAAATGCGTTGGCAGTCCTGATGCTCCCCTTCTCTTGATGGATGCTCTGCAGTGACTGATACCTGCAAGCAGGGACACGACTGTCCTTGTAGCCTCAGTTGGGCAGGCAAGAGAGAGCTGTCCCACTGTGTGGTCCATGACATCCCATGGGCTCTAGGAGCCATGACCTCTCTCTGGGCAGCCTGCGGGCAGGGAGGAGGTGGCGCAGGAAGCTCTGCCTTCTGGCAAGTCCAGGCAGCTCCGCCTTTTGGCAAGCCAAGTTGTCTGACTCTGGCGGTGACTCGAGTGTGCATTTGTAAGCTTATTGTACATGAACAACACATCTGGTATTAGGCCTTTTGTGTCTCTATCTTGACTTGAAAAGTGAGGATAAAGATAAAAGGAAAGGAACTGAGGAGCAGAATTGTCCAGTAAGGCAAGGCAGGGGTTTGGGGGAGGGCTCCCATGGATGGAAATGAAGGCTCACTTTTCCAGAAAGCTGGAGATGCTTTAGTTGTAGAGTGAAAGTTTATATGTTTGAGCTATATGTTACTTTGAGTGATCTGACACCTTACTGGCACTGGTCAGAGAACAGGTGAGCTCATTCTCTGTGGTTACACGTGGAGCCAAGCACAGCTTGGAAAGACTTTGAGCTCAGTGTCACAAATAAACTGCGAAAAATAAACGAGTGGGAGCAAGGAACAGGGCCTGGGACTTTCCCTTCCCAGGGAAGTTACTCTCAGAACAGGCCAAAGACCTCGGTAGCATCTTGCTTGCCAGCTTTTGCCTGGTGAATCTCATGTCCCTTTCAGCCTTGGTGCTGGCAGAACTGTGCCATGAAAGATTCTGGTGCAGCCTGGTGGCTGATGGACTTTCCTGGAAAGCAGGAGCAGTGTTTCACACTAAGAGTCTAGAAAGCAAATGTTCCAGCTCCTGGGCAATCAATGAGAAGACTCCTCTGCTGCTGCCATTAGAGAATCATCTGGGTCAATGAATCCACCCACCACAAGTGCCATTAAGCAGAAAATCTGTTCCCAGGAACTGGTCCTGCTTTACAGCCTGGGGTGCTAAGCACAGGTCACCGTGAGGGTCTTGCCATGGGATGGGTCAGCAGGATGTGGAGGAGAACGCAACACTCCAGGCTCCCACACTTTTACAGGACTGCGAGTGGGCCAAAGCACTGCTTGCGGCTGGCCTCCAGGCCTGAGTTTCCATACCAGGCAAGCCAGCAGGTCCACTTTTAAACTTAAATCAGAACAGAAGCTAGCATATAGGCAGCACAGGTAAACCTGGGGATCAAAAGGGAGGATATGTAGAAGCTGAGTTAATCAGTGAGGATACAAGCACAATAAAAATATACCGTATCTGGACAAGTAAAAAAATGCAGAAAAAGATGAAAAGAGTAACAGTAAAATACTGATAGCATATTTCTCCACAACCTGGTTAAATCACTGAATTTCAGTACTAACAGCTAAACTGTAGTGAGATAAAAATGGAAAAGCAGAAATTCATCTTAAAGCAAAAATTCAGAAATGAAGGTACAATGCAAAGACAACTCAAAAGGAGCACTTTGGATTTAGCTGGGATGTATGGGGAACTTCTTTATTAAAGGGAGCTAAGAATTTGTCAATGCCAGAAGGCTATTACAGCAGAAGAGTTGCTTTAGCCCCAAAATGGTGTTTTCTAACAATGCTCTGCCTCCTGATAAGGAAACACCAAAGCTGACTAAGAGAACTCTGAGCTGGGACTCTGCCCAGAGGAATAATGTGAATCATCTGAAGCACTCTTACAGCTCCCTCTGTCAATTTACTAAAAGTGTCATATCTGCAGTTGGATCTGTGGTTTAGAAAATGTGGCCTAAGGCGGGAGTTTTTCTTGCCGCTATGCCAATACCTTACAAGATCCAGAATGTGTTTAATACTAGGTTGATGGGGATTAAAAAATATCACTAGAATTCTCAAAATACAATTCTTGCTTTCTCTGGATAACATCTCACAGAAAGACGTGCTTGAAAAATCATTATTTTAAAGTGGTGAAATCTCTGTTTCTTCACTGCCTCTTTACATGACGACTCCTTTGACTCAAAGGAGTTGTGCCAATATAAAAAAAAAAAAGTTATTTATACTGTGGTAGGGCCAGGGCACTGTATAAAGAATCAGTTCTTTACTGTGTGAAGTGCAGTAAATTCACAGGAATGAGACCCCGCTCTAAGAACTCGCAGCCTATACCTCTGAACATGACACGACACAAATAACTATGGAGAGCACAAACAACCATACAGAATGCAGATGGTGATGAGCATATATAAACACAAATATTGGCCAGCCAGCCCGGAGAGGCTCATGAGGCTGGTTGAAGGCTGTAGAAATACTGATACATCACAGACTGCAAATTTTACAGTCACATCAGGGATCATTTTTAAAAGACATTAAAAAGCATTGTAAAAAAGCATAAAAGCATTACCGAGTTGTGCCTCAATACTAAAACCACATTAGGATGTTGTGGGGTTATTGGCCACCCTAAGTTCAGGTGGAACCAAGAAACAAAGGATAATTAAAAAATACAAGTGAAAATGTTTTCAGTGATCTTTTTGGAAGACCACTTAGCTAGCTGTTGGTCTTACACATTCTGTATAGAAGTTTGACTTAGGGGAGATTTGAATTGTTTTACTCATCCAGACTACTTCAGCCATCAAAAGTGCTGACAGGTTGATGCAACCCCACAGTTTTCTGTTGCGTGTTTAGTATCATTCTTTCTTCTATGTGGATTTTCAGTCTATTTTGAAGATTAATGAACCATTTATTCTCAGCCAGAAATTAATTAAAACCCATTCACTCAAATTACAGTAATTCCAGCTACTCAAGGCTGTTTTCCATGTTTGTTCCTCTTTTCCAATATTCCATAAAATATTAAAAAAACCCCAAAACAAGCTATCACGACTATGAGGGAAAGACTATGTAGGAAACAAGAGAAGAGAGATGCTTATATAATTTTTTAGAACATTTTGCACCTTAGAACTTCTGGAATTAAATTTTACATCAAATTTAAGGACAAAAGCCTCTGTATTCTACCCTTCATCTTAAGTAATGTGTTACTAGAAACAAGATTGATTTTTACCTACAGGGCATTTTGTGAAGTAATTCTCAGTCTGTCACCATGTTCACTCTTAAAAAAATAATAATCCTGGAAAACCGCTGTCCAGAGAGAGATGCAACTTGTTCTGGAAAAATAAGTCCTCAACAAACTTCTTTCGCTAGCATAACATAAAGCAATTTCCTGAGTGAAATAAGCTATACAGGCAAAGGGAACTGTTTGCTGTAATAACTGAAATCTCTTGGTCAGAGATACGATTCTCTTCCATTAGCTGCTCTGCTTTTATTTAATGCAGTTATTTAATACAGTTCTTTAGATGATACCACACCAAAGAGCAACAACAACAATAACAACAACAAAGGATTAAACCCTGTTGGTGGTTTGCTCTGAATGACTGGCTGAATCAGAGCAAAATAGGTTGCTGAGGTGTGTCTTCTGCTGAGGCTCACACAGTCTTGGTTTGGCATGTTTATGGCTGTGCCGTCGAGTTGTGTTTTGTTTAAGTTGATTAATATAACTAGATCTTATAGATATATCATCTAATAATGCAATCCACAGCAGTACTCTGAACTTTTTGTATAAAATGTCCTTGCTGCATTATTCATTTTATTGACTAGTGCATCCAGGGAATTAATCAATCTGAACTGCAAAATAAAATAAAAAGTATTAGGTTTTTTAGTATAGCTAGAAGACACAGCTGAGGAAAGATGCGAGGAGATGGGATGGAAGAAAAACGAAAGCTCCTGAAAGACATTTTGTTTAAAAAATGGTTCTTTTCATTAAACTGTGAGCAAAATTATTTCCCCTCAAAACCCTCACTTATTTTGAAGCAGAAAAAAGTTGAAAGTGTTAAAAGTAAGCTTATGTTTGTGTACCATTACTCTGACATGCTGTAGTATGACATTGCATTAGATTGAATACTCTAGTTCTTTTATTTTTAAATTAATTTAGGGACCTATTTTACAAACATTCATAACATGCTTTTTCTGAAATAACAGAAAATAATTTGAAACTAAGGAAAAAATATGAATATAAAAATATGAATTTAATATGAATTCTTTCAGGAATCCTTGTTTTGAAGAAATTAACAAAGTTGTTTCCATCCTGAGCTGCAGTGAAATGTATTTTAAAATGCTAAAATTTATTGCAAGATATAAATTCTGATTTCTCCTATGCATCAGTCCAAACCCTAGAGAAAATAGTGTCTGCTCTAGAAAATTCACATAAATTGGCAAAATTGATTAAGAAGGATTATTAACCTCATTTTAAAGATAGCTATCTCTGTCATAGATGCTGGTCTAAAGAAATACAGATGAAAAAAACTGAAGCTAGTAGAAGACAGCCTCAGTTTTACTTACTGAAGCTGCCTTGGGATAGACGTGGCAAGGGAAGCCCTGGAGAAGACAAAACTGTTGAGTTTGTGTGGGTACAATTCTGGCAACTGGGATAAATCTTTCATAAAGTTACAACCATAACTTGTGAAAGGACCCCAGGAGCTCAACCAGTCACACAAGACTTACTCCATAATCCAAACTTAAGAACAGGGCTCATCAGGCACAGTCCATGTGAACAGTTTTCAGTGTTTTCCTCAAAATGAGCTGCATGTTAGAAGAGTCTATCACTCTCCAGGGACAGCAGAAAGAGCCTATGATCACCACTATGGATAGGTAATCTTTGCTGCCCAGTTGAATCTCACCAGGAGTATCCAGGCCAAAAAACATATGTTCTACCAGGAGAGACCCAAAGTGGTCTCCTGAGAGCTTTTGGTTTAGCTAGGAGCTTCTCCATTGCTTGAGAGGACCAGCACAGTGCTCTGATGTGCTACGGGAAGCAATCAAAGTCTCAGTTCTTCAGCAGGGACCTTTGAAGAACATAGCAGTTCTAGGCATGTCCCATCTCCAGTTAATCTACAGGTGCTGTAGACTTGGGATTAGTCTATCTAACTTGTTAGTAGGAAGTTTCCCTTCAAAAAAAAAAACAAAGTAAATGTGCAGAGCATATACAGAGATATTGGCAGAAAGAACTGCTGCCTCACTCATTATTTTCTTGCACTTCTGGTGGAGTAAATAAATCAACTCTGAACATCATTTAGGAAACATGCAGCACAGCAGCACGAGTGTAGACTGTCTAAAATAATACCCTGCTTATTGATGCCCTGTAAATCCAGCTTAAATCGCACATTAACCTTTTCTCCAGGCAGCTTTTTCATTAGTAGATGATTAAGTGATTGGAAGTGGGTGAAAACAAAGCTACTCAGCTTGCAAAGGGGCAGACCATTGTCCCAATTGCTTCTAGGTGTTCTGGCATTTTCCAGAGTTGGAAGCACTAGCTGAAACTGAGGCATCTCCTGCACAAATGGATTCAAAAACTAAAAACCAAAACATTGAAAATTAGTGGAAAGACACCATTTTTTTAAAGGGAGCCTAAGTTCATGCTTCACATGCTGTGGTCAGCTTCCAGATTAGATCTGGTTTTTTTCCCTACTACATAAATATGAAAAGGGTGGATGAAGTGGAATGCCCATTTATCCCAGTACCACATTACTATTTTTGATGTCACAGAAACGTTACTTTTCCCCTGCCAGAAGTTCATCAGAATTGTGCAGTGTTTGCTGTGTTCCTCAGCAGCACCAGAGCATAGAGGCATTCCTGCCATTTTGCAAGACCTACAATACTATATATATGTAAGCCTTCAAAGCATTTAATGAAAAAAAATAGTTACATATTTCTTACAGTTATCCTTTAAATATTATCTCCGTTTTTAACCTCCAGAAGGTCAGTTTTAAAGACATCCCCCCCCCCCCCC
>Ga0065711_1048460_pt1 | contig 11794 bp, 6 predicted proteins | sample Hoacrofraction12_FD_59098 | JGI IMG/M metagenome (GOLD analysis project Ga0065711, IMG submission 59098) | Hoatzin crop microbial communities from Cojedes, Venezuela - Epithelial fraction 12 v2 (version 2) | ecosystem: Host-associated > Birds > Digestive system > Esophagus > Crop | place... | reverse complement strand
TTCTCCTCGCTCGCAAGCTCGCTGCGGGGAATGCGGGGTTTTGTGAGGCTTCTTCGAAGCAGTTAAACTCCTTCGGAGTATTTTTTTTCTGCGAGTTCTGCGAGTTCTGCGCGAGGGATAACTCTTAAAACAGGTTAGAGGGTGGTGCGCTGGAAGGGGGGTGCAGTGACGTCGCAGAAGTCGCGGTCGAGGTATTTGAAATGCCCTGCGACGGCTATCATGGCGGCGTTGTCGGTGGTGAAAACGGGCTTGGGTATGAAGGCGGTGAGGTGGTGTCGGTGGGCGTAGTCGCTGACGGCGTGTCGGACGGCGGAGTTAGCGGAGACGCCGCCTGCGATGGCGATGGTGCTGACGCCGGTGTCGCGGATGGCGCGGTGGAATTGCGCCATGAGCACGTCAACGATGGTTTTCTGTAGCGAGGCAGCCAAGTCCGCTTTGTGTTGCTCGATGAAATCGGGGTTCTTTGCCACTTGGTCGCGCAGGGTGTAGAGGAACGATGTTTTCAGCCCGCTGAAGCTGTAGTTGTAGCCGTCGACGTGGGGTTTGGCGAAGCGGAAAGCTTCGGGGTTGCCGTCGGCAGCGAGGCGGTCGATGACGGGTCCTCCGGGGTAAGGGAGTCCCATGATTTTAGCGCATTTGTCGAAAGCCTCGCCTGCTGCGTCGTCGATGGTCTGCCCCATGACCTGCATGTCGGTTGGGCTCTTGACGAGGACAATTTGCGAGTTGCCGCCGGAGATGAGCAGGCAGAGGTACGGGAAGGTGGGGACGGGGGCGTCGGGCGTTTCCTTGATGAAATGCGCGAGTACGTGTCCGTGGAGGTGGTTAACGTCAACGAGTGGGCGGTCTAGGGCGAGGGCGAGTCCTTTGGCGAAGGCGCATCCGACGTGGAGTGAGCCGGGCAGCCCGGGTCCTCTGGTAAAGGCGATGGCGTCGATGTCGCTTTTGTTGATACCGGCGCGTGCGATGGCTTGGCTGACGACGGGCACGATGTTTTGCTGGTGTGCGCGGCTGGCTAGTTCGGGCACGACGCCGCCGTACTCTTCGTGGACTTTTTGGCTGGCGATGACGTTGCTGAGGAGGAGGCAGTCGCGTATGACGGCAGCGGAGGTGTCGTCGCAGGAGGATTCTATGCCGAGAATTGTTACCATTTATTTAGTTTTGAGAGTTGAGAGTTGAGAGTTGAGATAGCCTCGCCTGGTGTTTTTTCTCACGCAGATCACGCGGATTTAAAAAGATCCTTAAAAATCCTTTGCATCCGCTTAATCTGCGTGTGCGTGAGGGGGGGTTAGAAGGATAAGCCGATGTTGATGTTGAGGTCGACGGTGGAGTTGATGAATCCGTTGGTGGAGAAGTTGGACCAGAAGATATCAAACGCGGCGTTGAGTCCGTAGAAGAATCGCTTGCGGTGGAGCACGAAACCGACCTGTCCGTTGAGGCTGGTGGAGAGGGCATGTTTCCGTCCCTGACTTTCGTCATTGATATTGCGGCGGTAGCCGATGGCGGGGAGGAGCGTGGCGTTGAGGGTCCATCGTGGGCTGATGACCCAGTTGAAGCCGTATCCGACGAGGAAGCTGTAATCGATAAAGTGCATCATGAAAATGCGCTCATCAGTAGGCATATTGGCGGTAATCTCATCGGGGAGTGAGGTAAGGTCGATGTCAACGTCTTGCCTGGAGAAGCGTATGCCTGCGATAAGGGAGCCGGAGGAACGTCGTTGGAACTTGCCGTAGCCATAAACGGCTTGGTGGTAGTAATGCTTGTAGTTGAAGATGTATTTGGCATCGACGCCGTAGGTCTTGTGCTTGAGCCCTTCGAACTCGTAAGAGCCTTTCCAGTCGCCCATACGGATGACGTGGAGGGTGTTGTTGGTGTTGCGTTTATACCAGAAGTGTAGAATAACGCGCATGGTGTTGAGGTCGACGTTCCATCGCATATTTTTGAGTCCTCTGCCGCCTAAGGGGTCGCGCACATTGACCATAAGTCCGAGTCCGATGCCGTAGTAGCTGACGTATCCGCCGAAGTTGCAAGTGAGGTCGTTGCGGAGGGAATAGTAGGAGCTTTGGATGCCGTGGCTGCCGTGGTAGAAGTCGACCCAGTTGTTGTTTTTGAGGATGACGCGCCAGTGTGTGATGGGGTCGCGGACGTAGGCGGTGTCGTAGAGGTTGAAGGTGCGGTCGAACCATCGGTAGGCGGTGATGCAGAAGTCGAGGAATTGGGGATAGCGGATAGTAGTGTCGCGGAGGGAGAAAGTGCGGTTGCGGAGGGCATTGATATACCAGGTGCGGTTGGTGGAGGTGGTGTCAACGGGGGGCTGGTATGGTCCGTCTTCTTGGTCAATTATTGAATCCTTTTTTTGGTTTAGGAGCTGGCGGAGGTGCTTTTTAGCTTGGAGGGCTGTAGTGTCGGCGATGGAATCAGTGAGGGCGGGGGGCTCAACTCGGAGTATAATTTGGTTGCTTGCTTCTATCTGCAGGGAAGGGAGCAAAACTAGGAACAGCAATATGTAATGGAACCATTTCATTGTCGGGGTCTGAAGGTTACAAAAGCATTATTGGTTGTATCTTTTTTATTTTGTTGGTTGTTTTTGTGTTGTATTGGGATTTGGAGGCTACTTTTGTTGGAGGTAGAATCCCTCCTAACTAAAGTCGAATCACTCCTAACTCCTAACTCCTCACTCCTAACTGATTTGCGTTTGAAGAGGTTGTCGAAGTCACGTTTCCACATAATTCCAAGTCCTTGTGTGGTGAGTGCGTTGCGGACGTAGTAGTTTTGGTCGTTGAAGTGGTTGTATGCTTTAAGTCGCAGGGTTCCTTGTCGGTTGAGGAGGTATTCGATGTCGAAGTCTCCGATAAAGTTGGAGTTGTGGGTATTGTAGGTGTTGTCGCGGTATCCGAGGTTGCCGTTGATGATAAGTCGGTTGTCGAACAGTTGGCTGGAGAGCATGAGGTCGACCTCCATATCGGAGAAGTCGCCTTTGTCGCTGCGGAAGTTAGGTGCGATGGAGAAGAGGTCGGTCATGTTGCCGAGGAGTCGTGAGAGCTGGGAGGAGATTGTTGAGGAAGCGACGGAGGTAAGTTCGTTGTTATTGGTGGTGGTTGATGCCATATAGTCGGGGGTGTAGAATCGGTTGAGGGCGAGGAGGTAAATGATTTCGCGGTTCATGATGTCGTCGGTGCTGATGATGCTATGGACTTTGCGGTAGGCGTCGGAGGTGAGTGAGGGGAACTCGAGGTCGAAGCCAATTTCGGGTGCGCTGAGTGGTCCGTTGGCTTTGAGGACGGCGAGGACGGGGACGTTGGTGCGGGTGATTTCTTGGTCGTTGGCGAAGGATTCGTCGAGGTCTTTGAGGTTGGCGGTGAGGCGATAGGTGGCGTTGATGTCGAGGGTGGCGTCGTATGGGTCGCCCTGGAAACTGATGCTGCTGCCTTCGCGGATGGTGAAATCTTTGATAATGACGTCTTGGAGGGTGAAGTTGTAGGAGCCTTTTTCGAGGGTGTATTTCCCATACATGCCAAGCGCCTCGTCGATGTTGTCGTAAGTCATGCGCAGCGTGCCTTTCCCCTTAGCGCGGATTTTATCGCCGCCCTGTGGGTCCATGACGACGATGAGGTTGAGGTCGTTGGTGATGTCGCCTTGGAGGTCGATGACGTAGTTAGTGGGCGAAGCGTTTTGCGCCTGGGTGGCTTTTTGCGTGAGTTGGCGCACGATTTCGGGGATGGTATCCTCGGGCACGGCTTCCACCACAACAGGTCTGTCCTTGGTGTCACGGTCGCGGAAGGTGATGAAGTCGTATTCGCCGGCTTCTTCGGTGTCGCTGATAACGAAGGTGAAGGAGCTGCCGGGCGCAGACTGCATGTTGACGTTGATGCGTACCATGCCGGGCACGCCGCCCACGAATGCGGAGCCGTTGCCGTAGATGGTGCCGTACCAGACGGGGTTCATCTTTTCGTTGGTGTCGTAAGCGAGCAGGTTGTTGGCGTCAGTAACGCTGAACTCGAAGGAGGGGTTGTGGAAACTCTCATGGCGCACCCAGCCATTGAACATGCCGGTATTGCCGTTGCGGTCGTGCGCGACGACATCGTTGAAATAGATGTAGTTGGGGCGCAGGTGCACAGAATCGCCGGCAACGTGGTAAGTGACGTTGGTGAAGTCGAGGTGGAAGTTGAGGGTGTCGCAGCAGACGTCGCCAATCAGGTTGATGTCGCTGAAGTTGCCATACAAGCGCGCCCACCCGCTCATTTCGCCGTTGATATCGGAGGTAAACGCTGACATATATGGTTTCATCACGGCAACGTTGGCGCGCTGAGCGTTAAAGTCAAAGCGTAGCGAGTCGCGGGTGACGAAGATGGCGCCATCGACCAACGTATGGCAGTCGTTTTCTTGCGTGAGGTCGGCGGCGATGCAGACCGCCTTTTGGTCGTTGTCCCACCGGCAGGTCATGTCGGCATCGCCCATGGGCGCGTCGTTGTACTTGAAGTCACGGACAAAGAATGCCTCCGTCGACACCTGCGGCGTGCCATTGAAGAGGTCGCGGGCGGCGATGGTGCCGGTGGCTTGTCCGCCGAAGGTGAGGTGGTTGATGTCCAGCGCGGCGAAAATTTCGTCGAGCTCCACATCGTTCAGGTCAACAACCAACTCGTCAGCCGGATTTTTCGACGCCTTGCCATTGATGCGGACAAACTGCTTGCCATGCTCTCCGGCGAGGTTATCGACGGTCAGGATTTGATGGCTGAAATCGATATGCCCGGGCTGCACAGTCCACGCCGTATCGTTAAACACCAGCTGCGAGGGCAACACGTCGGCGCTCATCCGCACGCCGCCGTCATCGCTTTTGGCGAGCAAGGCGTCAAACTTCAGGTTGCCGTGATAGTCGTGGGCGCGCGCCACTCGCCAGCCCACATCGGCGAGGATATGGTTGTCGGCGCCCGCCAGCGCAATCGCCACGTCGGCACGGCTGTCTTTGATGGGCATATTGGTGGTGCCGTTGACCAACAGATGGTGGGTGGCGCTGTCTAACGACGCGGTCAGGTGCGTTTTCTCGATAATTTTCTTGCCATTGAGCAGATAGGGCGCGTCTAAGGTGGCGTAGAAATTGTTGTCGCTCTCGCTGAGGCGGCCTTTCAACGTCGTGCGATAGACGATATCAACAGGCAGATTCACTAGGCGATTGATTGCCTCGTTGGGCTGAATTTCGAAGTTGAAAGTCAAGTCGTTGGGCTTGGCGCCGCTATGGTAATAATTGGCGTAATCGCCGAAGAATTGCGGGAATGCGCCGCTGAGCATGCGCTTGACGGTGGGCACTAGGGTTTTGGTGTCGCAGGTGCCATAAATTTCGCCGTTAAGGTAGTCGCTGTTTAAGGTCACACGACGCTCGGCGCCCTCGTTTTCGGCAGTGAGATGCACGTTTTCAAGGGTCACTCCCCCACCCTTGGCGTCGGCAAAGGTGAAGTTGCGGATATCGACTTCGCCCGCTAGGTCGTCCAAGTTGCTGCCGGTCAAGTTGGCATCGATATCGGCAGTGATGGCACGGTCGGGATATTTGTCCCACAAACCCAGGCGATTCAAGTTGACGCGGTTGGCGTGGATATGAGTGTTGAGAGTGGAGAGTTGAGAGTTGAGTTGACCGTCGATGTGGATTTGTCCGTGCTCATCGTTCATAGCGATAGTGCCGGTGATGTCGTTGCCAGTCTTTGCCACATCGGCGGTGATGTCATGATAGCGTGTGCCGCGGAAATCCACATGGTCGATGTTGCCCTTGAGCGTGCCGGCGACGTCGTTGCCCTTGAGCGTGCCGTCAATGTCAGCGTCGAGCGCCACGCTGCCCAGGTCGCTGCGGGCGAGCAGACGGGCGAGGTCGAAGCCTGGCGAAGCCACGTGTCCGTTGAAATACAGCTGTTTGTCGTCGCCTTGACGGTAGTCGCCGTTGAGCGTCGCCTGCCCCCATGCGGTGGTCACGCGCGCATCCATCTGCATGCTGTTGATACTGCCGCTCAGGTTGCCATCAATGCCCACATCGCCGCAACGAGCGAGCATAGACTTTGCCTGCGGCGAAGCGCCGGGCACTTTTTCCAAGATTTTGGCGATTTCGCCCGCGGTGGCGTTGACATGCGCTCGGGGCACATCGAAGGTGAGTGTCTTGGGATTGTGGTAATCGGGGATATACGCGGAGCCATCGACGGCGATTCTTCCGCCGAAACTGTTCAGGTGGAGGTCGGAGACGGCAATGGCGTTGCCATCGCGGCGAATGGTGGCGGTGAGGTCAATCGGGCGCGGATAGGCGCTCAGCGCGGGTTCCAGCGCGGCGAAGTCGCTCGGTGTCACCACATTGTCGCGCAGCGAGACCTCCAAAGGCATCTGCTTGAGTTCCTCGCCCAGGGTTTTCAGCGAGGCGTAGTTCAGGGTGATGTCATCGGGGTGGATGTGGCTGCCGGGCAGGTTCAATTCCACGTTCTCGGCACGGAGCAGCGAGTCGGTCACCAACACATTGGCGCTGAGGCGTTTCACCTTTAACCCGCTTTGTTCCTCCGCCGACAAGCGCTTCAGGTTGACCGCGAAATCGTTGTTGCGCAAATGCGGCATTTCCACGTCAGCGTTGATGTTGTTCAGCGCCAGGTGGTTAGGGTCTAAGCGCTCGGGGGATTTGCGCGGCTCGCTGAGCACGTCGTAGGCGATGTTGCTCTTTCGCAGCACCACATTTTTCACCTCTACGTCGAACTTGCTCGGTGGCTTGCCCTGCTCGCCCTTCAGCGCATCGATGAGGAATTGCGCGTTGGTGGGGCTGTCGGGCGTGGCGCGCGTGATGTGCGCGTTCAAGCCTACGATTTCGCCAAAGGTCAATACCAGCCGCCGCTCGGCGATGAGTTTCTTCAGGCTCACGCCCGCGGCGAGTTTGTCGATAGTGATGAGCGAATCGCCCTGTTGGTCAGGGATTTTCACGCCGTGCAAGGCGAGCTGGTTGAAGGGGCGGATGTCGATATAGTCGATGCTGACGTCGGTTTTCAGGTATTCGCTGAGCGCTTTTTCGCCTTCGTGCTTGATTTTTTGCTGCACCGAAGGTAGCATCAGCAGCGCGTAAGCCAGCGCGAAAATGGCAACAATCGCCACGAGCGCGGTCACCACCACGCTGCGCAGCGTCTTGTATGTCCATTTTAACGTTCCCTTCATCTATTATTTAGTTAGGAATTAGGAGTTTATTTCTGCGAGTTCTGCGAGTTCTGCGCGAGGTAAAAGTATCAGGCGAGGAAACTCCTAACTCCTAACTCCTAATTCTTTACATTGCGCCATCCATAGGCGGGCGCTGGCATCGCTCGGCATGCGCCAATCGCCTCGCGGCGAGAGCGATACGCTACCCACCTTGGGGCCGTCGGGCAGGCACGAGCGTTTGAATTGCTGGGCGAAGAACCGCTTGCAGAAGTTCGTCAGCCACTTCGCGATGGTCGCCTCATCGTATTTGTCGGCAAAGGCGATGGTCGCCAAGAAGAAGATTTTGCGCGGCTCGAAGCCCTTGCGCACCATCTGATACAGGAAGAAATCGTGCAATTCGTAAGGGCCGATGATGTCCTCGGTGCGTTGCTTGATGTTTCCGTGCTCGTCTGCGGGCGTCAGCTCAGGACTGATGGGCGTGGCGAGGATGTTAGTGAGCGTTTTGTGGATGTTTTCGTTGCCCGCCGCCTTCTCGTTTTCCGCCACGCGGCGAATCAGGTGCTGCGCCAAGGTCTTGGGGATGCTGCAGTTCACGTTGTACATCGACATGTGGTCGCCGTTGTAGGTCGCCCAGCCGAGCGCCAACTCCGAGAGGTCGCCGGTACCAAGCACGAGGCCGCCAATCTTGTTGGCATAATCCATCAGCACCTGCGTGCGCTCGCGCGCCTGGCAGTTCTCGTAGGTCACGTCGTGCGTGTTCGGGTCTTGCCCTATGTCCTTAAAGTGCTGCGTAACAGCGTCGTTGATGCTGATTTCCATTGAGGTGATGCCCAAGCCGTCCATCAGCTCGTGGGCGTCGCCTCGCGTGCGCGCCGTCGTGCCAAAGCCCGGCATGGTGATGCCCACCAAGTTCTTGCGGTCGATGTCCAAGCGGTCGAATGCGCGCACCGCCACCAAGAGCGCCAGCGTGCTGTCAACGCCACCGCTGATGCCTATCACGGCTTTCTTGATTCCCGTGGCATCCAGGCGGCGCATCAACCCTTCGGTTTGGATGTTCAATATCTCTTCGCATCGCGCGTCACGCTCGGCGTTGTCGTCAGGCACGAATGGGCGCGGGTGCACGTTGCGCAACAGGGGCGTCGTGGCGCCGGCTTCGCCCACCTGCAGCGTCACCTCTTTGAAGCCCGCGGCGTATGCCCGCTTGCCATCGGCAAAGCTGTTGGTGGCGATGCGGTCGTTCTCCAACGCCTCGATATCTATGTCTGCCACAGCCATTTGCGGCGTCAATCGGAACCGCGCGCCTTCGCGCAGCAACTTGCCATTTTCGGCAATAATCGCATTGCCCGCAAACACCAAGTCGGTCGTGCTCTCGCCATAGCCGCAACTGCTGTAAATATAGGCTGCCACGCAGTGTTTGCTCTGGTGGCGAATCAAATCGGTCAAATAGGCGTGCTTGCCAATCAACTCGTTGCTCGCCGAGAGATTCACCAACACATTGGCGCCGGCAAGTGCAGCCGCGCTACTCGGCGGGATGGGTACCCACAGGTCCTCGCAAATCTCCACAGCCACCTTCGCGCGCCCCACCGTGAAAATCATGTCTGTGCCGAACGGGAAACGCTCGCCGCACACGCAGATCTGCTTCTCGCCCGCAGGCAATATCGAAGCTGACGCGAACCAGCGTTTCTCGTAAAACTCTTTGTAATTGGGGATATACGTCTTGGGGATGACCCACATGCCGCCTCCGCCGATGACAGCCGCGCAGTTGAACAGCGCCCCGTCGTAAGCCAACGGCACGCCCACCACGACCAACGCATCCCTGCCGACGTAGCGATCGCGTAAATGCATCAGTCCCGCAGCCGCATTAGACCGCAGCGTCTCGTTCAAAAACAAGTCGCCGCAGGTGTAACCCGTCAGCGACAACTCAGGCGTCACCACCACACGAGCGCCCGCAGCCAAAGCCGCATCCACGCTCTCCACCAAGCTCTTCACATTGCCCTCCACGTCAGCCACATTCACGCGCGGCACCACCGACGCCACACGCACGTAGCCATAACTACCAATCAGCACATCCTTCATATAAAATAGTTTTGAGAGTGGAGAGTTGAGAGTGGAGTTCAAGTCAAGCGAGAAGTCTCAACCCTCAACTCTCAACTCTTAATATAACCTGCAAATGTACGGTTTTTTTTCATTTCCTGCACTTTTTCGCCCCATAATTTTGCCCACCTGCAAAAAAAAGCCTACCTTTGCCACCCCATTGGAGAGATGGCAGAGTGGTCGATTGCGGCGGTCTTGAAAACCGTTGAGGCTAACTACCTCCGGGGGTTCGAATCCCTCTCTCTCCGCAGAAACACCGATAAATAAAGGTTTTTCTAAAGGTGTCCCCAAAAGTGTCCCCATTTTTAGTGAATGGGGACTCTTTTTAGTAATGCTTAATCAACTTTGGAATCAATAAATGAATCTTTGAAGTCATATCATAAAGTTTTGTATCATGCTCCTTGAGAAAGTTGGTCGTTGCAATAAAGTTTTTGCTTTCCATCAGCTCTCCTCCTGTAAGCCATTTTATATAATCCATGGTTAATACCATTATGCCTTTTTCTCCAATCTTCTTGAAAAATTTAGGGAAAGATATTTGTAGCTCTTGGTTGATTTTATCAATTTGCATATCAGCATGATGGTTTACCAAATTAATTTGCTTTCTTATATCACTCTTTTTTTCCTCACTTGTGTCGTGTTCTAATTCTTTCAGATAAGTAGTGTTTTGCTGATATATTTCACATAGTTTTTCTATATCTCTTATGACAATATCTCTGACGATATCATTTTTCTCAAGCCTTTTGGTTAGAAATATAACGTAGATAGATAGGACGATAGTCGCAATCAACATCAATAAGTCGATGATGTTTACAGAAAAATCCCACTTTATATTTCCACAAAGAAATACAATTAAGGACGCTATTACTCCCAAAGTGAAGGATACTATTTTATCCATTTTTCCAAGAATGAAAGATACTATATTTTCCATTACTTTTTTGTTGGTTCTTTTATTTCCTCAATAATCCTATTTTTGCGTGTTTCACTTTCATGTGAAATAAAAATAATAGTAGAGAGAACTATTTCAGCACCTTCTTCAATAGAAAGTTTGCCAAATGAGCCTGAGACGAAGGATGATGGATATCCCCAAACGCCGTCTAGATCAATTTCAAGTTTGACGTGACTAGTTATTGCATCATCGAACTTTGGTCTTAGAAGCGTCTCATAAAATTCTTCTCCAGAGTTTGGACCATCTTTGCGGTATCTTGCTCCTGGTGAATCCGAGAAATCTGTTCTGATTGTAATTTTAAGATTTTCCATATATTTTATTTTTTTACATTTTGTAATTCCCAAAACAGGAAAGTGCCGTTAAATTCTTGCTTCAACTTTTCAACTTCTCTGTTTTTTAAATTTATTTTTACATCGTTGCTTATTAGGTATGCCTGTTTAAAACATTCTTGTGAACTATTACGTGCTATTTGCGGAATCCCCTTTCCCCTGATGTTGTTGTCTAATTGTACCCTGGATTTTATTTTTCCACTCAATAAATCATCAACCAAATCCGCATTATGGATTATTTTTAATTCTCGAAATAGTTTTTTGTATCTTTGAACAGGAATACTATCAAAAATTCCAACCCCAAGATCAATAAAAGTATACATTACGTTGCCTGTTGGAGAGATGTATGTATAAAGCCACCATTTTACTTGCTTTTCCTTTCCCTTACTGGCATGATTATTTGTGTTAGACATCGCCTCAACAATCATTTCGTATAATTCTGGAAATGGTGCTTCATTTGCAAATACATGTTTTGTGCCAAGCAGACATGCCTGTTTTGCAATTTCCGCCTGAACTTTAAAGTGGCTTTCTTGATGGAACATATTTCTTTCAGGCTTATGAGCTTGTTTAAAAGATCTATTGGCGTCAAAGAACTTATAGAATCCCGATTCTCTAAAGATTTGATTTAGATCTGGTTTGAGAGGGGCGTTTCCGCGAATATTACCATACTTTCCCAAAAAATCTTTATCATTTGTGTAAGCAGCTAATAAGGCAATGGCATCGGAGGTAAGAGAATCAATATTTGAAATGTCACATTCTACATTCTCATTCTTATGCAAAAGTTCCTTGCAACTATTAAAATACTCTAAAACGCCATCTGTGTTTTCAATAAACGAGAAACTGCTGGGGGCTTTAATAGTAACGTAATCTTTTGAAGCCCTTTTACGTATGGCCATTATATCATTCTTTCGCTGAGAAATGCGTACGCTACGTCGCTTGCGAAATTTTGCACGTTTCTTCTTCAGTTCTCTTCTTGTTGAAGAAAGCTGATGATGTATATATTTCCAACGCTTCGTTTTCTTGTTGTTCATTGGCTAATCTTGTATGTAAATGTCCAAAATGGATTTATCACATCAACCCTTCAAGAGACGCCTTAGTTTATTCTTAAATACTATTATTTCGTCAGATATTCCATAGAAGCCACAGTCATTGAGAATAGCAATAATAAGATTCCCATTACGTAGTTTACACCGAAGTAGTGTTGATAGTCCGTATGGCGTTTCTCTCTTATACTCATCTCTTGTAATAAGTCTATTCTTATATGCACTGAGTTGTGTTTTTA
>Ga0065711_1048459_pt1 | contig 11794 bp, 2 predicted proteins | sample Hoacrofraction12_FD_59098 | JGI IMG/M metagenome (GOLD analysis project Ga0065711, IMG submission 59098) | Hoatzin crop microbial communities from Cojedes, Venezuela - Epithelial fraction 12 v2 (version 2) | ecosystem: Host-associated > Birds > Digestive system > Esophagus > Crop | place... | reverse complement strand
CCCTGGGCAGCCTGTTCCAGTGCTCCGTCACCCTCAGAGGGAAGAAGTTCTTCCTCATGTTCAGACGGAACTTCCTATGCTTCAGTTTGTGCCCATTGCCCCTTGTCCTGTCGCTGGGCACCACTGAAAAAAGTCTGGTTGAAAACAGCAAGTGAAGCTGCTGGTGGAGCACCTCAGCTTTACCTCCTCCCTGCTACGGATATATCCTCTCCTAGTCTGCAGGCTGCTCTGTGAGCTGCATGGGCAGACAGCAGCAAAACCGGCGCCCACGTCCCTGCTACCCCATCTGTAGCTCGTCTGTGCCACCTGCAGCACTGTATTCGGAAGATTTTTCAGAGAGCATGTGTAAGTCCACACAACTTCCAGTGATGATGATACTTGTCTTTTCTAGCTCAGTATCCAGTAAGTCATCCCAAATTTTGCAGATGGAAGAAACGCACCTCTTGGTTTTTACTCTTTTTTTTATATCTCTGCCAGTAAGCCACCTTTCTGCTTCTCTAATAATTTCTTTTCCTACAGGCGTTTTCTTGAGCTTCTTCAGACAGTGTTCATTTTGAAGCTCCGTAGCTTTTACATTCCCGCATTCCTGCTCCATCAGACGCTTTGCCTCACCAACCAACAAAACAGCCGTGCAGCACCAGCAGCTGCACCTCCATACCCTAGCAGAGACAGCAGCTGCCTCAGTGCCTTCAGTGCCTCGTCCAGGCAGGAGGAGGCATGGACTTAAAAAAACATGAGGGACTTGTCAAAGCTAAGGCAGTATCGCACAAGCAGAGGTGAGACTCACTGATGGGTCTCGAGAACAGGCATTTAGATCTGCTAACATCCAAACCAAGCCCAGGCTAGAGCCTGTCAGGAATATTGTCTGTGACGCTTTGCGTTTTGCCCGTGCCTCTGAAAGCTGGGGAATGATATTTAGCATAGGGTAGCTGCAGTTCAAGTTGTATGCGTTATGTACCGGACCTAATTGCAATCCCTTTGCAACAGTAATGTAAGGAAAGGCTAGAGCCCAGGCAGTGAACAGCAGCCATGTGAGTTGGGAGTCCAAAGGCATTTCAGGAGCGATGGTTTTCCTGCACCTGGCTGGAGCCGAGCCCAGCCTTGTCCCTGCTCGTGGGCTTCTGGCAACGCCAGTGCTGACAAATTTCAGCTGTGCATGCTGACCTGCCCGGTCTTGCTCGCACAGGAGCCCTGGACCACAAAGAGATTTAAAGGATACACAAGCTACTGTGCTTCTGCTCCTTTACGAGCACGCATTGGCAGCCAGCCTTGCTTGTATCAGGGCTTTTTCTCCCAGATTTAGCAAAAAGAAGCTTGTTCACAGCTAGATTAGTAACTGCTTGAAGCGATACTGAACTTCATCAGGACAGCTCAGAGCGGTAGGTGAAGCAGCTTGTTAGAAGGGGGGGAGTTGCCTCTCTGTCCTTCACAGCCATGGAAAGAGGCTTAACAATCACGAAAATACCCCTTCCTCTTGGTTCACACTTCTTGCACGCTCTTTTGATGTCATCAGCAGGAACAAGCCTGCCAAGTCTCGGGTGTAGAGCAGAGGAGGTGTGTGTGTGTGTCCCCTCCCCGATTAGCAGAGACACCCTGCACCTGTCACTTGGCTGCTTTAGACCTCTCCGATTCCTTCCACTTGCCCTCACAACACTGTGGAGTAAATACTAGCAGCTATTTCTCCATAATATACAGATTATTAATTTTTAAAATTAATTAATTAATTTATTTATTTATTTTTAAACACAATACTATTTTCTCCATCCTGTTCTGTTTGCTTTCTGAACATTTAAATTGATTTTTTCCCCACACTTATATAAGGGCTTTGTCCTGGCAGGGTACGAGCCACCAGCAGCCTGGCTCCCTGTATGAATGATGAAAAGGAGTAAACATTTCTAAGAGCTATTCAAACTGTCCAAGTAAGGTGCCTTCGCCTCCCTGTTTAACTGTCCAAGGCGTTACTGTCCCTCTGAAAAACAATGTATTGTCAGTACATCTTAAGAAGCAAACCCGTTACAGATGGTCAGTGGAAAATCATCTGTTCTCAAGATCTGTTTCAGTACAGGAAGGTAAAGATGGACAAACCGCACCTGCTGGCACCTTCTCGGGGATAGCCAGCTGCTTGCATTCACTCTCAAAGGGGAAGAAGGGGAAGGGACTCGCCTGCGAGATGATGGGGTGATCGGTCCAGCAGCCCCCCGAGTCACTCAAGTGCAGGGTTTATTAATTGGGTCCAAATAGGCCACGGGGAAGGCAGAAAAGAGTAAGATTATGTTACTTACTGAGCTTCATGGCAGCATTGCTTTTCAGAGCCATTTGCATGCTTGCTGCGTCCTGAATAATTTTTGTCAAGAATTGTTTCAGTGCTGAATGTACCAGTAGTGTTTGCAGTTTCAGATTTTTAAATGGCAAATTTATTCTATACACATCTTTCTGACACAAGCTGATTGATATAATAGTGAGAGTTCATATTTTAGATTTTTTTTTCTTTTGGCCATATTTGTTTTTATCAGTTTTATCTCAGCCAGAATCAATTACCTTACAACAATCTTAATATGCCAAAGAGAAAAGAGCTCCTAAAAGCTTACAAAAAGTTGCCAGGTATACGTTAGCTCCAGGAGGGAGCAGCCAGCCAAAAGTGATGCCAGTAAGAGCTCGTGAGTGCTCAATGTAGGTGTGGGCACTTGGAAAACACAGTCAACTGTAACTTGCACATAGAAAAATAATCAGGATATTTATTAGCCATTGACCATTCTGTCTTGGCGTAAGCACACGAAAAACCTGCATTGTGGTTCCTGTGACAGGAGCTGTGTCCACCTTTGATCTCAAACTAAAGCAGCTTGAGTACAACTGCGCCAGCAGATTGTGATCTCCCCAAGGAGGTTTGTGTATCTTATTTTCCTCAGCACTACAGGGAACATATATCTATTTGTATGCATGCATATATGTATCTCTATGCCTATATTTTTATATATATGCATATAGACACATATATATGTACATATGTATGGAGCATCCAAGCTCCAAGTTTTGAGGCTGAATCCAAAAGCACTGTATTTTTCTACTGCAGCCAGAAGAAGGGAGAGGAGAGTGCCCTGCGAGTACTCCCGCCTGGAAATTAGCAGAAGCCAACAGAAGAGAAGACAAATGAGTAACCCTGGGAAGACAGAAAGACTCTGCTTGCCGGAACATGCCATATGTTTTGTCATTCCTTTGTTTGTTTTCTTTTAATATTTATTTGGTTGCAGTTGTTACTATTTGCTGGAACATGAATGCTTTGTCAGCTCCTTGTTTTGTTCTTTTTGTTTTTAAATGTTTGTGTGTGGTTATTATAATTGAACCACTAGGTGAAGCTGGGTGAGATGAGGACATAAAAGGCCAATTCTGTTGCATTTTTTGACTTCTGTAGAATCCTGGTTGCAAACGGGTAAGGATTAGCAGGTTTAGTAAAGTCCATAAAGCAGAGTTGGATGTGAGTAATGGCCTTTAAGTATTTAATTAAAAGCTTCATTTAAAAAAAAGAGGGAGAAGCAGCGGGCGTTTCACATGCAGCCCTGCGTGCGCTCTGGCATGTCACAAAGCTATGAAGGAGGTATCTGGATAGGAGGGAAGGCCAGAGGAAAGCCATGTCCCATGAGCGCAGCAGGACGTGAAGGCTGTAGGACATTGGTTAGCTGCGGTTTGACTTCAGAGGGAGCCTGATACTGAACAGTGACAGGGAGGCAGTGCAAGGACTGAGTGGGAAACCCACGGACAGTTCGCTCTAGCAGCTGCCAGAGTGCATGGGTTGTTACCATACGGCTACCAGAACCACGTACACCGTAGGCAGAATGCTTGTGGTGACTCGGCTAACAACAGAGCAGCCATGGCACTGAGAGGGAAAACAGCAGGAACTGTCCAGAACACGCTTGGTGTTTCTTGGCAGGACAACTGCAGCAGCATCTAGAACCACCTTCCCTCCTCTACGACAGGAGAAGGAGAAAGCTGGAACGAAGACAAGGCCGAGAGTGACCACAGCGATCAGGAGGCTTCATCCTCGGGGATGCTGGGCACAGTCCAAGAAAGGCAGTGCAGCTATTTTTGCTCCCCCCCCCAAGTCTAAAACAGAACTAGCTAAGATTAATGGACATTTTATGGAGATTACCAAGAGTTAAGAGTAGAGGTCAAACCCCCACGGTGCTCATTCTCTCTCTTAGCCTAGAGCGAGTTCATTTTTGAGGTGAAGGAAGGGGAAACAAGGGGGAGTGTTTTGTTTGTCTGAAATATTTTGGGATTTAGAAAACCCAAATATTTAAATAATGCTTTGAAGAGATTACAGCTGCTGCCCAATGTTTTATTTTTCAAAAGAAGTCCTTTGTTCAAGGATACTCCTGGAAAAATGTGCCTTCTTAGACCAGGGGGCTTCAAAACACATAACTTTGCAATAATTATTATGCTCCATCTTTTCTGAACAGACTGGATTTGTGGTAAAACAGACCTTGACATTTTCGAGCTTGCACTGTTGCTCGAGACACTGTGTCTGCGTGCATCTTTATTTCTCAGCAGTTCAGGTTTATTTTGTACCTTCAGTATTAAAAAAGGGGAGATTGGCGATTGTCAGCTTTATTTCTTCGGATCCTAGGATGCTTGTGGACTTGCCTAAGCAATAGTTTCGACTTCTAGCTAATATACGGATCCCTGCAGCTTTTGCGGAGCGAGGAAGGGCTCTAAGGTTTGCAGCAAAGCTTCTTCGTTACTTACTTTTGAGGCTGCCCATAGCCGGTGCTGCCTGTTTAGAAAAGATGACTGAACAGACTTGACGTCAAAACGAAGAGACGTACTGAGCATAGGAAGACCGAGGTGGGTTTTTTTTATTGCACACTGTAGGAAAATGGAACGTGTTGCAAAGGCCCCGATTTTTGTGTGGTTGTGACAACTGACTGGCACGACCTGCACTAGATTTCAGCCTACAGATTGGCACAGCGCAGCACACACTTTTCCCGATCCAGACAGACCAGGAAAATTTTTGGACCAACACTGAGAACTTTGTAACTATGCAAAATCAGCACCAATGGTTGGATTAATATTTTAATAATTTCACACTTTTTACATTATGAAAATAAATCATAAATAGTGTAAAAATAATTCTGAAGATCAACTTCTCACAAGCAAGAAATAAAACCCGAAGTACAAAACTGAAAGAAAACAAAACAGTATTCAACTGAAAAACAAGGAGAAATTTTAATAATAAACCCAAAAGCATGCTGTTTGATTGGTTTCAGTTAAGTCAGGACCAGAGGCCACAAGAAATTGGTAATTAATAACAAATTAAAATGGGTGATTAAAACCTTGCAATTCTTTACGCTACTCGTCAAAAGAAGTCTTGTGACGTATTTACAGTGCTAAGACACTCAAAATATTTCTAGTATTGATAATATGATAATGACCCATGTGTTTTTCCCCCCAAGCATTGTAATCCTTGCCAAATTACTTTTCTTTGTATTTTTATCTCTTCTACTGCATTTATGAGACCATTTGCAATACAAAAATAACGGCACATATAGAGGAACTTAAAAAAGTAAAAAATACAAATAAAAATATATAATATTTTCCAAAGGAAAAAGTCAGATACATACATCTTAGTAACATTTTTAAAGTTGTGTGATATTTTCCCAAACATGTACAATAATATAAGAATATCCACATATATGTTAACAACATGTAAAACATCGTTCCACCAACCCAACTCTTCATAATACTTCAGAGAAGTGTGCAAGTACCAATGGTATCTGGGAAATTCATACAATTTCTTTTTTAAATAGAAACAAGTAAAACACTAACGGTCCCAGGTTAAGTTAAGGCCCCCTGTTTTCCAAAGAAAATTCAATTTCCAAGCAGCATTGGTAAGTGGATGCATTTAAAAACAAAATGAAACAAAAACAACACTCCAAATGCTTATTCAAAATCAAACTCCACTTGTTTTGTGGAGTATCTCTTTCAAATTCTGTCAGAAATGATGGTGGCAGGCACTTGTTTCTAACAGCATTTAATGACTCCAACCACCATGTAAAATACTTCAATAACAGAGGGTGCAAGAAACCTTCATTTGTACATTACAGCAACATTCAGATCCATAAAAGCAAGTTGCAGAAAGGGAAAAGAAAAAAAACAATCAGTTGTTAGCTTTAATTCTGGTCACTGAAATTGAATCATTTTTTCCAATGACTAAAATCAGACTTTCGTTTGCCCACTACCTTCGCAGATATTAGTGTTTTGCATGACTCACGTATGAAAATTTAGGTCTCTCATTAGATAAAATACAGAGATTTTAAAATGTAATTTAAGAGGGTCAAGCAGCAGAGATCAGGAAATTTGAACGGAACGGTCAGATTCTGCATGCCTTGAACATCCCCCTGACATTCAACCGACCTGGAGCATCTCTGCGGTTTTTGCTCACTGCAGTGGTCCAGATTTAGGCCAAACCCCACTGCTGAAGCTGGTAATATTCCCCCTGTTACTAAGCGCAGTACCTGGCGCCGTCCTTCCGCATGGCTCAAGGCGCTTTGCAAGGGAAGGACGCATCGCTCTCTCCGTGTCATTGCTGCGGAAAGGGAGGCACAGCCAAGCCAAGAGCCTTGCCCAGCTGCACCCGAGTTTACAATCCCAGTTCTGCGGCCGCCAGTGGGACAACTCTCTCTAAGCCCTGACAGGACCCAGGATCCAAACCTCAGATCCCGAGGCGGCTGGCAGCCTTACACCACACCACCTTCCTGCACGGACCAAAGGCCCGCTCGCCTCATCGGGGGTTGCATCGTCTCTTCTGCTGAGTAACTGATGCTCATGCACACTCTTCCGCGAGTGTTAACGCTCAGTGGAGCCAATGCTAACTTTCCACACTGTACATCAACCTTAAGAACGTTCCCTTTTTAAATTCTATACTTTACACATGTGCAGGCATATGGGTTTGATCATTCTGAAACTTATTCATACTACTTACACGGTAGACTAAAAGAATATATAAACAGCTGGATGAAGAGTGTCATTCTGCCTTGCTACACTACCAGAACGTGACATCAAAATCAGCAATAAATAAAAATACAAATCAAAAAAATATATTGTATCATTGTTCCATGAATTAACTTTTCATGCTTTACCTCAGGAAAAAATTAAAAGTGTCCAAAGCATCCTGAAAGAAAGATTCCCCGTAGCTAATCTATGAATATGAAGACAAGGACCATATATGTCAGACATATTCCATACAGTGCTTCACAGACTTGCTGCTTCTGTAGGAGGACTTCTGCACAATGTGGTTATGATACACTGGAGTAACAGATGATTACAAAACTTGGTACGAAACAAAAACTGAAAACTCTCAAAGAAACAAGAATTAATCATACCTGAAAAAGTCAGGGATGTAGAAACTGCGTAGGCTAATACCACTACACTTTTCCACAACTGAAAAGACTGGTAGAGGAACTACTGCTCCTGTCAGAAACTAAACAAAACAAATCATATCTATTTTGAGGAATGCTACTAAAAGATACAACAACACACAGGTGGTTCAAATTGTAGCTTTGCCATCAAAAGAAAGAAGATATACTAGCACTAAAAATAGTTGCTTTTAAAACAAAATAAACATGTTGCAAAGTCTTCACAGGGTGCTTTTCTTGATGAAATATTAAACCCAATTCTTTTTTTTCTCATACTGAACATGCAACTTTTCTAGATACTTTTAGATTTCATTTCAAGTCAATCTTTGAGATGCAAATATTAATATCAAATCTATGTAAGTATTTTAGCCTGTCAAATTAAATTGTTTATCTGCTGTTCAGCAATGGTCATTTAAATGGAATGGACCTTTCATGCTATTGAACAATACAGAAGCTTACGTTAGATTATTTGCAGGAAAAAAAAAAGTATTCCTACCTCTCGGGAGCTAAAGAAAGAAATTACTTCACAAGTCAGGAAAAAAAGTGAATGAAGGTGCTTAAGTGTTTCTTCAGCAGGGCCTCAGTGCCAGGGAGTTAAAGGAGAATCGAGTTTTGACTAACGCTTAACAGTAGTGCCTATAACTATTTCCTGAACGAAGAAATCATGAACAAAGGTTCTACTACCTTTATTGATGCATATAGAAATGGATGCTGTGAGGACAGTTTAAAAATATAGATATACAGATTTTAAAAATACGAAAGTGCTAATGACAGCATGCATGTAATAGCTCTTTATCTTGTTGCGATTTCTTAAATAAGTTGTGTTTGTGGACACTCTCGATATGGAATTGCCAAAACATCTAGCCATATAATAAACATCCCACTTGATTTTTCATTTGAGTACTCTGAGAGACATTTAAAAAATATTTAATCTTACTGTATGATTGCCAGTATTTAATATTTTATAAAAATGTTCAACTTCTAGTCTTCACTTCTGTAATATACCTAGCCAAATGTGCCAAGTCAGCACATAAGCATAAGAGACTCTTTTCTGTTAGGCAGGCAGCTTGCTCCTCAGCCTGTCCTTCTTTGAGAAAGTGCTTATTAAACAAGCAGACTAAAACTGTCAAGTCAGAGGGCTTACCTGGTGCTCCTCTTGTCCCCTTTCTGGAAAGTCTCTCATTCACATTACTGCTGCAGCACTCTGATTATTAACACATTATATTCACTCTATGCCATATAAAGGCTTTTATTATTGCAATCATCAAACAGGTTGATATTTGATATCTCTGAAAATTTAAGCAAAGAAAAACATTTTTCTTCATATCTGCGAACATTTCTTTATTGCTTAATATTAGAAAGATGCAACTGAGCAGTAAAAATATAAATTCAGTATATCTATCTATATAGCATTGGAATTTTGTTTTTATTAGTAAAGTACTACTAGATGGAGGCCACTAAATTAATCTTTAGCTTTAAAAATCTGTGGAAGATTTTCCCCGATGAAAAGCTCTTTTTGTCTCTGATACACCAGAATGATAATAAAGATTTAGCAAAGTGAGAGATCACATTATAGTGGCATTTCCATTGATCTGAGATTGTGAAGCAATATAAAAAGTGCAACCACAGCAGTTCCCCATCTTCACATGATTTAGAAATGATGGAGCAAGGAAAAATGTGCATTCCAAGAAGGGCAAGGTGCCTGCACATGGATGGAGACAGGCTGTCTTCCTCAACTTATTTTTGGTCTACATATGAAAGACAACCCTCAGAAAAGGAACTAAAAGAGTTTGTGATCATTCTGCTATACACTAGGAACGGAAGTGATATAAAAAGAATATCCATCTGCCAAATATGGCACCATTTCTCACAAACTAGTCTCTCCAGCTAACTACAGTGCACCATATGAAGACTCAAAACTGGAAAAAATACCTCGTGGCAAAAACTACAAATGTACACAAATTAAGTATTTCTAGTAATAAAAAACGTGGAGAAGCAAAACGTTGCCAATGCCTCTCCAGAAGGCTAGTCATCTGAACAGACACGGAGAAATATCGACACCTTTAACAGTGTAGTGCGATGACAAGCGTGCAGTGGTAATCACACAGACTTGCTTCTCTCCAATGTTTTTTGAGCAATAATGTCCACTAAGGTCACTCTAACAGCAGAAAAAGAACTGGATAAATAAATCAATCTGTGAAACGCAAAAATAAACTCTTGTCTTTTTTAGACTTAAAGGCTTCAAAGACCCTGAAATAGAAACTGTTAATACTGAAACAAGATCAACGTGTGGCTTGAAGCATTTTCTTCAATGCCACGATCACAAATGTTGACTAGATTATTGAAATGCATCCTTTATGGCAACAGTTACAGGAAAAGGAAACAAAATTAACCACAGCTACCAAAATTCTCCACAGAAGTTCAGCTAGTTTTGTGTAATTTAAACTGAATCACCTGAAAACCACACCATGGTACATACGTCTCTGGTCAGGTCCGTTCTCCTCCTCCGGAGGATGCTGCGATTCATCCCTGCCTGAAGAATGCTTTTTCCTCCTGCAGTCCCAAAATACAATACGCAGAGCACATACTCTGTCCATCCTTGAGTCAGGCTGAGAAGGTTCTGGTCTCAGGCGGTGCCTGCCATCAAATGATCCCTGCAGCACCTCTGCAACCTTTTCAAACAACCCACAGAGAAGTCTGGTTTCTTCTTCAAACTTCTTTCCTTCTTGATTAAGGACTCGACAGGGCCTATCGTGAATGTCTTGACGACCATGAGCAGTGCAAGGCAAACCGATGCTGATTAACAGGCGGGACCCTCTTTAATCAAAGGGGCCAGGTGACCCGCAAGACTGGAAGCCATCCACCTGCATCTGGAACTGTGTTCCCCAAAAATTCAAGGCCTCTTTCTATCCTCCTCTGGTTTATCTCTTTTTAGCAATAAGCCATGGTGTGACTCCCTTGAGATGACAAAAGGAAACGATTCAGAAGCTGGAATCAAAGGTCACCGTGAGCAGCCATTTAGCACGTGACGTGATTAGACAACAAGCAGGTCTGGCACACAAACTCATGCTTTTAGTCTGTACAAGCAGATATGGTGGCATGAATCAGTGAAGTGCTTAAGATGGACATGGAAGCCAGGTCAGTAAACTCCAACGGCAGCTGGTACAGTACATTTCATAGCATTTTGCTCTATTTGGTCACAATTTCTTGTAAACTAGGTCATGGCACTCAATGTCCATGCAGGTCCACAAGCCAAAACATAAGAATTTACAGAAACAATCAGATTTCCATTATTGATCATTGTATCAAGATCTCTCTCTCATTGGAGAGGGAATCTTTGCAGGTTTACCCTGCAGTTATGTATCATCTAACTGCAGATGTAAGTGAAAAAAAAGATGTACACATGGACTATTGCAAACAAGTAGAAGCAGCTACATGTAAACATATCTCAGACTTGTAAAATCAAATTTTCAGTTTTCAACTATAAATACAAAAAGTAGAGCACTATATACACAACTTCATGCTTGTAAGGTTAGATTCATCACTGCAGAGACAAAAAGAGATACAGATTAATAAAATTAGTAAATTGGTATTTCCAATTTCTGTTCCAAATGCATAGATATGGCAGTGTTGCAAATACGTTTAGTTATTTCCTTAGCACCAGCTATTCTTCAGAGATAAATGCACCCAGAATTTCACTTATGCTTTATGTTTTCTAATGTATTGTACACCAGTATCCCTCCACCTACATTATTCTGAATGCTATGTTTTTAAATCTAGCACTGTCTAGGTTAAATCTTTACTACAATAATGTTGCTTCTTAACTTTAGCATACAACATTAGCAAAACCAGGAGAATGTATTGAAGAATAGAAAGGTAAGGCAAAGAGAAGGGTAGGATGTCTGTTCTTCTAGGTATCCCATAAAAATAATATATCAATATAAATATTTGATAAAAATGGCATATCTGTGAGCTTTTATAAAGAATGGGAAGCAGTGGTCATGTACAGATACCAAAGGATGTGTGAGTGTTCACATGAAAGAAGAAAGTCTTGGACTTTCCAGAGATCTAATGCCTGCTGTTTCTCCAATACTGCCTCAATGAATTATTACTTCTACATAATGTACAATCTCATCGCACCAACTGCTGTCATGGAGAGGTCTTATTTTGCGCTGCTGCATACATCTGTCTAAGAGGCTCTGAAGTATATCCTGATACTGTTCAGCATGTGACAGGCTTTTCTCTGTGCCAAAGACATACTGCCCCTGAAAAGAAAAAGCTCTGCCCATCCTACCTTTTGCCAGCAGCCAGGCATTGGTAATCCATCGGGACCCTGTTTCAAGGGGAGGGAGGGAAGGATAAAAAAAAAAAAAAAAAAAGAGCAT
>Ga0065711_1013098_pt1 | contig 11794 bp, 18 predicted proteins | sample Hoacrofraction12_FD_59098 | JGI IMG/M metagenome (GOLD analysis project Ga0065711, IMG submission 59098) | Hoatzin crop microbial communities from Cojedes, Venezuela - Epithelial fraction 12 v2 (version 2) | ecosystem: Host-associated > Birds > Digestive system > Esophagus > Crop | place... | reverse complement strand
CTAGTATTCTGTGATTCTGTGATTCCACAGCCCCCCTGGGCAGCCTGGGCCAGGGCTCTGTCACCCTCAGAGGGAAGAAGTTCTTCCTCGGCTTCAGCTGGAGCTTCCTCTGCTTCAGTTTGTGCCCATTGCCCCTTGTCCTGTCGCTGGGCACCACTGAAAAGAGTCTGGCCCCGTCCTCCTGACACCCACCCTGCAGAGATTTATCGGCATTTCTAAGGTCCCCTCGCAGCCTTCTCTTCTCCAGGCTGAACAAGCTCAGCTCCCTCAGCCTCTCCTCGCAGGAGAGATGCTCCAGTCCCCTCACCATCCTTGCAGCCCTCCTCACACTCCCCACAGGTGGACAACCCACGAACCCCAGGGCACTGGGAAGGCATGCTGCCTACTGGAGACGAGCCCCAGCAAACGCCCGTCCCGCCAGCAGCTCCGAGGGAGGATCTCACAGGGAGGGCAGCCGGCAGGGCTCTCCCGCTGTGCACCGAAAGGGGATGGATGCTGCTTGCTCCCACCGCAGCGTTGGAAAGACGAGGTTTCCAAAGCACCCCGCCAGGCACTGCAAGCCCCGGGACAGCAGGAACCTGCCTCCGGGCAGCGGGGTCCAGAAATGCGGTGGGGAGCTGCCGGTCGGTGTTTGGCCCCCGAGAGTGAGACCAGAACAAGAGCCAGAGCGTCCTTGTCCCCGTGAGGCCGAGCGGCAGCGAAACGCTCGCTCTTCTGCTGATCACGTGCAGACGGCTCCAATTTGTGAAGGCAGCGTTTCCACTTCTTTTTTTTTTTTTTAGTTTATTTGTAGTGAATTTAATGCCACTGAAGGCAGCATTTCCACTGCCTTCAACTGCCATTAAATTCACTACAAATAAAGTAAAAGACTAAAGGAAAAAAGAACCTGCAGACAACAGGCACAGGTGATGCCAGGAGCCCTAACGAAACACACGCGTGCTAGCAAAGAGCTCTAATGTGCAAGTCCTTCTTACTGCACATCAAATCGGGTGGCCTAGAGAGACGCAGCCTTTGGAGGAGCCGAAGCAGCTCAGCCGTGCGCCTTCAGCTGCCCTGGGCTCCCCTCTCTGCCCTTCAAGCAGCCATGGCCCATGCACACCTCTCCTCTGGCTCGGCTGCCATCACCTCTCCCCCTGCAAACCGGCAGCGGGGCGAGCAGGCAGGGTTTCGGGGCTGTGGGCTGGGGTGGAGGCCGGCAGCTGGGAGCTGTCACCTCCGCTCCTGCCAGGTGAAGGGATCCTGAGAGCCTGCGGGTGGGAGAGGAGAGCGGAGGCTTTCTCCCCCAAGAAGCAAGGACACACCAAATGCTACGTACAGGGGGAAAACACCAAATACTCCACTCCTTGCCAGCAAAGCAGCTGCTGCCACACAGTACCAGGCAGCACAGGCGTGGGACAGGGGCACAAGCGACCTGGTACACCTGATCCCAAATCCCGATAAAAGCCAAATCCCCAGCAGGTACCTCGTTACAAAATGATGCATTCGGCAGAGCTGTAGGGTGCCGATTGCTGGGCTAAGTGGCCCTTTCACCAACATTAACCTAATTGCTGGCTGATAGATTGCGTGGCTGGAGCATATGGTGAGTCATTACAGTCTTGGAATTCAGTCTGCCCACAGAACCCTTAAGAGGGTCCTTTTATCCGTATTCATCTTTAAAAGGCAGCTCTCATGCTAACGCTTGCTGTTATCTGCCCAGGGTAAATGTTTTAATGATGTTAACAAACTTTGAAAGCTCAAGAGCTGTAATTAGTCATGATTATAAAATCAGGGTTTCATAGCATCAAAGGAGGGTAATTTTATAATCTACCATCCTGTATCTGAAAAATAAAATAAAACAAAATGCTGCTCAGCAGACCAGCCCCAATTGCTCGCAGCGACAGCGCGATCGGTGCGGCGCTCGGAGCCGTTCCTGCAGGAACGCCAGCGATGCCTCGCACGCCCACAGCGCCCTTCATCCCGTCACCGGGTGAGAGACCCATCTACCACAGACGCCCTCGCTCTTCGGAAGGGGAGATTAATGGCATTTCTGTCTCACAGGTGTGGAAACAACGACAAGGAGCGAGCAAAAAGCAAACCCATGGCAAGACGTGCTAGTGACAGGTCCTTCCACCACGCTGGTGGTGGGACTGGGACCCACCAAGTGCATTTCACCACCAGAGGACAACCGCTCGCAGCTGCTCCTGGAGCTGGGGCAGGTCTGTGCCACTGGGACCACTGATGGGCCCCGGGCTCCCCCACGCTCGCCGCCAGCAGCCACGGCCCTGCCACCCACGACACCATGTCTGGTCCCCAGCAGGTGAGACGAGACAACCCAAGGGCAGACGTCACATATCGCTCCTGTCCTGACTCCTGTACCAGAACAACCCCTCCCGAAACAGCAACAGCAAGGAGCACGTGTCACTTTGGGACTTTTATTCACCCATCCTCCGTTACATGCCTATTTTCTAATTTTCGGTTGACATTTTTCTTAGTGAAATAAATGAATTGACTCCAGAGGAGGCCCATTCGGATTAAGCGGCTGTCACCGCCTCGCCCGCCTAACAAATGGCTGCGTGCAGCCAGCAGCGCCGGCTGAATTTCAAGTGCGATGGGGAGCGGAGGGGGCAGAGAGCCTCAGCGTCAATAGCAAGGTGCTCATCAGAAAAGTTGCTTAGCAAAGCAGGAACTGCGGCGTGGAAGGGAACACAACACTTAATGAAAACCTTAAGGGCTGCTTAACCCCCCGAGAGAGCATCCAAGCACCTCATCCCTTTCTAGTGTAGGGCTGCACGCCCTGGTCCAGGCACCATCCACCTCCAGACCCCTTCCTGCAGGGCTGGGAAGGGTGGAGAGATGGTGCCCAGGGTCTGGATGAGTTCTTGGCCTCCTGTGCTGGAGGTCGGGGAGGAGGCTGTGCGCAGGCTGGCCAGCCCTGGGGACCCGCGGAGGGGACGGGTGAGGTCCCGAGGCCACTCACTGTTCTGCGATGACATACTGCTCGGGCAGGGGCGTGCACTGCACCCCGGCAACCTGCACCCCGTGGGCGATCTCGGAGAAATCCAGGCCCAGGTTCACGCCACGGATGGTCACCCTCGTCCCTCCTTCTGGGGGGCCTGACACTGTCAGGATCTAGAGGGAAACAAAACACAGGTCAAGCTGTGGGAGGAAAGTTGAGCTGGTGTCCCCCCCAGCACCCACACTGCTCCAACCCCATGTCTAGCTTGGGAAGGAACTTCTGCTTTGCAGGCTGCCCAGGGAGGACAAGTGCTACAACCTCCACCTGCTCCAGCTGCCAAACCCAGGCCAGCACTCCCTTCTCATGGCCCCTCTGGATGTCTTGGGGAAGCCCAAGGAAGCTGAAATCATGCTGTTTCGAGCTCCAAGAGAGGACATCAAGGTCCCTCGGCTGGTCAAGAGATGTGGGCAATGCCATCCCCCAGAAAGCCTTGCAGAAGGATAAGACGGGCTCCTTTTTCATAGGTTACGCAGAAGATGGTAAGTCACCTTCCAGAAGTAGCCTGCTGCTTTGGAGAACTTTGTCAACTTCTGCCTTGGCTGTTCTCTGAACGTTAATGTCACATTTTATTAGTAAGTTGGCACCTCGAATGACTTAGAAATGTTAAAGGGTGAGGTGTGTGCTTTAAAGCTGCCTGTTTATAGCCTGCCTCAGCCATAACCATCTCCGCTTCTACAGGCTTTCATTAAGGACAATATCCTCTTCAATTAGGAATATAAATTACAATAAAGTATAGTCACAGAATCTGGACCCAGGAGTCTCAAACAGTTGTCCTGAATCTGCCACCGGTCTGCTGTTGCTCTTGGGTGAGCTACTAATTTTCTCCATGCTACAGCTGTTTATTAATAAATAAACATAATCCACAATAATGCAATTTAATTAATTTAATGGATAAATCTTGTTTACGCTTGTTTGTTCCACCCTTGTCTTTGGCAAACATTCGAGCTCCTCAAAACCGTTTTCTTAGCATTTCTGGATGGACGGCTGCTTTTCTTTCACCTTCTTCAGAGCTCCCTGTTCCCTGGACGCGAGCGGGTGAGGAAGGCGGCCAACCACCAGCCCCACCACGAGGGCACGTCCCGACAGCCCACTGCGCCCCGACGCAGCCCCGTCCCACTGCCGTGGGGCACGTCTCCCCCTTCCCACCCCATGCAAACTGCTCATGCCCGGTCCCCATCACTGCTGTGGCTCCACGTTCCCCTCGCCATCCTCCTGCACTTCAGATCCCAGCCGCAGCCGTCTTCCTTCTCCCTTGCTCGCACCTCGCCATGTCTCCCCCTCCACCTCTGCTCCGGCTGAAGGTGCTGCTGCTGAATCCGGCCACGCGTGCTGGGGTTCAGCCTGCTCCACGCACCCGGCAGAGCCGCGAGCTGCCCCGTACATCAACCCACCCCCTCCTTCCCCTGAGTTTCTACCTCCCTCTCCCCTCGACGGCACGACCGAGGCTGCTAATTCATTCACCATACGCTGTCTGCTGTGCTGCTGTTTCCTGTAACTCACACCGTGTAGCACGTCTCGTATCATTTAGCTCTGTGAAGCACTGTGTGCCCACAAAAGGCACTCCAAAATCAAGCTGTGTTGCGTTCCACCGAGTCCTGAAGGCCTGCACTGGTGACGTTTACGTCGCTGGCTGGGAATCACCTGAACTCAGCAGTTCACGTACTTGACAGTTACAACTGTCCCTCGCAGCTCTGGATTATGTTAAAATGTGTTTGCTGGAGCACTTACACCGCCGGGCTCGTCGTCTCATCACCGTTCAAAAGAAGTCGCAGTTTGCCATTTCCCGACCTTGCCACAACGCGCGGAGCCAACCGGCCTCACCAAACAAAGCAGGGCTGACTCTGTATTCTGAAAATGTCCTGACCTGGAAAATCCCCAGTATGGAGCTCCACTCGACCTAGATTTTAGTGGCCGCTAATTGAACAGTTTTGAAGTAACTGTGCCATACAGCAGCCCCAGGGTTAGAACAGATGCATTCAATTAATTACAGCTGGAGAGATTCAGTCAAAATCACAGGAAGAAGATAAGTCTTAAAGGTCCCATCGCACCGAGTGCTGGCGACCCATCCCCGGGTCCCCTGGCTGCGCTGCTCGGCCGAGGCTCCTCCAGCCAACCCAGCCCAGGGTGGCTGCTGGTGGGTCCCTGCCTGTGCCAGGGAGCTGCTCAGGCTGAGCTGGCTGCCAGGACAGCCCAGATTCGAAGAAATATTCCCCAGTTTCAAGAAAGATACTCTAGCACAGTGGCTTTCCACTTGGAGGTCTGTGGAGGATCAAGAGAACCTGCAAAGGGCAGCGAAGGGTAAACAAGGCCATTACCAGGAGCTCTGTATTTACTGTTTAGGGGTCTATACCTCTGCTGGAAGTTTTCTAGGTTGCTTGCAAAACTGAAGCGGTTTGAAAGTCACTGAGATCTAGAGCAGAGTCTGGGAGGCAGGGCCTTTGCTTCTGCCGATCCCCCGAAATACTCGGAGCAGGTCACCTCCCCCCTTGCATCAGCCTTGCCTTGCACGAAACAAATAAGCAATCCACTGCCTCGAATAAAGCAGGTTCCCACGGCTCAGTGAAAGGGTTAATGCACGTGCGAAGCACTGTGTTACCCACAGAAAGGGCCCAGACACAGGGATGCAGTGGGTGGTGGCAGGAGCTCGGTCGGCCTTACACGGGGCCCTGACGTCGCGTAAGGGATGCCCACGCACCACTGCATTGCTGCTGCTGCTGCTGCTTACTTGAAGCCAAGGAGGGAATGCCAGGGATCTCGGAGGTTGGAATCCAAGGGATCCTAGAGATCTCCGAGGAGGGAATCCAATGGATCCCAGGGATCCGGGAGCCCTGACATGGTGCTGGCACCCTGCCCTCCCCAGCCTGCAGAAGACACTGCTGTAACGAGGCGGGATAAATGCTCTCAGCCTCACGCCTGGCCAGTTGCGTGGTTCAGCGTTTCTGATATAAAGCAATATTTAGCCTCCAGAAGAAGCCTGTGCACGAGACAGGGAGACCTGGACCGGCTGTCAGTCGGATGGGGCTTTCCTTCTGGAGCTGGGGGCAAGCCGTGAGCCTGCGAGCATTCAGCTCAACAACCACTTGGCATCTGTCGGGGTGTAGAGAGAGCGCCCGGCTTGCAGAACAAGCGGCACGACCCCTGCCCCCTCCCAACTCGTCATCCACCTTCCTTCTCTTTGTCTTGTTTCCTCCTGCTCTAAGCTAGCTGGATCCCAGCTGACGAGCCCAGCGGGGACCCAGCACACGAGCGCTGTCATCCCGGCGTGAGCCCTCCTCGTCTCTGCCGCGGCTGATGGCGCGCGCGGCCCCACATCGCGATCTCCGCGGAGCATCGCCATTACCCAGCCTGACGCTGCCCCCCCTTCAGCTGTTTGTTGCACTGATGTGATATTAATGAGGCCTGCAAATAAATGAATAGGAGATCAGAGTGCTTCTTGTTCGCAAGAAAACGGACTTTTATTTATTTATTGCTAAGGCCACAGACCGTGGGGAAGTTTTGCGCTGCTGAAGGGACACTGTCAGTGACGGCTGGGTCTCCGACTCAGAAAAACAAACGGGCTGCGTACATCCTACTGCTCAGTTACTTGTATAACTATTCAGCCACAATCTCTTCTTAGAGTGAGCCTGGCCAAATGAAGCAAAAGGAGTGGGAAAGAGCCTGTGCTAAAAGCTCGTTTGGTCTGAGTGATGCAGGCTGCAATGCCAGCCCCACTATGAGACCGCACGCTGCTCCCCAGCCCAGTCTGCCCATGCCGGTGTGTGTGGGATGGGGAAGGGGTCACCAGCACCTGCTTTAAACCTGCCAGGAGTGAGTCGGTCCCGGCAGGGCAGGGTGGTCCCTTCCCAGCTTTCAGTGCACAGCTCTGCAGCGCTGGACACTGCAAAATGGTACCCAAAATACCCAAAGAACTGGGATGCCAGTAGAAAGCACCCATCAGCAACACAGGCTGTAAAGGTCTCATGGTCTCCAAAACCACCTCCTGCACTTTGCTGAAGGGGAAGGGGGATGAGAAAAGTTAACATGTGCTGCTCAAAGGTTTATGTTTAGGAATATCCACCCTGCAGGGTTTCTGCTGGGGCTCTGCAATTTTCTATAGACCTGACTGCTCAAGAACTCAGCAAAATGCTGTATGAGATTTTAGCCCTGTCCAGCACCCTGCCCATCAGTGGATCTCAAAGCAGACAGAAAAGGCCACGAGTTCCCTCTGCTTTCCCCCTTCTTTTTCTACAACAGTGAAAACTGCAAAGTTGACTTTCATGAAAAAACAAAAAAAGCCGTGAATTCGTCAGGAGAAGGGTGGGAGGTGAAGTTCAAGGAAAACCACCCAACGCTGCAAGACCTGTGATAAAATCCCAACAGCTCACAGCGCTGCCAGAGCCAGCCGAGGCCACGGGACAATACACCCCCCCAAGCCCTGTATTTTCTATCGCTGACCCCCACCGTGGAACAAGCCAACCTGCCAACGAAAGCACAGACGTTTCCTACTCGATGCTCTCACCTCCAAACCCCCTCAGGGCAATCTCCCGGGACTCAAAACATCCCCTGGCAAGGCACCCTGCGCTTCCCGCTTTGAAGGCTGAGACCCAGACCCAGTTATGGAGACAAGAAATTTGTAACAGCAAAGCTCTGCTCTCTTCTCCTTGGACGGAGACCAAAAGCGTGGCTTTCAAGCTGGACGGTGACAAAAGGCTCGGTGGCAGCGCCTTGCCTGCAGCCAGCCACGAGAGCCAGCCTGGCGGTGCTCAGACGCAAGTCACTCGGTGGCTGGAACAGAGCGTTTTTCCCCTTCTCTGCTGAGCTCAAGGAGCAGTAAATAAATAAATCTAAGACTTCTTCAGTGTTACAACTGTCCGAACGGCTTAGGGTGAAAAAAATCTCAGGCAGAGGCATTTTTGCTTCTTGCATCTTGTGGCATAACTTTGTGCAAGCAGAACAGCACCTGGATAAGAAAACTTTGGTTTCTGACTACTGGCAGGACAAGATGAGTATCTCAGCAAGGCTTTCAGGCTCATTTTATCTCTCTGTACAGATTGCTATGACCTGCCAAACAAACCCACCCAGCAAACACGGAAAGCGCAGACTCTCAGCATTTCTTAACGCTTTCCCATCTCTGGGGTCAGCAGCAGCACCGCCACCTCTGCTCCTCCGCAGCCCCACAAGCTCCTCTCTGCAGTTTACAAAACACTGCACAAGGGAAATGCCTGCCCATCAAGGGAATAACCTGGCTGGGCAGAACGTCCAAGAGAGAAATACCAAAGGCCTGGTGACATCCCTGCGGGACGGATGGGCTCTCCTCCTCCAGTCAGCCCCAGCCCTGACGCAGCACCACAACCCTCTGCAGTTTCCTTCCCTCCGCCCTAAGGAGGAGGCTGATGCCTTCCTCCCTGGGGGCCTGAGCACGAGCCAGTCCAGCTAAGCTGGTGTAGAAACTAATCGAAGAGGAAACACCCACGTGTACTGGGGTCTTTATTCATCTGGCCAAAGTTTGGGTGCTGAGACCCCCTGTCCCTGCCCTGAGCATCAGTGCAACAGGCTGCTTCGATCCAGCACGGCTTTACACCCCTGCCCTGCGCCTTCTGCAGCACGGACACACGCACAGGGCAAGGGAGGCTTTTGGGGGGAGTTAATTAAGTGAGAAACCAAAACCTTCTCTCATTCCCACCTGATACGAGTATCACTCCTAATAGCAAGTTAACAGACCAAGTGGAGTTTTACCGGTAAAAATGCTCCTGGGAGACATTTTGCATCCCTCAGTGGTCTGAACAGAAACATCAGAAGCATCAACCACAGACTAATTAGCTCCCTAGTTTAATTAGCATTCCCGCAACAGTCCATAGCGGTCACCCCGACGCTGGTCGCGTCGCCGGCGAGCGACAGCGGCGCGGCAGGGCAGTGGGCTGCCGACCCTGGCCGCGTGCCGGCGGATCCGCACGTTGACTTCACAGAAAGCAGCAGAGCCCTTTCCTCCCCATTCTTCAGCGCCGCATGGACGACAGCGGATTCTCAGACGGGAGGGAGACAGACCCAAGCCCACCCTGGGAGAAGCGAGGAGCAGGGGCCCGAGGCGCGCGCTCTTACCTCGGTGATGCGAGGGTTGGAGCACTTGACGTTGCGGCTGGACCAGTCGAGCCAGGGCTGGGCAGGGGCCGCGCCGCAGTGCGGCCGCAGCGTGCACTTGGCCTCGCCGCTGCACCAGCCGCACTCGAACTTGGGCTCGGCCTTCAGGCAGAGCCCGCAGCTCTCGCGCTGGGCTGCGCACTTGTAGAGGTGCACTGCGGGGAGAGGGACAGGCACTCAGGGCACAGGCAAGAACTGAAACGCTCGGACGGGCTACAGCTGCTCTGGGGTTTATAAGCAAAGGCACACGTTGAGTTTTGACTTCACGAGCCGCAGCGGGGGCTTGCAGATGTGGTTTCCACAGCCAAGGCTGCATCAGCAGTGCTCAGTGAGCATCACCATCAGTGGAGCGGAGCGCGCGGCTCTCACCCAAAGCAGCACCCACCGGGACCGCCACGTCGGTGCCCGCAGCCGCAGGGACGGCAGCTCGCGGCGCTCCGCCCCAGCAGCCACCTCCCAGCCCCCGTCATCACCCTCGTCCCCGTGCCTTGGAAGGCAGCTCCAGCAGACCTCACCTTTCACATCCTCCGGGTTGTCAATAACAAAGTTCCCGTTCCAAACCACAGCGAAGTCCACTGCTAAGTTGCTTATGTCCATCCCGTCATAGAGATACTGAGGGAGAAGACGGAGAATGAAATGCTTGGCAGGACGTATCACAGACACTAACAGGAAAAGAAGATTTTTGTATTGAAACTGTGATTATTCTCTGCTTAAAAACATGCCCTGATGTCTGAACCACCACACTACTACACTTCATCTCCAGGGTGCTGCTTTGACTCCCTCCTCCTCACCAGGAAGAGATAATTAAATCAGATCTAGTCCTTGGGAGAGGTAATAGATTAATTATTCCACTCACAGTGGCTGCTCTTGTCACTCAGTCTCTAGCTTATCAATACAGCCCCTCCAGTTAAGCAGACTGGAAGGACTGCTGCCTCCAGGCTATCTCTTATACAGTCACCACGCACCCCAGTGTGACTGGGAGCCTGGAAATCACGCTGCACAGCTTCGGCTGATGAAATAGGCAACAGCTGAGGAAAAATAGGTGGTGCAGAGAGGCTTCAGCCTAGCCTGGGATAGCGCTGCCTTGAATTATTCCCCTTCTCCTGGACATCCTGGGGGTCGTGGCTGAGGAATCTGGGTGCTTTATGTGAACTCCCAGTGTATTCTGAAATTCCCATTATCACACTTAGCACCAATTCATTCTGATGCTTTAAATCAACCAAGAGCTGCTCAAAACACACACAAAGGTAAGTGAGCACTGCCATCCTCTTTGAGGTGAGGGGATGATGACTGAACCGAAGCAGCCTGCTTTCACAGCACCCATGCAGCAGCTGTGCCGTTGTAACTCACATTTGGTTGCACGGAGTCACCTTGTCTGGGGTTTTACGAAGTTGCTGATCTTCTGTTCAACTGACAGAGCTGTGAGCACAGAATTGCCCTTACACCCTCTACCTACTTCATCCTATTAGCCTAACAGGAATAAAAGTGCTTCCCTAATGTTTATAAATCACTTTGGATAGGAAAAGTACTATATAATATTAATACATTTATTATCCAGCAAGCTGCAAGGCCCAAAGACGGCCAGCGATATATAAATATCCAGTGAAATTTTTAAAAATTCAAAACTTCATTAACAATTTAAGACCATCTGCACTGAATATTAAAGCAGACCCTGTTCTGCTGCCTAAAACAAACTGGATGCGCCCTGTCTGCCCACAGACCTCTTCGCACACGCGGCGAGGAGGGGAAGAACCATGCTGTCCCTTGCCTGTCCTCCAGCTGACGCATGCCACGCGGGACCCCAGCGTGGGCTGCGGCTCGGAGGGTGGCCTGCATTTGCCATACCTGTTTCTGCACCCCTGAGTACCTTCCATGGTGACTTTGGGCATTCTGGGGTTAAAATCCATTGGCAGGGCTAAGCCCCATCCTAGGGAGGAAAGCTATGCTCCCCCGCCTGCCTCACCGGCGGCATCGTTCAGATAATTTCCCTCTCTCTGCTGGCCACGCTCTCCCCCGGGGCAGTTTTCCTATCCCCCCCCTTCCCCGCACCACGCTGCTTTTCAGCATTGCTGTATTCATCCAGCGACCGTGACCTGGAATTCGACAGCTCCCCGATAAGGGGTCTGTGATTTGCCTTATCTCCCCCGTGTGAATTAGCCTGCCTTAACACCTTCCTCGCATTCCCTCCTCCTCCTCCCCGCTGACCCCCCACAGTCAGACAGGGAACCTCCAGGTAAAGGACCTTCTCCCAGCCGATGCTCCAACGAAGCACCTCACGTGCCCACGGCAGGTTCCCACCTCGAATTTGGGATTAGTTTAACTCCCGGACTTTTCGCTCTCCCCGCGGCTGAGCCAACCCCTTCGCGGGCGTCCGGAGCTGACACCCATTTTGGGCACCTGTTCCCCTCCCGGCCCCTCACCGAGCTGTTCTGGCACTGGACGCTGGAGCTGTTGAAGCGCAGGGCGGGCACGCGGTGGATCACGCCCTGGATGCTGAGGACGCACTCGTACCCGCGCTGGCCGGACTGGGGCTGCGGCAGGTTTCTCGCCTTCAGCGTGATGGGTTTCACCTCTCCCACCGGGATCAGGATCTCCTCCGTGGGGAAGAGCTGGGGACAGTCCTGGGGGGCAAGAAAAGAGAGGGGGAGGTTACGGTGGTGATGGTGCGTCCGCAGGTCTGGC
>Ga0065711_1048450_pt1 | contig 11795 bp, 8 predicted proteins | sample Hoacrofraction12_FD_59098 | JGI IMG/M metagenome (GOLD analysis project Ga0065711, IMG submission 59098) | Hoatzin crop microbial communities from Cojedes, Venezuela - Epithelial fraction 12 v2 (version 2) | ecosystem: Host-associated > Birds > Digestive system > Esophagus > Crop | place... | reverse complement strand
ACCGGGGTGAGCCGCGCCGGCTCGGGGTGAAGCGTGGCAGGAGCGGGGCCTCCTCGCACCGGGAGGTGCCCGCGCAGCTGCGGCAGCGGAGCCGGCGTTCTCCGCCGAGACGGCAGCAGCGGGAGCAGCGGGCTGCTTCGTTAGCGTCAGCGCTGCTGCTCGCGGGGTTTGGGAAGGCCGCGGGGCGCCTGGCGGCTGAGGAGCCTGTGCCCGCCTCGAGCAGGACTTGGAACAAGTGCCGAAGGAACAGCGCGGTGCTGTCTCGACATGCGTTTTGCGCCAAAGTTGTGTTAGCTAATTATTGTAGTGACCTTGATTCTAAGTCAGAGTGTTACACTTTAAATGTATCCCTTTTTTGCCCCTCCCCCCCCGTTCGACAGAGATTGTGTGGCTGTGGCTGGAGATCAGTAGGACCTTCGGGGTCAGGTAGGCCACCGGGTCTGTATGCAGAATTACGTTACCTGAAATGTGGTTAGACCATTTGACGCAATTTCTGCTGAATCAGATAACACAAGCGTCAACATCTGAGCAGCAGAGATACGAAAAAACCCCAAGGAATACAAGCGATTTCTGAGTTAACATTAATAAAACCATTCTTGTTCTTACTCTGCCAGTTCCTTTACTGCTTTTTTCCCGCCCCCAGTCCCGCGGCTGCACTCACATCTCGTGACCCTAGCTCAAGATCACTACTTCAGTCAGTGCTTGCAAGCATCCTGTTTTGCTTTTGGATCACATTCCCAAAAGCCGAATGCAAATGAACCTCATGAAGAATTTTTAAATTGGAGCAATTAACTCACTAATTTCCTGACAGCGTCAAATGGTACAGCACTCTCAATCTACAGTACTTGTCACTGCCCAAACTAGCCTGAGCTGTGCATCCACTTTCTAAATGAGGGAGCTTACTGCAGTTTAATTTAACAAATACCCAGGAATTTACACCAAAGCTTAGTTCAGACAAGTATTCCGATATCCTCAACAGAGCAGAAATGTCACTGTAACCAATAAAACGTTTTGATTTTTTTTTCATAGCAAGTGACCCAGTTCATGCTTGATCTGTATTACAAAGGCATGTCTGTAGCTGTGTCAGGCAGGATTACAAGAGATACATCCCTATCAAAAACATGCAGAGAAGCAAAACGCTTTATGCTGTTACTGCAAATTATCAAAAAACTGGTTTCAAACATCTGTCAGAGGGTACAAGGAGGCAGCATAACTAACCTGACAGACAAATCTCTCCCTTACAGGCCCTGCGAAAACACTTATGCCAACAGAAATGGCGTGATTCAAGCATACTTTAATAGATACAGCGGAACTGGATTTTGCAAAAGCATTTATTAATGTCGCACCCTTCATTTGACCTTCACACAGACGTAGCTCCTTTAGTTCTTCAGAATGATGGTTTCTCAGGGTGCTTTCTTTGCCATGAGTATGTCTATCCTTAACAATGTGCTAAAGAATTTGTTTTGAAAAATGAATATCAGATGCAGTAACCATTAGGAAGACTAGGATGATGGGATTACTTTGTTTTTTCAAGAGACCAGCAGGACAACAGCACCGGGATAAGTAAATTCACGTATTTGTGGCTGAAAAGGGGGAGATGAGTAAGAACCCTGCATCCTCCCAAAAACAAGACACTGGCATAGGGAGCCTAGTTCGTTCCTGGGTTAATGAAGCTCAGATGGGCCATCATTCCCCAGGGCTGGGAGGTGGCTGCAGGAGGTAAAACCCCACTGGCTTGGTGTCCTACGGGTGGGACTTGCTCAGAAACGATTTTTTGGATTGTTTTGCTGTGTCTGCAAGCTGTGTTCCAGCACAGGCTCCGCACCTGGTTGTGGAAGGGCTTCACAGAAAACAAACATCACGAAGCAGCTAAGGAAAGACAGGAGGGCAGGAAGATTTTTGTAGCAGAGACACCAGTGTGTAGTGTCTTGGCTGACATGAGCAAGATAAGTCACTTAAAACAGGTTTCAGGTGGTCGGATCCAGCAGCAGTGTCAGCCTGTGCACGCAGTCCACCTTTTCAGGCTGTTTCCTATTCGTAAGGGCAAAACATAGTAGGAATTTTAAAGCAAAACTGATGTGCAGGATAATGACAGAAAATTCTGCTGTTTGAAAATCCATGAATACATGAATTACATAACACAAAAAAACCCATGAAAGTATTAAAAAAAAAAACCCAATGCAGACTCAACTAATGTGAATTTATTTATACAAAAATGATACATATGCACAGGAATATTTACAACAACTTTAAACTGTTTTCATTTACAAAATAAAAATTCTTTCATTTAGACAGTACAATTTAGGACTGCTCCAAATAAAAGTCTATTTGGATGGTAAATACAGGGGACAGCAATTATGGCAAACAAATGCATTGAATGTGTCTTTCCAAACCTCTATGTTACGATGTAATATACATAATCAAGTTGCCACACACAAAAAATATTTAGTAAAATGTGTTCCATAGCTGCTCAGTTATCAATTTGTTTTAAGTCCTTTGGGCATAAAAAATAGTTAAAGAGAATTCACGATCCTAGAACGTTTCATCTATCCAAGGATAAAGATGCTAGAACTAATATTCAATGCTAATGTTTGTCTCATACTCTACTAACCAATCTTAAATGAATTATTAACTATAGGTTCTTATAAGAAGAGGTAGCCAGGTGTTTGAAAACTTCTGGGTTTGTTTTAGTGTTTAGTCAAATCAAGAAGCGAATACTTTATGTTTGATGGTAATGAATCAAAATGGGAGGCGACCTGGAGAAATAGGGTAAGTTTGAAAAGCAGCCATCTGTAAATGTTATGAAAATGCCTATGCTGGAGATTCTTCACATGACAGAAAGCACTAGTGCTGCAGAAAGAGGAAAAGAAATATTGAAACGTGTTTACTAAGACAATTTATTTCACACAGAATTAGAATGCAATATGTGTACTATTGTCTTTAAGGCTCCATTCCAATCTATTTCTATCGCAGAAAGATTTTTTTGATTGATCAGCTGCTTCTGGAAGAAGTCCTCTGATTTTCACAGAACACTTTAAACTATTTTCTCTCTGCACCAAATCCTTGAGAGGTAGTTTGACACCGCACGAGGCAGAACTTGGGCACCTTATTCAGTATGTGTTTGGACTTTTATTGCTCTGTTTTGCAGGAGGGAGATCAATATCAAACCGTAAATTGAAATTAAATTAGCTTGCTCCTAGCCGAATGTCTGATTCATTTGCCGGTTCATGGCTTTCCACCTTAGGTGGTGTGCAGTCCCTATAAAAATATTAAGACGCTCTTCCCTTTGATAATATCAACTGGAAAAGCCACATCACATCTGTGTTACATTGGTGTCAGTTTTGTTTTGGATACAGTAAAAACTACATCAGAAATCACCCTGAAGAGACATGCTAATAGCTTACGTGGCTTCAGTCAGCAGCTGGTTTTGAAAATTAAGTAAAAGCCCTTTATATATAATGAGAAAAATATTCATTTATCACTTTTGTATTAAAATAAAAGAGAATAAAGGCTTTGATCAGACTCCCACTGGATTTCACACACTATCTGGTCAAACCTCTAGCATTCGCGAGGGAAGCCAGATCTACAGCCTTAAGTAAGTCCCTGATTCAGAAAGGTACTCCACAGAAACGCTCGAAGCCAATGACATTGCTTGTACACTTTATATTAAGCATTAGGCTTCCAAGCCCGCTACTAACTTAACAGAAGCTCTGCAAAATCAAGCTTCTTCAGAGCTATGTTAGTATCTTAGACACGATCTTGAGGTATTTGAGGGAATAAGAGAATTTCAGTTTGCATTTTCATTCTTGGCCTTTCTGTGATGACTCCTCTCCTTCCTTTGTGAGGAAATACAATAGCCATAGAATAGGTATTAACATGGATTCAAACTATTAATTAAAAGGGAATTGCTTTTAATTCTGCTCTTAATTCCAACACTAGCTTGATTCAGAGGACTACTGAGAAGTGTTTCATACAGTAAAAATAACTGGCTACATATGCCTCGCATTTGACATTAAAATGGCTTCCTTTCATGTGTTTTTCATAGTTCTAGTTCCATTTATGCTATTACAGTATTAAAATTTTTTCAAAAGTTAAATAGAATAAATGCACCAGAATCATCACTAAGTATTTCCTAATGAGGTATACAGACAATTTTCTTAAAGAAAAAAAGACCCAAACACCTAAAACTGAATTGTGTTTTAAAGTGTCGAACAGAACAAATCATAGTGTAAACAAAAGGTATTTCAAAGAATGGTATACATTTCAATGCCACCCGCATTAAAAAAGCTGGGTTTTCTTGGTATGGCAATTCCAGTTTAAACACAATATTTAAATATACAATAGTTAAAAATTTTGAGAGAGGGGGATGCATATACTTGTTTAATGTTCTTTGAACAATAGGTTATACAGTGTTTCATACTGCATACAGAACGCATTTGACACAAAGTTTTGAAACAAATAAGATATTTCATCTTTGCCCTCTATATAAAAAATGTGTTTTTTACTCTGCTTTAAATTACTACTGGAAACATAAAAGAAAATATATTCTGCAATTGTTTGAGGATAACTCATTTAGTCTCTTTGGCATCTGTAGTACTGTAAAAGTTCTAGTGCCTTATCTCTGTAATTGCAAAGTCTGTTTTAAAATATTTTTCCCTTTTTTAATAATTGAACTGTACTTTGCAACTACTTCTGTGATACAGAATTTGTTGTACTGTTTTAATGTGCTGGTATGCAAGACTTCAACTGCCATTCAAGGAAAGAAGCAGCATTATTATACAACTTCTCATAAAGGAGTTCATATAGCCAACAAAGATCCAGAACCTTTGAAATTCCTATTCTGATCTGTTCTTGCTAAATTGCAAAGGGAGCATCAGCAACTCAAGACCTATACAAAAATCATGACGAACTGTACAATTGCAACAGATTTGCTTTGTGTTTTGTTTTTTTTTAAAAAAGCACAAACGTTAGGAATATGTAGACCAACCACCTGCCATTCTGAAGACATGGGCGCTTTGGACATCATTGCAGACCTCACAAATAATTCTGACCATTAAAGTAAACATTGGAATTTAATAAATAACACATTTTGTATCAACACAGAAATACACACAATTCTTTAAAAAAATATTACCTTACACCAAAAATGCAACAACTCTTAATCCTGACAAATATACAATTCTGTGTAGGTTGAGACGGCAGGATTCCGTTTCTTTGAACAGCTGCTGTGCTCTGTTTTACCACCGTCCTCGGACATTTTCCTTTAAACTTGCAGACACGATGCCGACACTGCTATAATATGGTGCCTTCTTGAAAAGCTTCTATCCACCTATGAGGAAATTAAACAGCATTGGGAAGTTGCTGGTAAAAGTACAAATCACACTGCTGTGACTAGCTGCAGATTCACACAAGAAGCAACATCACGCTTCCATTACCAGCTGGTTTGTTACTGCAAATGCCAGAAATCTGTCCAACCAGTCCAAACATACAAAGCTTGCTGGAGACATATTAGGTATCAGCACCAGGCCAGATGACAAACACTTTTTTTTTGTGTACCTCTTCCATACTGAAGTTACACACATAAAGAACAAGTGAAGCTGGGGAATCAAATGCTCTAAAAGTAGGAAATGCCAAGGTTCTGCCAACTTTAATAACACGATTGCATACCTTTAGAAAAAACCCAATACTCCCTTAACTCATTTCATGGCAAACATGATCTGGGATGAATGGGGACACCACAATAACTGAAGCAGCCATCTGCACAACCCATGCCCTTGCTTTTGCAGCTGGCACAAAGGCATTGGCAAAGGACCAGTGGGGCTGAGGGAGGAAGCCACAGGGCCTGTGGGCTGGGGTGGAGGAATGGTGCCTTTGCACGATGACAGAACTTCCCCTGGATTCACACACGCAATGTGTGCTACTACTGAATAACACATTGACACCCTGCACGTGACATCCGTGAAAATACAAGTATATGTAAAGGAAAGGGGGATGTCCCAAAAAGCCGAACCAGCCTGTCTCAGACTGCAAATTCAAAGTTAATATTCAGATACTTTTGCCCCCTATAGCTATGGTTTCTGTTCTGACTTGATTAAGAGGGTGATTAACAGCCTCACCTTCTCGAGGATGCTGCAAAAATTAATGTTTCTGAAGCACTCCGATGCTATGCTGACAAATACAGTAAAAAATGGAATAATTCTGTCTTCTGAGTGAGGGCTGTACTGTGTGCATGTATAGTTAAGGGGCCCACATATTAATGATTTTTTCTCCCAAGTGAAAATCGTGCAAGAAGTGAATGAGACAAAAACTGTAAATTTATCTTTATCATGGAAATTCAAACCTGTCTTTACATTCACAGGGTATCTAAATGTTAGTCAGGGATGTTGGCTGTTCTTCGCCCTGAGCGTTTCACTTCATAACTGTGTGCACATTCTTTGAATTCAAGTTTTTGGTATGAACATATTAAGTATGTATAAGTGCTCATGCCTGTTTGCACACACAACTCAAACTTGCATCCCTTACTTTTTAGGGCTCACTGTATTTTTCACTGACATATATTTATTAAAAATAACTGAAATGGAATACAAGAAATTCATAAACAGCTTAAGCATTGAACATAGTACTGGACTAAAAAATATAAAAGCTATCAAAAAGTAAACACCTGTTGAAATTTATTACTGCACTTACACAAATACATCAGATATTTCTTTGGGTCTAACAGAAAAAAAATGCAAACAGGCTGACAGCAAGTTCTTTGATTTTTTATTTTAATGCTGTCAAAGCAGCATTTATTCTAGAGGTTCAACATAAACCTCCTAAGGATATTAAATACTTGGAGAAAACTTGCAATTTAAGGTATTTAACGTTATCTCTAGCCTCAGTAAAATAGAGTATGTCCAATTTCAAGTTTCCCTACTGATGACAAAAAGTCATTGTCGGAATAGGAAAACAAAGCTATTGAATGCCTTGGATTTTTTTAGTTTTGTTTTATATAGCACAAATGAGGACACAGTGGAAACAAGAGAATACTATCTTAATTAACAAGTAAACATTTGTGTGCATCTGCAGACAAAATACCCCCAAAAATCAAATAAAGACTTCCAGATTTTGTGTGTAGAGAAGTGTCATTCAGCACGTTCTCAACTGTTCAAAATTTTCAGTTGTCCTGGTACTTTGTTTTTTTAGAATATGCCTATTTGCACAAAACTAGACCTGCAGCCATTTGAATGCTGAAGTATTAATAATGGACTAATTAGTGCATGAAATCTATTTTAATAATGTAAAATTCACTTGGGAAAACTGCAGTGAAACCAGACAGATAAGCTAGGCATATAGTCAAGATAACTTAAATGTATTGCTTCCATACTCATCTCTAGTTTACTCCATGATTCATATAGCAAATGTTTTCTACTGATTAATGACCAAGCTTTGAGGTTATTTTATCCAAAATACACACACAAAATTAATATGACTCCAAACTCAGACACATCAGCAGGACTGGAAATGAAACAGATTGTGCTAGAGTTCTTTGAATTCAAGCTTGTGGTCTGAACATACTAAGCGTGGCTATGTGCTCAGGCACATCTGCACACACACTTCAAACTTCTGTCCCTTACTTTTTAAGGTTTGCTTTATTTTTCAATGCCATGTATTCATTAAAAATAACTAAAATTTACAGCTGGAAATAAAAAAAGAGACACATCAGTGAATTCTTAACACACATTTTCTGGATTTCTCCAAAGGTAACATTCCATTTTCACTTGAGCAGACCAGGGATAGAGGAATAGGCCAGGAGAAAGAAAGATTTATTTTATCTTAGACTTTTCCATTCTCCTACATTCATTCTTTTGCAGAGGACAGTCTGCTTCTTTATTTAATGTATTTCAGAAGTCCTAATGAAACCAAAACCTTGTGTTTAAGTAATTTAAAAGTTTAACTTACACATTATATAATATGCACCTTTTGTACATATGCTTAATCTGTGAATATTAACATCCTTGACTTCTGAAACATTTTCCAGGAAAAAAGTAACAGAAATCAATTCAAATCGTTTCTTACTTTTGAGCTGAATGGGGATCGTCTGCTTTGAATATGTAAAATAAAGTGTTTTTGTGCAGTAAGTGGAAGACTCTAGACTCTGAGTTTTCATCTTTTACTTCACTGACTGTGAATCCAAGTAAAGGCTGGCTCTCTAATGCTGCCACATCCTATTTTATGGGGAAAAAGCAAACAAGACAAAATTAGAGCTTGTAAGACACATTAAGGAATGCATTTAGACTCCACTCATGCACAACACCATTGCAGCAGATTATATAAGTTGTTACAAATAGTCATGCACAAAATGCCACTTCCTATAGTCTCCATGCATGAATCAAGCGACAGCAAATAACAAAACCTCGTAGACTTGAATATAACTGTTCCTCTTTTTATTTCCCTGATAACGTCTACCTTGCCTTTTTCACTGTATAGTCTCATCATTCTGCCTGGTAAGGATGACTTCTGTCAAAAGATCGACCACCACCTGGCAGCAGACCAAAGGTCCACCTAGCCCAGTGCTCTCTCCAGCATCTTTAGCAGCAAGTTTTCATGTCTTAGAAGTGATGTGGGATTCTATTAGCTGCACAGAGTATGCTAAAAGGAGGAGCTATGGCAACCTATGTTCTCAAGTGCTGGAGTCACTCACACTCCAAATACTTCTGGTGGCTAAACTTATTTTGCCTTCTATTGCTGAAAATTAACAGGATAGGGAAAAAAAGTTGCTCAGTGTTCACAAGTGGTTGGCTAGGAAAGAGTAGCAAGACAAGCTGTACCTTTTTACCTTCTCTTCGTTTATTTCAAAACCTGGCTAAAAAGGCGACCTTTCCCCTTCCTCGTTCATCTCAATTACTTCCTTTTTTTTTATACTCTAGTCTTTTAATTAATAAATACAACGCACAGCATTTTGGGGGATGTATTTTCATCCTGTGCAAATTCCAAAACAGTGTTTTGTAACTCGACAGGGTCCTGCAATGATTTTGGATAGAAGAAATAAACAAAGAAGGTACATAAACACTGACACATCAGGTGAAGACTTCGGTAATTGGCTCTACATTGAAACGAGTATCCTGTGAAAGCGGCATTTCTTGCCTTTGGGAAACAGTCAAGTAAGGCTTAACAACCTGCCTTACCATCTTAGGTCTTTGTACCACCACTAAGTGGTCTTTTTACCACTAATCTTTATATCACCTCAAACAAATATAAATAGTTTAGGTGTGGTTTCCTGGCTAAGGCCACACTGGACCAGCCATCATAATCTTCCCTTGAGACTCTATGAACAGTCTCCTGCAATGGCTCATCAAGATCAAAAATAACAACAGATATTCCTTAGTTTAAAGAAACTAGGAAAGAGTTTATTTTGTAGTCACAGACTAACACACTTTTCTTTACAGTTGCCAAAGTCTCCTTTGCAACTGCCAGAAGAGACACAATGCTCTAAAATATTTTTCAAATCTTTGGTTTTTTTACTATGCAAATGCTGTGGTGGAAATAACATTACAGGTTCTGGACATAATTCAGTTCTAAAATAAAGGTTGGCACTACAGCAGGGACAACCTAGGAACAAATCTGAGCACAAACCAGGAAATAACTAGTGCCAAGGTGGCGTGGGGATGAAGAAGGGTAATTCTTTACATGTCCAGGATAGGTTGAGCCTTACATTTTGCAAGAAAGTGAGGGACAGCAATACCTTTAAACAGATGCTTTGGATATTTTGCTCTCAAAAGCTATTAGCAAACTACAAGATGCAATACAAAAAAGCAAAAACCAGTATCTTCCAGTGCTACACTACATCCATATATGTTGCAAAACATTGCAAGATACAATATAACTACAGCCTTAGCACATGCTGGGATGTGCAGAGTTTATATATATTGGTTAGAGATTATTCCACACTGAATAGGACTACACATTCTAAATAAAAAAGCAAATGCCATTAGACAAGATGCATTTCTTATTTTACACTGCAGCACTGTGCATTAAATAATAACTCCAGGCTGATTAAGACAGTTTGAGGGGAAGTCAAGAGATTTAGTTTGCTCATTTTCCAAGTATTTAAAATATTTTATTGAACTGCAGAACAAAACACTTCAAGATGCTTTTATAATGTTGGCTTTGCTGCTAGTCCAGTGTGATGCATCTAAAGAGACTCCCATGTATTCAACTGACTCAGAACATACCTACAACTGTGCAATGGTGTGCAGTGCAGAGACACTCAAAGCTAGGTCTGGAATCAGAAACAGCATAGCTGTATCAGCATATTAGGGTACCAAGCTCACTGGGCCTTTTCAAAATACTACATCACAATCAGATCCACTACTGTAGGGTGATCTACTTTTACAGCTTGGGTCTAGATCATAAAAATAACCAATTTTACTACAAATACAGTATTATCATTGGATATTTGATTTCTAATATGTAGGCTCTTACCTCACTAGCAGCATATGTGTATAGCACCTTATTTTTTATAACAAACCATAGGTGTTTCCATGGTTTCTTAGTGCCCTTAGATCTGTGTAGATAGCCACTCATTGTGGAGTCTTCTGTATTTGCTGAAACCTGAAGTGAAAAAAACCCCAACACCCAAGAGTTATGCATCTGTCTAGGTTTTTGCAGTACAGCTTTTTTAAAACAGATCTCCAGAAAGCTGTCCTCTCAAAGACTCAAATTCTTACCTGATGTTATGGGTTTGCGTGGCAAGGTTTTGGTAGTGGGGGGGCTACAGGGGTGGCATCTGTGAGAAGCTGCGAGAAGCTTCCTCCATATCTGATAAAGCCAGTGCCAGCCGGCTCTAAGACAGACCACTGCTGGCCATGGACAAACCAATCAGCGACAGTGGTAGTGCCTCTGTGATAACATATTTAAGAAGGGGAAAAAAACTGTGGTGAAACGGCAGTCGAGAGGGAGGAGTGACACAGTGTGAGAGAAACAACTCTGCAGACACGAAGGTCAGTGAAGAAGGAGGGGGAGGAGGGGCTCCAGGTGCCAGAGCAGAGAGTTTTCCCTTGCAGCTCGTGATGAAGACCACAGTGAGGCAGGTTGTCCCCCTGCAGTGTATGGAGGTCCACGGTGGAGCAGATATCCACCTGTAGCCCGTGGAAGGGACCCCACACCGGAGCAGGTGGATGCCTGAAGGAGGCTGTGACCCCATGGGGAGCCCACGCTGGAGCAGGCTCCTGCCAGGACCTGTGGACCCATGGAGAGAGGAGCCCACACCAGAGCAGGTTTTCTGGCAGGGCTTGTGACCCCCATGGGGACCCACGCTGGAGCAGCCTGTTCCTGAAGGACTGCACACCGTGGGAGGGACCCACGCTGGGACAGTTCCTGAAGAGCTGCAGCCTGTGGGAAGGACTCACGTTGGAGAAGTTTGTGGAGAACTGTCTCCCATGAGAGGGACCTCACGCTGCAGCAGGGGAAGAGTATGAGGAGTCCTCCCCCTGAGGAGGAAGGAGCAGCAGAGACAACATGTGAGGAGCTGACTGCAGCCCCCATTTCCCGTCCCCTGAGCCGCTTGGGGTGGAGGAGTTGGAGAAACATGAGTGAAGTTGAGCCCGGGAAGAAGGGAGGGGTGGGGGGAAAGTGTTTTAAGATCTGGTTTTATTTCGTATTATCCTACTCTGTTTTTATTGGTGATAAATTAAACTCCCTTTTCTCCCCAAGTTCAGTCTGTTTTGTCCGTGACAGTAATTGGTGAGTGATCTCTCCCTGTCCTTATCTCAACCCTCGAGCCTTTCATCATATTTCCTCTCCCCTGTCCAGCT
>Ga0065711_1048458_pt1 | contig 11796 bp, 4 predicted proteins | sample Hoacrofraction12_FD_59098 | JGI IMG/M metagenome (GOLD analysis project Ga0065711, IMG submission 59098) | Hoatzin crop microbial communities from Cojedes, Venezuela - Epithelial fraction 12 v2 (version 2) | ecosystem: Host-associated > Birds > Digestive system > Esophagus > Crop | place... | reverse complement strand
CCTCACCTCCATCCCGGGAAAGGTGATGGAGCAGCTCATCCTGGAGGTCATCAACAAGCAAGTGGAGGAAAAGAAGGTTATCAGAAGTAGTCAGCATGGATTCACCAAGGGGAAATCATGATTGACCAATCTAATAGCTTTCTACGATGGCATGACTGTCTGGGTAGATGAGGTGAGAGCCGTGGATATTGTCTACCTAGACTTCAGCAAGGCTTTTGAGACTGTGTGCCATAACGTCCTCCTAGGGAATCTCAGGAAGTGTGGGCTGGATGAGTGGTCGGTGAAGTGGATTGGGAACTGGCTGAATGGCAGAACTCAGAGTGTTGTCATCAGCGGCACTGACTCTAGCTGGAGGCCGGTAACTAGCGGTGTCCCCTAGGGGTCAGTACTGGGCCCAGTCTTGTTCATCAATGACCTGGACAAAGAGTTAGAATGTACCCTCAGCTAATTTGCTGATGACAGAAAACTGGGAGGAGTGGTAGATACACCAGAAGGCTGTGCTGTCATTCAGCGTGACCTGGACAGGCTGGAAAGTTGGGCAGAGAGGAACCTGATGAGGTTCAACAAGGGCAAGTGCAAGGTCCTGCACCTGGGGAGGAACAACCCCATGCATCAGTAGAGGCTTGGGGACGACCTGCTGGAGAGCAGGTCTGCGGAGAGGGACCTGGGTGTCCTGGTGGACAATAGGTTGACCATGAGCCAGCAGTGTGCCCTGGCTGCCAAGAAGGCCAATGGGATTCTGGGATGCATTAGGAGGAGTGTGGCCAGCTGGTCGAGGGAGGTTCTCCTCCCCCTCTACACTGCCCTAGTGAGTCCCCATCTGGAGTACTCTGTCCAGTTCTGGACTCCCCACTTCAAGAAAGATAAGGACCTACTGGAGAGTGTCCAGCAGAGGGCTACCAAGATGGTGAGGGGACTGGAGCATCTGTTCTATGAGGAAAGGCTGAGGGAGCTGGGCTTGTTTAGACTGAAGAAGAGAAGGCTGAGAGGGGACCTTATAAATGCTTACAAACATCTGAAGGGTGGGTGTCAGGAGGATGGGGCTAGACTCTTTTCAGTTGTGCCCAGCGACAGGACAAGGGACAATGGACACAAAATGAAGCATAGGAAGTTCCGTCTGAACATGAGAAAGAACTGCTTCCCTCTGAAGGTCACAGAGCACTGGATCAGGCTGCCCAGGGAGGTTGTGGAGTCTCCTTCTCTGGAGATACTCAAGACTCGCCTGCATGCGGTCCTTTGCAACCTGCTGTAGGTGACCCTGCTTCGGCAGGGTGGTTGGACTAGATGACCCACAGAGGTCCCTTCCAACCCCGAACATTCTGTGATTCTGTAAATTATTCTATGATTCCATCAATAATGTTCTGCCTATATTGCTTTCATTTAAACACTTTGATTTCACCTGAATAAATTAATGAATTCCAATAGATACATTTGAGTGTCTTAAGAATTTTCTTTTTGTAAAAGAACTACAAGACTTTTTCAATATTTTCTTTTTTATTACTCGATCTTTATGGTTTAAAAGAATTCTGTGCTTTGTATTTCACTCACCAGACTTTGAACCCTATTTCGATTTTTTCACCAAACGGTCTGTTGGATAGTCTTTCTTAACTTCAGAGAGAGCAATACCCAATTTATTTCAGTGAAATACACTTGTCCAAATAGACCCTATAAACTAAGAAAAAGCTTTGAAAACAGGGAGGAAGGATCAAAGATTATTAAAGTATTAAGATACTTTAATGCTTACTGTGTACATTAAGACATATTTCCAGTTGTTCAGCTAATGACAGGGTAAAGTTTCACAGACCTTTTCATAAGTAAAATCTGAGAAGTCAACAGTGTAATTCTGGTCCTTCGAAGGAGGACAACATGCAGGCTCTTCTAATGTCAGAAGTTATATGCCAAACCTCTATCCTTCTGCCATGGATTTGAATGACATTTGAGGTGGAGATGCTCTTCTGATTCTCAGTCTCTTTTTTAAGGGTAATATTTAAATAGTTACTTTCTCAGACCCTTTTCTCAAATTATCTAGACCCACCTCAAGATACTATACCACTGTCTAGGTAGTCTGACATCCCTCCCTCTTCAGAAGGTGTCCAGTGCAGAAATTACTTATGCTAAACTTGTCAAGTCTCTCAAATTCAGAAGAAAAGACAAGGAAAAATGTCACCAACTTATTTCCAAGGGGTAAAGCAACATTTTAACTAGTGTCTAGAGCCAGAAAGGTTCTTACATACACAACATTCAGGTGTTAGTAACGAATGTAACAGAATGCTGTGATCAATTTTGTATTTGCAGATAATTCAGCTGAAATGATCTCTATTTTCACCTCCATCTGACTCAGCCAGATGCAAAGAATAGAGGCAAACACTTGTTCATTTTCTGCTGTTGGATCCTTAAGTCACTCTTGATATTGGAGCCATTGAAATCTTTGCAAATGCAGAGGGAGAAGAAAATTTGTCCAAACCTAAAACCCTAATATAAAAATTGCTAATATAAATTTGTTCCATGTAAAAATTTATATCGTGTTTTTACAACTCCCCACAGATGACACACCATATATGACAGAAAAATTGCCTTGTCAAATTTTCAATACTCCTTAGAGTATTGAAAACATTTCTTCTTACAATGTGTAGATGATAGGACATCTAGAACATCTTGTAGGCTGACAAGGCTGTTCTGGCTTCACCCTAAGCTCTGCTTTCAATTAAGTCCACTATAAATGTCAGGAGTCTGACTTGAATAATACCATACCTGAGCTAGTGGTGATGAATCTGCATTTATATATCCCAAGTCAATGTTTTGAAATCTGTGTTACAGTTGTTTCTAAAGATGATTTGATTCTGCTCACAAAGCTCTCTATATAAATATGTACTCTCTGTAAATATATATGTCTTAAGCAAAAAGTTCATAAAAAGTTTCAAAGGCTCTAACGAAATTTAACAAGTACGAATCAAAGTTTTGGTAGTTTCAAAAAAAACCACAGTGTGTACCTTAAGGTTTTCCTTTTTTTTTATTTAAGTCTGAAAAAGTAATATAAAAGGTATAAAGGACAAGAACCAAAGCAGTTACCAATGTAGATTCACAGAAGTTGCTCTGCAGAGGAAGAAAACTTGTAGCCTGTTCAAAACAGGGAATATCTTTCAAAATGTGATATTATTATTTAATATACCTGATGAATTGTTGGACCCTCATATGTGGAGAAAACCTGACTCACTTTATCAGAAAATACAATGAAGTTTCCTGTATAACTCAGTCACATTGAAATGCAGGGTTATATATACAATGATCAGAGAAAAATGTTAATAATGGTATCAAAAGGAAAATAATGAACAACCAATACTTTTATGACAACTAACAACAGTCAAGTAGTAGAGCCATTAACAATTGTAGGATACAGCTACAGGCTCATTTTCAGAAATACTGTAGGTTCACTAGCACAGAGTGGAACATGACTTCTAATGGCTAAATTTCAATGACTTTTTATAGCAAGCCAGTGAATTACAAAATAAGTAAGGGGTGGGAAAACTTTTAAAATGCTAAAACAGGAGGAAAAGAAAAGTACTATAGTGCTTATACTCGCACGACTCTGAACCCTGCATGTTTGCAGCATTATATGTCTATGTGGAGACTAACACTCTCCAATGAACCATAGATTTATGTTTTCTGAATGTGTATGCACATCAGAGAATTTTATTTCTCTTTAATACATTTGTGCACTTCTTTCTTCCCCGGACCTCCTCACCCAACCGCCTACTGAAGAAAGAAGAAGTAGCACAGATTTCTGGTCATATGCCATCTTATGTGGAAAGAAGCATCCTATGGCAGATTTTAATCCTCATTATTGACTATTTGATCTGAACCTCACTACTGAATTTTTGTCTACACAAAATGCTGCGCATAGACAGAGTATACCTATTTAAAGGCTGCTTCTCAAATCTCGCATAACTTTTTGTTTCCATTCCAGGAGTTTACACTGCTTGCAAACTGAAGATTTTCTCAGATTATTGCATCTGGTTGTTCCATATTGCAAAGTAAAGATATCTAGGAAATAACAGAAAGCTACTAAGATACGAATAAGATTGGTCTGTCTTGAAGAACCAGTGTTTTTATGAAGATTGTCTGCCTCACAGAACTTAGACTCTGGTGTCAGACGTGCTGGGTGGTGTACTTCACCTGTGAAGGTTGACTGTTACAGTATGTTTCTTTCTGAAGTGTGAAAGATTGATGAGGTATGAAAATCTTATTTTTCCATCAAGAGAAAGCTGTGCCATCACCCTTCATGGATGAAACAGTCTATGATGCCTTTTCTTTCAGGTAATATATGTGTTTAATTTTTCAATGTGTGCTTTTAGAGGGGGAAAATAATGTTGCCAGTGGTGAGGATTATTAAACTTGTCCTCAGAATCCCATCCTGTTACCGAAGTGATGCATGTACTTTCTTTGCTTTTAGTACACGTCTAATTTGTTAGTCTACAAGATGGTGATTTTGGGTGCATATTGGGTTATAAACTTAAGGCTGAAATTATGAAATACTATAACAAAACACTACTATTTTATTTGATTTATTAGGATATCATTAGCCACTTTGTTGAAGTCCAGACCATTTTTTTGCTAATCTTAAAGGGTAATTACCACACTGCTGATCATGTTGTCATGGTTTAGTCTTTTTTTTTAATCAGCCTCCTCACTCTGCTCTCTGTTCTTTCTCCCGTGCGTATCATCTCTTGAGCAGAACAGTAACCTTCTTTTAAACTGGATTTCATGTTGCTCAAAAACCTGCCAAGTTTCTAATCTCTTTCTGTGCTTTCTACTTCTTCCTCCAGAGGAATTTTAAGCATATCTTAAAATGAATCAATCTCAGAGGCTAAACAGTTTCATTTCATTGTTCCTCTATTCGCTGAACTGGATATGACTCCTTCCCAACAAGACTTCAATGCATTGGTGCTATATTTAGTCTATTGGCCTTAAAAAATACCCTAATGTACTGTATTTCTTAAAACTCCAAACTTGCTTCTTGATTTTTAAAATTCTTACCGCGTTATAAATAGTCTTATGCACCCAAGAAGCTGTTAAACAAAAGGAAGTGCATATCCCACTTGGCATTTCTGAGTACAGGCTTTTCTGTTTATCCCCCTCCTTCTTTATTTAAAGGAAAAGGCAAGCAGAAAATATTTAGAGTCTCACATTATCCTAACTCAAGGGTAAAGCTCCATGCAGCTCTATACAATGTTTTCATTCATGGAAAGGTTTTGCAATGCATAACAATTCTAGCAGAAACAATGTAATTGGAGTGTAGGGAAGTTTTGCAAGTACTGATTTTCCAGACCTGAGGCTTTTGCTGGTAGAACTGAAAATGTGTGCAAGCGATTGATCAAGTCTGGAATCTATAACGCAGCACTTCAAAAACTAGGTCAGGGAGCTCTGTTTGGGCCAATAACCTTTGTTCTAGAGAAACCTGATATAAGTTTTCCGTGCAGATGGAGAGCTATTTCTTCGAGTTCTTCAGTAAACTTCCTCACAGATGGCATACCTTTCTCTCCATCATGCTCCACTGGACAGTGCAGAAATGTCAATAACTAGCAACGAGTGGGTTAGCAAGCTGTTGGGAAAGATAATGCTCTGTATGCAGCATGAGAATCTTTTTTTTTTTTTTTCCCTGTTGTCTTTATATAGACTCAAATAAGCTAAAAGCCCCTCCGTTACAAAAAAATGATTTTTTGCCCAAGTTACTTTCTGTAGACTTTCTGGGCTTCCTTCTACAGAAGATGTAGCATCTCAGAGAGATACATTAGAGAGAGAGATATGTATTTGTGTGTATGAAGGGAGGGGTAGAGAAGGAGAGACAGCGAGAGAAATAGTGAAAGAGCGGCAGAGAGAGTGTGAGCTAATAACACAAAGAGAAGGTTCTAGTGTTTTGCTGCTACTTCTGCCAAGAAAGACATAACTCCCTTTAAAGGAATAACAGTGAGGTAATGCTTAGCAATGACTCTCACGAGTTAAAGAGTTGTCCTGTTATCTTCAGATCACTACTACTCACAGTTGCTGCTATATCTCTGGCAAACACCACCACCTCTCTTCAAAACTTACCTCTTCAGCAGTGTATAGTGACTATTATAGAACATACTCCCTTTGGGAGCGCAGTGAAAAAAGCCCTGTTATACATAATTAAAAAATGTAAAACCTGTACAAATTATTCTGTATTTCTGACCATCCCATGAGTGGTTTGAAAAACATAAGCCTCTGCTAAACTCACCAAAAACACAAAAGTGGAAAAGGTCAACAAATTCAAACATGAAACTCTAAACCAATAAAAAATAAACCTGCCTTTCCATGGGCCTCCCTTGTAGCTCCATCAAGTAATATTAAATACTTAATAATGCATAATGATACCCTATGCATTGAATAAATGCTGGCTTTTCTCTTCTCTGCCTGTTACTTGTTTACAAGTTGATTTATGGACCTAAGCAAAAACTTTGCTTCCTATGACCAGCGTAAACACAAATTGCCAATATGTTTGTACATTTGTTGTTTGTACTAGAGAGCAAAGCAATGCAATGTACACTGTTGTCTGTGCCTCACTAAACTACAGCTTTTTCAAGATCCATCTTTCTTTTCGAAGAATAAGTCTTTCTCTAGTGCCACAGTGGATCTTCCTATAAAGTGAGTTAATAGAGCAATATACAAGATTTTGTTGTTCTCCAGTGGATACCTGCAGGGCAGAACTGCAGTGGAAGATATTAATATGTTGGGTTCTTTTTTCCCATAACTATAACATATTTTCCCAGAAAATAACGTATAGAAATGGAAGTTTCCTCTTAAGCATAGTGTACTCTCTGCAAAAGCACCTCGTCACTCATTTGTTTAAATAATTGACCCCAAAATTACTATCTCTGTGCCCTTTAAGCAATTCAGAGAGTAGAGATCAAAAAATATCTGTGGACCTATGAGTGAGAACAGCTCAGTGAAAACACAGAAATCTTGTAAAACAAAAGACCTCTGTACTTTTAGATTACAGCACAGTGTGAGCTCTATTTTTGTTATGAGAAGACCAGTGCCATAGATCATGTAAGCCCCAGGAAAATGCAAAGGTCAAGTGCTACAGCTGACAACAATAAGGAATTATTATCCATTATTGATTTTTCAGGTAGGCAACAAGGAGACTGCAACAAGTCCAAGGGCAGTGAAGAGAGACTTCAAGGGCTTGGGACAAGTGAGTAAAGGATCAGGAGCACAAGTAGTGTTCACTATCCTTCCAGTTGCAGAGAATGATGAGGAAAGCAACAAGAATGTTATGTAAAGCAACATTTTCTCAGATGCACACTAACTGCATAATTCTCCTGTTCTGGATGTCACTGAGCACTGAGGATCAAATTAGCAGATATGTTGGATGCTTAGCAGCTTAGTCATTTAATAGAGCTGTATATTGAGAAAGGAAAGTGCCATAAGAAGCAGCTAAAAATCAGAAACTGGACATTTAAACTTAGTGAAAAGATTTGGTGTTAATATTTTTGAGTCTTTATTCTTCATTAATTCTATCTCCATACTCATTGTGAAAGCAACTTTAGTAAACGGCTTTGAAGCTGTGAAACAATATAGTGACATCACCTAGTGACGCCAAGGTAGAGAAGTCCATGAGGTAATTATTAGCTATGTATTTAATGTCTGAACAGTTTGAAATAATATAGGACAAGGGCTACACATGGAGTGAGAAAAATGTAAAGGAGCTTGGAATAGCTCCTTTGAGGTATATTCCTACAGAAATAAAGTGGAAGCTTTCAAAAAGTAAAATCTGAAACTAAACATTCCTGAGTATTTTTTGAATACAGCTTGATGTTTCAAATTATAAGAACCTGCAACAAGAACTGGTGTGAGTCCAATTCTATATTCCAAACCAAGTGTTTTGGTCCTTTTTTGTGGAGTCACACGTCATCGCATCATCATATTGACAACAGTCAAGTTGTACTATCAGGCATTTTCCATTGTTAAGTTGAATCACTAAGGAACAGAGAAGAAGAATGCCAGAAATTCCTGTGTTCTGCTCCACTGCTGCCTATTCCAAACCTATGAAAGAGGCCCTATGGAACACTGTAAAATACACAAAACATGTATTCCACTCTCCATAGGGAAGAATAGTACAGACTTCAAGATCTAAACTTAGAAAGTCTGCAGCCTCAGTAAGTATTCCCATTATTTTTGTGCTCGACATTCCAACCTTAACAAGTTCATAATTAGATTTCAAAGGATCTGGTTTAAAATGCAGTGCAGCATAAATTTTGAGTAACTTTTCTGTGTAGAATACAGCCCAATCTGTCACTCACAGTTTTGTGCCAGACATCACTGAGCTAACATCTTTAATGATGCATGCTTCTTGTTACTGGCACATGTAAGTACAAGAAGCAGTTCTCTGTGTCTCTAGTGTCATGGTTTCTGCATGTCCTTCAAGATTACATAAAAAGGGATATTCTCTCTAATGCTGCAAATAAAATGTAGCTGTTGAGAGTGCTGTAGTAATGCACTGATTAATCATAATCTCAAGTATGTGAGCAAATGAGCATGCCCACAAGAAAGACTCTGCTAATTTCAGCACGCAGTGCAGTCTCTGGATCTAAGCAGTGATGATGCTGAAATGTCCCAATTAATCTTGAATGACTTTAACAATACAGGGAAATTAGCATAAATCACATTAAACTGGTAACACCACCCCTACCACCGCCCCCAGCTTCCTTCTGCAGTTTTGGTAGAATCTCAGATCTAGGTTAAGAATCCTAATCTGCTTTATTAAGGTGAAAAAACAAACACATCTATATGTGAACTAGCTGTCTAATTTCAAGTTCTTGTCAAAGAAGATACATATTTTAACTCAGTTGCCTCAACTGTATTTCATATAATCTTTCATGACCTACACTATCTCTCCAGCCTCCAGCTGCCACTCAGAAGAGCATGGATCACTTGTAAGTACTATGCAATACCTGAAAAATCCACGCCTCCTACAGATTTACTTATAAAAAATGTGTATATAAACCAATATGACTGGAAGTGTGAGATAAATATTTACCCTACTTGTCTAAAGAGTGCATATATTGAGAGATTTGTGCTAGATGCATGGGATACATCATAAAGATGTCTGTCTCCTCCATCTCTGCTGAACAACCTCCCATTGATTTTTTTTATTTTTTCTTCTTTGAAATGACAGAACTGAACCCTTTATTCCAAGCTATTTGTCATGAACCAGTTCCGCACTGGTCAGATCCCTGCAAAAGGCAAATCTTCAGTAACTCTTTTGCTTTACCTGCTATCTTTGTGATATATATGATCAAATAGAATTAATAGCATTTATTTGTAAGGCATCTTTCAACCCCAAAAATTTCCTAGGCTGTGTAGGTAAAGAGGTCAGTAAATTCAGCATAAATAGTGAAGCTGTGACTTATACAGTTCATACCAAACCTGTAGCAATAAAATCTTTATACTGCAGAACTGCATATTCTGTAGCAAAGATTTCACATATTAGAAAGTAAAATTATTACAGAAGTCCTTCAGGGAGTTTTTAGAAGTATTCTTGGTGCTGTTCTCTGAAAACAGTAATCTATAATATTAGTCTGCCTTACACAAAATTTATGCACAACTACAGGCCTTCAAGAAATAAAAAAATATAAATTAGCTTTTCCGTATACCATAATGTTCAAATTTCTTGAGCTGATATTTATAAATCTTGTGGGCATAGACCAAACTTTTCTGCATCCTATTCAAGGGCAGCCTTGATGTGTCTGAGCTGCTCTGCAGTTTCTTCTCCTTGCCACTTTGTCCCCTCTCCAACCGACTTGTGTCAGGCCAATTGTCTGACATGGGCTTATGTGATAAGGATAGGAATACAAAAAAGAGCTGGAGCTGGAAGGCAGACATACTTGTCAATGGCTGCGCAGCACTGCGTCATTTGTTTAATAATTTCAGAGTCTTCTAAAGAAGTTATGATATTGCACCACAGGCACAAATCATGCAGTTGACTGTGGCAGGATATGAAACCAAGAGATGAGGTTTAAGGGGAGGTCTGTCTCCTCCTTTCACTCTGTCTCCTTGGGAACAAGCAGAAAAGTCAGTTCAAAAACTTGACTTCATATACATCTATGGAGTGAGTACATGTATGTGTGTTTCAAAATTCCCATGTCTTCTCTTTACTGCTGGTGTTAATGTGATGTTAATAGTATTTCTACATTGTGTATGTAAGCAAGGCATACTTCTTTCATCATTTGTATGGAGTTTTTAAATGAATTCTACAATGTACTTGTACCCAGAAAGCTGTATTGAGTTCTAGACAAGTATCAACTAAGTTATAGAGAAAAAAATACTTACATAAAATCTAATAAAAATATTTAGATATCCAAAATGCTGTTATGTTCAGGTTAATGATTATGGAGATATGCTGAAGCAAGACGAGATTCTCAGGAGCTCCAGAAATTTAGAGTTTCTAGAATAAACTGGGTGCCAGTTTGTGCTAGCAAGGAAGCCCAGCAGCATCAGGTTCTTTGCTGACTACACTTGTGATAACCTTTCATCTACAGCCCTTCGCTCTTCTGAAAGAGATATCTTAGTGTCAAATTTTAAGTCGAGAGGAATAACCAGAATCAACCATAGCTCATTCAGATGCATAAAGGTGAACAGTTAGGATACTGGCATAAAAAATTGAAAATTTCAAGGTTCTGAGTTACTAAAGGCTTCACTGCTTAAAGATGCACTGCAGCCTTAACCCCAGAATGCAGAGAATCCTCTGATGAACTAAATGGGCTTAGACAGGCTTGTAAATAAAAGTTTATTTTAGGATGTTTTTAAAAAATTATTTAAGAAATATAAAGCCTAATACCAGCACAGTAATGAGAGCATATATAGTAAAAATACAGGAGTGACTCTAAAAAAAATTATTAATTTACATGTTACATATGTCTTTGCAGTGAAGATATGCTTTTTCACAGAATCGCAGAATCACAGAATCACAGAAACACAGAATGGTACGGGTTGGAACAGACCCCCGTGGGTCATCTAGTCCAACCCTCCTGCTGAAGCATGGTCACCTACAGTAGGTTGTAGAGGACCTTGTCCAGGCGGGTCTTGAATATCTCCAGAGCAGGAGACTCCACAGCCTCCCTGGGCAGCTTGTACCAGTGCTCTGTGACCCTCAGAGGGAAGAAGTTCTTCCTCATGTTCAGACGGAACTTCCTATGCTTCATTTTGTGCCCGGTGCCCCTTGTCCTGTCGCTGGGCACTACTGAAAAGAGTCTGGCCCCATCCTCCTGACACCCACCCTTCAGATATTTATAAGCATGTATTGGGTGCCCTCTCAGCCTTCTCTTCTTCAGGCTGAACAAGCCCAGCTCCCTCAGCCTTTCCTCGTAGGAGAGATGCTCCAGTCCCCTCACCATCCTCGTAGCCCTCCGCTGGACTCTCTCCAGCATCTCCTCATCTTTCTTGAAGTGGGGAGCCCAGAACTGGACACAGTACTCCAGATGAGGCCTCACTACGGCAGTGTAGAGGGAAAGGAGAACTTCCCTCGACAAGCTGGCCACACTCTTTCTAATGTATGCCAGGATTCCATTAGCTTTCTTGGCAGCCAGGGCACACTGTTGGCTCATGGTTAAGCTGTTGACTACCAGAACACTCAGGTCTCTCGCCACAGAGCTGCTCTCCAGCAGGTCCGCCCCAAGCCTCTACTGATGCATGGGGTTGTTCCTCCCCAGGTGCAGGACCTTGCACTTGCCCTTGTTGAACCTCATCAGGTTCCTCTCTGCCCAACTTTCCAGCCTGTCC
>Ga0065711_1048457_pt1:5000-11797 | contig 11797 bp, 6 predicted proteins | sample Hoacrofraction12_FD_59098 | JGI IMG/M metagenome (GOLD analysis project Ga0065711, IMG submission 59098) | Hoatzin crop microbial communities from Cojedes, Venezuela - Epithelial fraction 12 v2 (version 2) | ecosystem: Host-associated > Birds > Digestive system > Esophagus > Crop... | reverse complement strand
CCCCCCCCTTTTTGTTTTTTCATTTGCCTAATACCTTGCTAAGAGTCTCAGAGACCAAATATGCAAGGTGCTTCAAACTCATAGGAGATCAGAGATGTTAGCATCTCGCAAGAGATGCTCGGTACCTGACAGGATTTGTGAGTGAATCTGGTTCATTTTACTCCAATATACAAGACAGAAAACTAGTGGAAAGATGTTGGGCTGGATGAGAGTCAAAAGAAGCACGACCTGTCTGTGCAAGGAAGGTGTGCTCTCCAGGATGCACCCATTTTCCAACAGCATACACAGTTCCCCCTGCACAAAAGAAATTTCAGAGGATAATACGTAGACTATGGAGTCCCCTTTGCCTCTCATCTCCCTCACACACCTACCTATGCTGGGGTACCTCAGAGAAGGGAAAGTAATTACACTGGTTTTCAGTCAGGCCATACCAGTCTCCCGTACTCATGGTGCTGGGGAGCTTGTGCCTTCCTTCATGTCTCCTGGTGGGTGAAGGACAGTGCTGGGACACAACGGAGAGGACAGACTCGGTGCTGAAATAAGCCAAACAGGCTTACTTGGTACACTTAATCCATTTTCTATGTCCAGTCCTGGCTACCCAAGCAGCAGGAGCAAAAATCTCTCCGTGTCATCTGCCACATCTTGATGTGTGTACATTTATCTTCATAAAACTTCAGTAGAAGTTTAGCTGGGATTGCCTGCTAATCTGTGCGATTGTCCCATGTTTCATGTTCATAAGTCATCCTGAACCCTGAAGAGCAGAACTGGATGTGTAATCATCGTTTGTGTGGTACTAATTCTTTTAAATTTATTTTCCCTATTAAATTAATAGGACAATTAGTAAGTGAACGAGGCTTTTTGTAGCTTTGGCTTACCCTACCATAATTATGCTAGAATAACACACAGAAATGTAACTATCATGCAACAGCTGAAGCTTCCTCATGTCTCCTTTGGTTACACCATAAAAAAATGCTTCCCTGAAACAGAGCTGATCTAGGAAGGGAGGGAGACAGGAAGAGAGGCTTGTGAATTGTCTATGCCTGAATGAAAATTGAAAAGACCAAAGTCACACAATCTTTGCAGAAAGAATATTTGTGTTTTGAACTATGCACATAACAGAAAACACAGAAATATATTTTGTAAACATATAATATTATTGGATTTGAAAATAGTGACAACAAGAATCAAGATAGCTTGTTTTAAGAAGTTCTTGACAGTTGCTTTCAAGTTAGTACTTGTTACAGTTCTCATTCATTTGTGACCATTTCACCTGCACTCAGCCCATTAGGCCACCAGTTCTACAACTTCTAGGCATTTACACACCTTTGAACATGCTCTGTTATGTGCAAATGCAAAAGGGTGTGGGTTTTTTTTTACCATATGAAATTGAGAAATGAGGAATTCCCTTCAGTGCATTATTTTTTGGAAGACATTGGAAGTACTCGTGGGTAAAGACTCGGGGTACACATACAGTCTAGTTTCATCAATATAAGGGTAGGGAAATAGTGGTGGCACATTATAAATTATTTGCAAGATCACTTATCTATCAAAAATATTGTATTTGTAAAGAAAACCTGGTATTACTATGAGGTATAAAGATTTTATTGTCAATCATCTCAAATGACCCAGTCTCCATTCTAGTCATATGGAATTCTGTGATTCTGTGATTCTGTGAATATCCTGCAACTAGTTGCAGTGAATTCTGAAACCATGGCTCACTTGATCACAAGAAGGCTTTTGTAATTGTCAGTACACTGAAAATTTCCTATGGTACTTAGTAGATCTTTCTCCATAATTACTGCTTTTTATACTTTATGTGCCTTAATATTTACCTTCCATTCACACGTTTGTCAGACTTGGTTATCCCACTGAACAGTATAGCATTACACAAAAATTACTCATTTTTTCTCAAGGGCTGGAAACAGTCTACTTCTCTTTCGTGACAGTTTGTAGAAAGAAGCATACAGTATACTGTAAATGCAGGCTGTGAGCCCATGCTATATGGAGCAGAAGGAAAGGCAGTGGTGGCTCTGCCCAGGCACTATATGAATTTTATGCAGCACCAGGATCTCTGTACAAAACTTCATGTGCTCTCATTTCCCCCTGCGCCAGAGCCTCCCGTCACTGTGCCATGCTCTGAAGCCCTGAGCAAAAGAATTTTTTTTCAGAGAATATTTGTCCCATCATAAAACACCTTTGCAACACCAAAGTGGCACAAGGGGGGCACAGAGGTGACAGCACCCAGTTGACATACTTTGAAGTTGTCATTTGTTAGCAGTAGTGAAGCTGCAGACATGATCTGTGTGGGAGGTTGGGTGGATGTCTTTGAAGGTCCAATTATAATAACACGGAGAGAAAGAAAGAGTTTACATGTTGGGTTTTTTTTCCTTGAATGCTTTTTCAGAGGCAGTAGTTTCATTCAGCCCAAAACTATGCAGGGTTTCCTAATCTTCCTTTTTCCCATGTCTATGTCAGTTAAGTAGGTTTATACCAAACTTGCTGGGAGCGGCAGTTTCTGCAGCATTCTGTGAAAATGTGCCGTAGCCCCACATCAGCCCTGTGGTCAGCCAGCAATAGCCTCCATGGCAGGACAGATGTGACAAAGAAAGGCTGTGCTTTGACTTCACAAGCTTCGGTTGTTTCCTGCCATCTCTATTAGAAATTAGCATTTTTTCATTTTATGACCATTTTAATTATAGTTTCCCTATTTCAGTTCTACTAAATATGAATGAAGCAGGTGAAGTGTAGCCCAGTTGGAGCATTATACTGTTTAGTGCTGGTTACTATCTTTAGCAGAGAAGCTGGAATTCATTCTCATCTCATTTGCTGAGCGCTCTATCATTAAAGTGTCATTGAGAACTGACACCACTTAATTTTAGCAGCTTTCAATTCTCGTTTGCAGCAAGAATAGCTTTAAATGGAGAGGAGTGCAAATTACAGAGAGAGGGATATTTTTACACCACACTCAGCATTTTATCAAACAAAGCAGCCTCACGGGGAATAGGGGACAATACATTATAAAACCAAACTCTCCTCTGATGCTGGTAAATGGGTATTTAATCTTGGTATTGCAGGCATCCACTCTGATGAGCCTGTAATGAATACACTGCCTGGGACATTATTTGAGCTGTTGTGCTTTCCTGTTCCCTGAAATATCCTTTAGTTTTCATTTCGGGTGTGGTCACAGAATAAACTGGGGAGCTCAGGGGTTCCCTGCAGACCACTGAGGATTCTGTACCTTTTTTCAGGCAAACCAGTTTGGGACATATTTTCCCTTCTCCTATTCATTGCATAATTGCTTTGTCTTCCCAGTGCAGTTTGAACCCTTAGGGGGTTAAGAAAATCCCTTACGTGGGATCGGTGGCAAATTTTTACCCATTCAGCTTGGCTTCCCTGCCTAATTGGATGTAAAAGATCCTCTTGCACTACATCTTGAGATACTGCCTTTCTGTTGGAAATCTGGTACTGAATAGAGGCTGGGTTTAACTCTGTTATCTGTTACCTTTTCTCATGAAAGCTCAAGTATCTAGCTCCCAAATTTAATAATTTTCTTGGAGTAAAGGCACATTTGGGATAGGCAAGTGGATCACAGCAATTAATTTTGATGCCAGAAATACCAATAAATACCTTTTTTTGGATAAACTGTTAGAATAGTTTTAGGCAAGGATAAGCAGGTATTTGAAGGCATATTTACAGTGTCATAGAGCTTGATGTTAATGCCCACAACAACAGCACCTTAAGGTAGTAGATATCTGCAGTTCTGTAGAAAGTCAGTGCTCTGAAGTTGGAGTTAAGAAACCCAGACAGTATTCACACAGTAATTAGGGTATATGTCAACCCCCACTCTAACCTGTGGTGATGCCACTTGATTAAATTATATCATTCCAGTTTGTATTAAACTTCTTTTTACAAACGCTGTTGATTTTATTTATACGTTTTTCCTGATAGTTTCACTGTGTTAAGTGTTAAGAGTAATTGTATGCTCAGAATGGCTTTATTTAGGGATGATGTGAGACCCTGTGAGGATTTTTGTCCTTCAGGTACTGATGTCTCCCTCATCCTTAAGTTCATTTTACCACAGTTTTTGCCCAAGTATTTTTGGGGGTTTTCATGTTTATTAGGTGGGTTTTCTCTTCTCCTACATGCTCAGGTTCCTGGCGGAATTTCATGACAGTTGCTCACAGCTATTAATTCCTCTGCCAGGGGCTACCCGTGTCACATCTGCGGGGGAAGGTGCTGGTGAGAGGCACGCTGTGTGACCACAGCCTATTTCCCTTTTGGAGAGAAAGAAGGGAGGAGGAAGAAAGTGCCCACGGAGTGTCCCATGACCCAGCTGGTGTCCGAGTGGGAAGGTGACGGGTGGATAAGCTGTGAGGCAGCATGCAGCTGAATAATGAAGTGACGATTTAAAACAGGAGAGGAACTGAAGGGCTAGCCAGGGATTGATGTTGCAATTAATTCTCTTAGTTTGACGTTTCATTGGGTTAGTGCATTTTGACATGATTGCTTGATGGAGCATGCTGGGGGTGAAATGAGGTTGTGGGGTATTGAGAGTCCAAGTTCAAAGGGCTTTCTACTGTCCACTGTTAATTTCTCATCAAACTTAGAGGAAAAAACTTAATTCTGGGTCACATCTTCCTATGAAGCTAAAATAAGACCATGACTCAAACTTTGATTTGAGCCTTTCCATTTACAGAAATTTTTATTCTATCCAACGTCACTATCTCAAGTTGTTTGTTTTGGTTGGGTTTTTTTTTTTAATTATTTAAACTATTTGAAGTCATTGCAAACTTCAGTATTTTGTACTTAGTAGAAGAAATTTCCACCTAGAGAGTTTCATTGTCAGGCTTTTGTCTGGCACAATTTTGTGTCCCCTTGAGCTTGTCTTTGACACTAACTCAAATAGCATTGCTGCATCTCTCTTCCTTGGTCCCCTTAGAGTTTCATGTATCTCATTCAATTCCCTCATAAGATCCTCTTTTCCAAACAATACAGGCCTACTTTTTCTAACCTTTCTGAATATATAAGACCCTTGAGTCCTTGTAGTATTCTGGATGGCCTTAGTTTTGCCTCCTTCCATTTTTATGATACTTTTATTACAAAAAGAAAACTAAGACCAATCATTTTACTCCAAATATATGACCTCATTTTATTTCTTTATTATTTTCTCTGGTTTAGGTCGTATTTCGTATCTCTTTTTTCATTCTTGAATTATGTTTTGATTTCTATTTTTTCAATTACTTCAACAGCTGCCTAGTAAAACTGACTTTGGTCTTCGTAATGCTGATTCTTAGAGTTCCACAATGTGTCCTCTGACCTGGATAGATTTCTCCTATTTTCTACTACTATAAATGAAATCAGACTCAGGTCTCTGCATCACTGCAGTGGCACTTTGGATTCTTATGTTCCTCCCTTTCTTTTTAACACATCACATTGGAGTTTTGTCCCTCCAAAAGACCTTTTTGTTACATTGCAATTTCACATCATCTGCCATGTAGGGATGGGTTGTAGAAGCTTGGAGTGGCATGGGAGTCACAACATTTTACTTCTTTGCGAAGTGTGTAAAGTCATAAAATAACAGTAAAATGATGCCACCCCTAAGAACTAAGCGTGGTACTTGTGAACACAGCTGTGAAGCAGAAGGAAACTGTCCTGATATTGTTGAGATTGCTGTCAGCAGCAAAATCACCCAAACCTTGTGCATTCAGCCTCTGTTCCTGCTGTGACAGCACAAAACAGGATTGAAGAGGCACTTGGCCATGGACGAGGTACAATTTCAGACTAGCTCGAACAACAGACAGAGTCATAACTTAGGCCATCAGAGCATATTTTATAGAAGAAAGGAATGCTGGCTTTTTGCTACAAAATGTTAGTAAAAAACAAGTGGTTCTTAAAATAAAAATGTGACAGTGTGTTTGGTGGATAAATGGGACTAAACTTGAAACTCAACTTCAGTTTAAGACCTATGTCTGAATTTTAAAGAGTTCCTATCGACTACAGAAGTAGTATTTTCCTCTCAAATGTTTGCAGTACTCTTCTTAACTCCAATAACTCTTATTACAAGAGCTGAGAAAGATCATATGAAAAAAATATTGCAATGTCTGAGCTTCTTCGTTGTCAGTGCAGAAGAAAAGTGTCAAATGTCAATGAGAGTCAAGCTTCCGATATATTTTCCCCATCTGTCAGATGTTCAGTGTTACATATTTTATTTAAAGTTTGACTTACTGTTTCCCTTGTATATTGAGTAATTTTTTGTGCAATGGCCTTACAACAGAAAATAGGAAATGAGAAAATTTTCAAAAGATACTCAAATCTGTCCGTAATTACTGGTAGGATGTTCATCAAATGGTAAGTTCCAATACTTTTCAAACTTTTAAAACAATACATTTTCAAAGTAAGAGATTTAAAGGACTAGACATGAAAGGTCACTTTCTTCAGCCAACTTAGCCAAGAAGACTGAATAGAAGTTTCTGTCGTCTTTATTATATCTCTTAGGAATAAAAGCAAGAGACCAATTTCTTCATGGTACTTGATTTACTCACTTCTGAGGCACCATAATTTTTCTTTGCATCCATAAATTAAAATTAATATAAGCCTATTGAAAGGTTCGGGACAGTTTCTGCCTAAAACTGAGAAAATTTCTTTATATGACAAGCAGACATCAAATCACCAGTCTACCTTGACTATTATTTCATAGGGCTTTTTCTGCTTTCAGAGGAGAGGAGCGATCAACACTTACAGCTGCTTAGATCACGGTTTCCCTCTCTGCTGATATGTTAACAAGAGTTCCAATTATT
>Ga0065711_1048456_pt1 | contig 11797 bp, 8 predicted proteins | sample Hoacrofraction12_FD_59098 | JGI IMG/M metagenome (GOLD analysis project Ga0065711, IMG submission 59098) | Hoatzin crop microbial communities from Cojedes, Venezuela - Epithelial fraction 12 v2 (version 2) | ecosystem: Host-associated > Birds > Digestive system > Esophagus > Crop | place... | reverse complement strand
TAGTCCAACCCCCCCCTGCCGAAGCAGGGTCACCTACAGCAGGCTGCACAGGACCTTGTCCAGGTGGGTTTTGAATATCTCCAGAGAGGGAGACTCCACAACCTCCCTGGGCAGCCTGTTCCAGTGCTCCGTCACCCTCAGAGTGAAGAAGTTCTTCCCCGTGTTCAGCTGGAACTTCCTCTGCTTCAGTTTGTGCCCATTGCCCCTTGTAAAGTAATTCAAGGATGTAAAGCTTGGGAGGGAAAAAAGAGACCAGTTTAAAGAGTATATGAATATAAGAAATAATAAAGTTCGTGTCTGTAGGCTGCTTTTGCTGACTCTGGCAAATGGCTGCTGATTTCAGGGACCTGTGGTTTCCTGTGGGTCCATGGAGCGCCGTGCAGCTCTGCTGGACCACGTTCTGCGGCTCTACCTGCAAGCAGCATTTTGGTTATCCCATTTTCCAATGACAAAAAAATCACATGGGCTATTCAGGCCTGACTCCCCAGCTGATGGAGTTGGTTTTCACACTCAGTCAAGCACTGAGCTCTGCATTTTGGACGAGCTCGCTGTTGCATCCAGCTGATCCACCCTGCTGAGCAGCGGCGAACAGACTACACGAGCTGCCGTCAGCATGAAGGGCTCGGAGGAAGGACCCAGATAATAAGATTCATTCAGCTGCTCCCTTGTGGTGTTGGTCCCCACGTTGGAGCCATGCAAAACTACTGAAGGAAAAAGTCCTCTGGGAGATCACAGAATCACAGAATCACAGCATGGCAGGGGTTGGAAGGGACCTCTGTAGGTCATCTAGTCCAACCCTCCTGCAGAAGCAGGGTCACCTACAGCAGGCTGCAGAGGACCTTGTCCAGGCGGGTCTTGAATATCTCCAGAGCAGGAGACTCCACAAAGATCAGAGGGTTATTGTCCACTGGCAAGGAGAGATGAGCTAGCCCATGGAAGCGGGTGACTTTTACGCGGAACAGTGAATCTCCCTCTTGTAAAATGCAGTGACTACAGATGTCTCAGTGTACCAGTCCACAACTCATGGCGAGTGACAATGGGGACCACCTTGGCTGCATGTGGGGTGCAGCCCTCCACTCAGCTGGCAATTTCACCCAAAGTGCAAGGTATCCAGCACAGGGATTTGACTCCCATGGAAGTTGAACACATGCAAGAGCTTCAGGATCAGACGAGGTGATTTTTCCTCTGCTGCTACAAGCCTGTTGCATGACAACATGCCTTCAGCGCAGAGCATGGATCTCCACTTTCTGCACAGCTCCTGACCCCGGAGGGGTTTTCCTGCCTCCCACTCTCATTCCCAGCTCAGGTATTTTGCATCCATCCCGTTCCCTTCACCATTAACTTTTTTTTTTTGAAGACTCTGCTATTGCTGATTCCACAAAGGTCTCTGCAACATAATGAGAGAACTTTTCTAATGACTCAGAGATTTCTAAATTAAATGTAAAATGTTTATTGCAGAGATGCATGGCCATATATTATGCATTACTGTTTCAATACAATAACATAATTCTGGTAGAAATTATCCATGTGAGCTGCAATCAATTTTAGCTACTACTCTTTGCATGCTTGACAATCTGGTCATTGGGCTGTGGAAAAGTGCTTTTGCTTGATTGCTTACACTGTTGATAATCGCTGTGGCTTTTGGCAGTGCCGGGATGCTATTTCGCTCCTGAAGTTGCCAACACGATTTGCGGAGGGACCGGGCGTAGCTGCGGCCGCTCTGCCAAACCCCTGAGGCTTCACCGCACACCGAGGAATGCGCAGACTCTAGCGCAACCCTTGAAGACTCGTTTTAATGGCATGGGCTTTCACCACCGACCCGCATGACATGGCCAGGCGACCAGCATTGTCATCCCTCCAGCTCCTGGATCATCCCTTGCAATGGCCCATGGCTGTGTACCGGTGGCAATCACCATTTTGCTGATGCACCCCCAGAATCTTGTACTCTCTTTAGCTAGGTGGGCTTCAACATTTGCCTGTGTCCTGTGGGTTTTGCTTTGTCTCCAAAGTGAGTGTGCAAGAGCAGTGATGGGGAGGTATAGGTGTGTGTTGTGCAGGATAGAAAAAAAAGGAGTGTTCTTTATTTTGTGTGATAAGAAAAAATCCCAAAGGGGAGAGATGCTGAAATAATAAGCTCCCAGTTGGGATGTGAAGAATCAGAGGTGTGTATTCCCTGTGACTATGTTTGGGCGGTTATTATACCACTATCTTTCTTCCTGAGTTTCATCAGCCTGTGTTTCCGTACCAGAGAAGGATACCTAAAATAACTGTGAACCCAAATGTTGAGCTAACCCCATGTGCTCATGCGTTCCCACATGCTCTGCTAAGCAAAGCCAGGTCTTCTGCCCAGGCAGGACAGCAATGCTGCTCCATCGCACTCCTCACAGGAGCACTTGGTCACACCATCACGGCATGGGGAAACTCCGGCTGGGGACTGGCAGCCTGGAGACACCAGGTAGAGCACCAGCCTGACCAAAGGGCTTGTTTCTGCCCCCAAAGAGCTGACAAACCGCCCTGGCCATAGCCCACGGAGGAGGCATGTTGACCCCAATGCCACCCCGCTCCAGGAGCCATCCTTCTGACATTAACCCGAGGTGTCAAACACGTCAGTGAGAGGGGAAGGGCTCTGCCGTCGTTTGGCCACTGCTGACTTAGCGTAAAGACGTATAAATCAGGGAGACGTGGGAGTGAGGGCTGACTCTCACAGCTACCAGGTCTCGGCTGCGTTGGGCTGATTTATTTTGCGTGGGAGCAGCAGTAGCAGTTTACGCCTTCTAGTGCAGATTACAAGATAAATCTGGCTTTCAATGAGACCCATTGGTGACTGACACTGACAGAGCTTTTAAATCACCTCAGATGCCTGGATATAGCCGTGGGCCAGATTTGGCCCTGCAGGTCAGGTCTCTTTTTGGCTGGTGTAAATCAGCAGAGCTCGGATTGAGATGTAGTGTCAGGTTCGAGCACCAGTCTCATTTTTATTTAAGTGTCTGCATGGTAATTCCAGCTCAGAGGGACACCTGAGGGCTGCAGCCCTTCTGTGCTTGAGCTGCCAGTGTTTGCCACGGAGGATCTGCCTTTCACAGGGAAAACCTCAAGTATCAACTAGTAGTCCCCTTGTGGGTGCCACACAGATGTTCTTTTTAAGACCCACCTCACACTGCCAAGGTCCATCCATATGAAGATGAATATCCTCAACAGCAGTAACTTCAATGATCAGTAGTCCAGAAACTTTTCCACTGACTTTATTCTACAGACAGGTTGTCAGCCGGTAGAAGCTGGCCTGGCCTCCCTGAAATTGCCAACACTCTTTGCTCCTGGAGGTGCTGTTGTTATTTCTTGGCAATACTCAGAGAGGCTGGTGATACAGAAGAGCCTTTACAAGTGGAAGGAAATCTCTTGTGGGTTTGGGGTGCGTGTAATTTTTTATTTATTTAGCCTGCATTCTGAGGAATTCACTTTGCCGTACTTCAGATAAACATCCCTTTAAAGCAGAGTGTTCTATGGTTGCAAATTATCTTTGTGGCTTTCATTACTGTCCTGATTAGACCCCTGAGAGCAGAGCATCAGCTGGTGCAACAGGACATCACGCCACTGATGGGCCTTATGGCAATTAGTGATTGTTGCAAATTTATTTCTTCACGTAACTTAGTAGCTAGATGGCACTGAAGATATTTTGTGGCATCTACTGTCTCAGGTATGGCAAAGAGATGACTAATTTGCCTGTGAGTGGTAAATAATTGCAGAAATTTGTATTATTCATTTTTATTGCTGTTGGACCAAATTCTGGCTGCTACTATAGCTGTCTCACGTAGGTGTTGTGACTACGACAACATCCCAATGTGACAAGCAATTCAGACCCCTCGCTATCCAGCTTGTCACATCCCAGCTCCATAGGCACCCAGTGGGAGAACTGGTGCAAACACATGCTAGTCACCCATTCCAGATGGTCTGAAGACAGCTCAAGACTCCATGTAGATACGAGATGTAGGCAGACACGAGATGAGGAGCAATTTAAAAGAAGAGTAAGAGGAGACTGAAAAAGGCTTGGGGGGGTGGGGGGAAGAAATCACCATTTCTGGGGTGATTTATAATTTGTGACTGACTTGGCATGGGGCTTACATTCCTCACCGCAGAGGGGAGTTGCCAAACTTGGGAGCAGCTCTGGATTTCAGAATCTCGTGATTTCATCCCTTTGGCTGCTGGTATGAAACCGTGGTACTCCAGGACCCTTATTTATTTTATGATTCAGGCAGAAAGTTCTCAGTCAGAATCACAAAATCGTTGTAGCTCGAACAACGTGTTCAGTGATTCAAGACTATTTCTCACCCACGTTAGCACTACCCGTGCTGCTCCGCTGACTCCACCACGGTTTTCTGCAGAGTTTCTCCAGCTTCAGAATTACATTCTGGCACTGCTCCTGCTAAATGAAAATAGGAAGCTGGATTGCTTCACAAATAATCTTATTTCCAGTTTGTTTCAATTATGCTTCTTTTCCAGTGGGTGTTCAGCAGTTGTTTTAGTCTCACTGGTTCAAGGCATGTAAAGAACACATGGAAATTTATGTATAAGAAGGCTCTGCATAGAAATAGAGGAGCCATTGCCCTGCTTGCTGCAGGTGAGGGGAAGGAGAAGGCACCCCAACACCCTAAGCGCTGGGAGGTTGCAGGTCTCTGGAGCAGCATGTGCCGCTGCTCGTGGACTGGGCTCCGGTGCAGGTGGCTGAGGGGCTGCTGGGGGCCACTGGAGCAGCTCCTCGCCGTGTCTGTGGTGTCCCTTGAAAGCACAGCCAGTGGCAACAAGCTGCACAGAAGGCGAGTGCAGCTAATGGGATATTTAGAAATGAGTTTTACTTCTAGTTAAGCCCAGACTGAGCTTTACTGGGGGTGCTTTAGTCCCCCCCTTCATAAGCCGCCACCTGAGAGCCCATTTCCCCCTCAGACCAGTGCTCAGATGGGAAACCACAGAGACCGCAGTGCGAGCAGGGGATGGGGATGCCTTTTCCTGGTATCCTGCTGATTTGGAGACTATTTCGGAGCTACCTCAGTGGATCCAGCTGCCTGACAGGAGATACTTCTGACCTACTTGACTATACTGTGGACTAGTAGGAAGGAGAGAGGGTTACATCGCTGCATAAAAGGAGCTGTGCATCTGATTGAACTAATTTTGGTCTTTCTTGCACTCTTTTAACTTCACTGGCTTCAGCAAAGGAGTGTTCATTTACACCAGAAGAAGCTGACCCAGTTTCCGTGGCCTGCTCTCACCGTGTGTTGGGGCCACGGTGACGTTGCCCCGTTTTCCCTCGGTTCAGGTTTCTGCAGCAGCACAGGATCCTGGGACCACACTGGGTCCAAGCACGCATGCAGCCAAGCTGGGACGTGGGGCAGCGGGAGCTGGGCAGCCCCCACAACTGGGCAGGCACTTCACAGAAGGGGTTGATGTGACCCGAGTTTTCCTATTTCTTTAAAAGTTCACAGAGCCAAATCATAGCCAGAAGTCCCACTGTGGGTTATCAGGGCTGCAGGGTGAGGCAAGGATGAGCTGGGGGTGGGAGGGGGATGCCCAGCCCCAGCCTGCTGTGCCTCCATCCCCTCTTGGCATAAGGATCCCGTATCTGGAGCCCATATCTCCCCTGTGGTGAAGGACCTGGAGACATGAACCTCCCCCGACATGGCAATCACCTCCCCTCCATCCTGCTGCACAGCAGCTTTGAAATCCTGTGAGAGCTGCATCAGAGGAGCCTTGGTGATAAAGTTTGTTAATCAGTATGCTACTGTTAACTGTGTCAAAAGCTTTCTTCAGATCAATGAAACGGCTCCTCACGTTTCCCTCTGATCGAAGGCACTGAGGGTGCTGGCGGTGGGCGCTGACAGTGTGGCAGCGTCAGGCGTGCTGGAGCGGGCAGTGCTTTTGTCAGCGGCTGATCGTGGACTGCCCTTTTTGTAATCACATATAAACCACTGGAGATGAACTAGTACTGCTCTGCTTTTTACCCTGTCTCAGCATCAACCTCCTCGTGCCAGCTTGACCTTGGCTGAGGTGACCAAGCAAGGACGCGGGATCTGATGTTTCATGATTAAATGGAGGTTTAGCTGCCTCAGGGTCATTGAGGGCTGGCCGAGTCAGCCAGTCGCAGATGAGGTTTCTGGCTTGGGCAGCCTCATCTTACAGCTCCTTGCATTGGTCTTGGTTTACAAAGCAGATGAGCTTCGTTGTCCCCATTTTTGTGTGGTTGGTCTGACCTCCAGCTGGAGATGTGACCACTTTCCAACTCGCTTGGTGGCGAAATAGGGAGCACAGTTTGCTGCTGGTCCAGCGCGCTCCTGTCTGGCCCTAACATGTTCCTTTACATGTCTGTGCAGACCTCACGAGTGCCTGGGGTTGGACCATCCTCCTGCTTCCATGACGTAAATGTCCAGTTTTAGGGATTTGAGCATGGGAGGAAAATCCGCTCCCCCGCTGCTTCAGTCCCAGCCCGAAACCATTCCCATTTGCCTGTTGCAGAAACACAGCAAAATGCAAAACTCTTGTCAGTGCTGTCCTGCACTGTCAAAATTCAGGTAAAAGGTAAAATTCAGGTAAAACAGGCCAGGAATGAGAAATGTTTCTGCTTTCTGTGCTCCACACCGCAAGGAAGAGACCAGGTTGGCTTGCGTGGGGCAGAGTGGATGCTGCAGTGCTGCAATACCGTCTTGCAAGGTGTCCCTGTATTTCCTGGCCACCTCTGCTTATTCTGGTTGAGGAAGGTAGAGTTTTAAGTGCTTTATCTAATACAGATATGCAATGACAACCTGGGGAACTCAAAACACCGCTGTACCCCGGAGAAACCCCTAGGAGTGCAGAAAACTGCACTCATGCCGGTCCCCTGAGGGAACAGCGATAAAATTAAGATTTAACAACAGCCCTGAATCATCGGGTTTCCGTGCGGACCCTGTCATTGGCAGTGAAAATAAACAAAGGGAATTTCTGCCCTCTGCACCTCGTCTGAATAAAACAGGCGGCTGGGGCTGGGCGGACGCTGAGATCGGATCGCAGGAGTTTATTGCTGCTGGCAGCAACCTCGTCAGTCCCGGAGTCTCCGATTGCCTTAAAATATCTACTTGGGGTTTCCGGAGCGGCTAGGCATCCTTTTGGGGTTGGGTGAGTTTTATGGCTCTAATCAGACTCCTCCATTACTCATTTCTGCTCTTTCTACCCAAAATGTCTGACAAGTTCAGCTGGTAAAGGCAATCTGTAAAAACCAGGGTCTGAACTGTCAGATCGCCCAAGCACTGCCTCGTCTCCTGCCTCGTCGCTAATGAGATGGGGTTGAGCTGACAGACGCCGACTGGCCAGGGAAGAGAAGGAAAGGAAAGCTGAAGTGATAAACTCCTCAATTTAAAGTGACGTTTTCTGTGTTACCAGCTGCTCAGGCTCTGACAGCCTTTGCAGAGTTAAAAGAGACACCGGGAGAGGAAAAAAAAGTAAAATAATCCTTTCCCCTGCCTGATTTTAAGATATCTGGTCTATACCATTTATTTTTAATACTAATGTGACATGGTTTAATGTTCTGTCGATTAAATTAAACTGCTGGAGTGATGTAGACGGAGCTTGAGCTGAATCTCCAGGTGAAAAATGATCCATCCGTCCCAGCAGTTTTCCCAGATATCACCCCGCAGTAATGGACGTGGACCCGCTGAGTGCCCGCTTGGGAAGGATGGTGGAAGCGCGGGATACATACAGCCCTTCCCCACCCTGGCATTGCTGTTATTTACCTTCCCCTCACATGGGAAAAGTGCTGCGAGCAGAGAGGCCTGGGCGCTGCGTTGACCTCCCGGCTACTGCGTCATGATGTGGGAGAGAGGCGGTGACGAAGATTTGCTGTGTTATTGAGACGAATTGTTTGAGTTGACCCGGAGTGGTTGTCCTCTCCTGTGTGTAATTTCTCAGGGAATTCTGCAGGAAGTCCTCAGGAAATTAGGGAATGGAAAACTTCCATCAATAGTAGGGGGGAAAAAAAAGCAGATTTGGTTCCTACAAAGGTTGAATTTCAATATTACTTTGAAAAAGTACCATCTGGCTCCCCGCAGCCCGGATGATGGGTGTTTCAGGAGGCCACAAATAATAGCGATCTTGCCCCATAAACCTGCTGAAATTATTATCCACAGTGGGTTTATCTCGAAGGACCCCGTGGATGGGAGAGGTTAAAAACCTGGTTCCCACGGGGCATCTCCCAACGACTCAAGGCTGGCAGCACAGTGGGACTGAGGGCGCGCGGAGACATCGGGCATGTCTAGTGACAGCAGTATCTGTATCTCTGCCGATTAACTGGTCTCCAGGGAGGCCAGGCAGGCCTATTTCATAAACACTAAATCAACACGCGTGAAGGTCCTGCAGGACTGCCTCTGTGGGAAAACATCTAACCATTTGTAGGAGCAGTCTTACTAATACAATTAAAAAAAAAAAAACACTTTGCACAAAAATAGGCAGATGATCTACAAATAAATAACCTCTCAATATAAAGCAAGAAAAATTCATTAAGTGCCTTTTAAAAGCATTGGATTTGACTTAGCAGATCTTTTTCAGACATTCCTCTCAAGCAAACCTAAACATCAAATAATAATTGTGTAATGACGAGTACTATAGTAATAATAATAACACTGGAAATGCATTATGCGTCTTGTCCTTTGATAAAGGTCTCTCTGCTTTTATGAAATGTTCATTATCAGTACTTTCCCCCTGTATCTGAAGAAGACAAACCAGCGCTTTAGAGTCTGAACACTTGAGCATGCGTGGCAGAGAACAGAACCGACGGGGCATTATTTCTGATAGACTGATGTTATAAAACTATCCTTCATGTTCGCAGAAAAAGTCTTTCTGTTATTTATTTGAAATTAAAACTAACTCGGAAAAAAATTTCCTTTTTTATAACATATTCAGCTAATGTTCTCTTTTCTTGTAATTGATATTAATAATGATTGCTCTAATCTTTTAATATATTTCAACAGTTTCAGCAGGTTTATGGGGTAAGATTGCTATTATTTACCTCAGAGGCTGGTTTTATGGAATAATTGCAGCTTTCTGTGGAGGTAGATCAAATGCTGAAATGAAGGAAAATAAAATATAACACTCTTTCTCATCGCTCATGTAAGAAGCAAAAATGCAGAGAGGGCAAAAAGGACAGGATATATATTTAAAATGCTAATACCAGCCACTCTATTTAGACTGACTGGAGTGGCACTTTTTTATGTTATTTACAATGGGTCTGGACATGGAGCAGGTCACATCAGGGAGTGATCCAGGATGGGTGTTCCAAGGCAGGACCCTTCTCTCCTTTCTTCCTCCTTCCCCCCACTGTGATTTTGAGGATACTCTGGGGTTTTCAAGTCTTATGCTGCTGAATACAAATGTGTCTCCTGACCAGGGCTGGCCAAACGCTGCCTTAGAGACTGGAAAATACCACAACAATTTTTTTTTCTCCTATGGGACGACATTTAAAAAAAACCCCAAACAACCCTTAAAAAGGTGTTGTGATCAGTGGGACTGGCAGACTGGTGCCAGGGACATCCCCCCCATCCCAGGCACAACACGGATGGAGCCGTGGGTACCAGCCCCTGCTCTGAACCGCTCCGGCACTGGAGCTCCAGAAACAGCCGGGGATCCCTTCCAAAGTGCCATGAAGTCAAGGGGCTTCTCTTAGCTTCAAAGCCAGGAAGTACATTCTTAAAAGCTGAAACCAGTTTTATAAACACTTAGGCCTAAATCTGGAAACCTCTAAATATGTAATTTTTTTTTTCTTATATGATAATTGGAAACATGTGTGCCCAGCTTCCACTGCATTTAGAAGCATCTGCCCTAAGACAAACTAGCCCTGCCGCTTGCCGGGCTGGAAACTCCCCAGACCTCCACGAACATGCAAAAGTGAAGCTCAAGAGCTGGCAGGGTGAACATCGAGAGTTTCAAGAAGGCAGCCCCTGGTTTATGGCTTTAAAGATGACAATTGCAAAGGCTTTCAGATACCAAAGGATTTGGCAATGGGATTATCATAGCAATTAATGACATATGAAGAAATGATCAGAGGAATGTGATCTCTTCTTTCCCTGCTTGAAGATTTTCTGTAGGCAAAACATGATATCTTTATTTATCCTCTGTCAGATAAGAATTCCATTTTTTTCTTGCAATAAAAAAGGTCTGCAATGATTTCTCAGATAATTACAGATATGGGAGATGAGTCGTGATGGGTCCAATACATCACATAACACTTGTCCTTCCTGAACAGCAGAGTGGACAAGCACTGCAGAGCAGAGGCCAGGGAGAAACAAGTCTGAACTTCTAAATGTTGTTGAGATTTTAAATCTGAGACATTATATTGGGAAAACATGGAATAAACCAGGCAATTTTTGTCCCAAATGATGACCCTTATTTTTAAGCCAACTTGAAAGCTGGTTGAAATTTTTCAAAGTGTGAATTCTGAGAAAAAATTCAGTGCTTCCTTTGCTCCTACCAGAAATACTTGTTTTGGTGCACCAAAATGCAGAAGTATAAATGGAAATCAAATACATGAAGAATTCATTGAAAACACAAGCTGCGGACTTGCACAACACGGTTGCAATCATTTCCTGTGTTATCCTTGCAAAATTAAGAAATACTCAGAGCTCACCCTTTTGAGGGATTGCTACAGACACCACAAAGGAAATTTAACAGCAACATGGAAATTTTTTTGGTTTATGATGTTATTCCTTAGACACTTTACAAAAAGGATTGTTTTCCTTTTACAGAAGCATGAAGACAAAGATGAGATGCAAATAATTTTGTATTCAGAAGACTGTCATCGTTTCCCCTCACACAGCTGTAAGATTTGTGCCTTTGGCACCTATTACACTTCATAACCGTACATTTCTGATGCTGTTTTTCAGCAGCGAGCTTACCGTCTTCAAAATTAGTCATTGCAGAAAAATCCTTGTAGTGGTGGGAATGATAAAACAAAATCGTGATGAGAGGGGGTGAAAAACCGAACAGCCTGAATTCAGGTCAAGAGCAGCACTGATGATTCTGACAGAAGTCCTATATTTATAAATCCTTCGCAGTGCCACCAACTCATTTTGTATCAGACAGTGAAATTAGGATTTTCTCTCAGATGAAGCTCTGATCCTAAAGAAAAATGCTGGCCTGTAGATTTAGTGCGTGTACACGTGAGCTCCTGTTGTAACTCAACCATTTGCGAAATTGGCTTTTCCTACTCTTGATCTGCAAAACCTGCCTGCTGGTCATGTCACAGCCTGTGCTGAGCCTTGCAGGATGGGTTGCTTTGATGTGATGAGATAAATCAGAAGAGCCTGGGTATGCCAGCTCTCCCCAGAGCTTTATTTCACTGTGGGGCACATCCTCTCAGGGCTGCCCGCAGGCTCCAGCCAGCCCCACTGTCATCGACACAAACTCAGGGGTTTCCAGAGGGAAGATTTCACAACGAGTTGAGGGTCAGGGTGAGGAAAGGTTTCCTGGTGCACTGCCATGTTGGCTATGGCTTCGCTCAACAGCAGCCACCTCTGTCCAACCACCCTCTTGCCCCTTGGACATTTCACTCTTCAAATGCGGTCGTGCAACCCTCAGCGCCTCCCCCCACCATGGCCAAGCCCTCTGCCCAAGCACTTCATCATTTTTCTTGCTCTTCCCTAATTCTGTCCAGTTTGTCAGCACATCTGAGCTCACGAGCTGCCCAGAAATACAAGGCTGATATTTTCAAAGCTGTCGAGGTTGATATTTTCAAAGCTGTCTGCAGGAATTGGATGCCTTATTTATTCTTTTTTTTTTTTTTTTTTTT
>Ga0065711_1009754_pt1 | contig 11797 bp, 5 predicted proteins | sample Hoacrofraction12_FD_59098 | JGI IMG/M metagenome (GOLD analysis project Ga0065711, IMG submission 59098) | Hoatzin crop microbial communities from Cojedes, Venezuela - Epithelial fraction 12 v2 (version 2) | ecosystem: Host-associated > Birds > Digestive system > Esophagus > Crop | place... | reverse complement strand
CTGCTGTAGGTGACCCTGCTTCGGCAGGGGGGTTGGACTAGATGACCCACAGAGGTCCCTTCCAACCCCTACTATTCTGTGATATTCTGTGAACTCTCCATGCCACTTGCTTGATGGAATAGAAGCCAATGTTTAAATGTTAAATGTCTGTTGAGTTTATTTTAATTTTTCTTTTAAATATGTGTCTGGTTAATTACAAAAATGGACTCTTAAGAAGGAGTCTATTCTATTTTATTGCTTTATTTGAAAATCTGTTTAAGGAAGACAGTTCCCAGTGTTGATGGCCAGGGATTTGCACTCCATGCTTACAGAAAAACTAGCTCTTTGGCAGGTGCTGTAGAACACCAAGGTACTCTAACAAACTGTGATGTACTTTCACCAGAAAATTTTCACTTCTGGCAGTTAGAAATTCTGCTGTTTACTTGTAGGCAGATCTTACTTTCGTGAAGGATAACATGAGAATGTGTATCCCATCCAATGGCTGAAGCCTTGGAGAAGGTAGAGGGCTGGCTGACTGTTACGCTAACCTTGCCAACAGCTCACCCTTAAACGCTGTTTGCTTTACAGGACTCTACTTCATCAATCATGTAGTAACAGGAGTGGCAGTAGGAAGGAGCTATAGATTCTCTTTTTGCTCTACTAGAGGCGCCTGTATGTTGTGCAGCATGGGACACAGTAGCATCTCTTCTGTTCCCACTGCAGTGAGAATTTCTTACCTGAAACTTCAGAGTAAGAAAGATGTCTTACAACCTTTGTTGTCCGAGTTCAAGGTAGAAGAATTGAAGGGTTGTGCTGCAAATCCTAAAAGGTGGAAGAATAATGGTGATTCTCCTGAGGGAAGATGAAGAGAGCTGTAGCCGTTTCTAGCCATTGTGACCTGAGCACTTCAGCATAGTTGATGGGGAGGACAGTCACTCTTTTACTTACCTGTAGGCCTGTCGAAACAAAGGATGATCTCAAAATTATAGAGCAGGTCTGTTCCATCATATTCATTTTTCAACAACCATTTTGGCAGTGTGACAGAGTAGTTTTGATTCAAAGTAAATCAAATCAAAGTTCCTGTTATCTAGAGGTTAAAGGCTACTTACTTGATTGGGTCTGAAGTCCAAATTAAACAGCCAAAGTGACCAGGTTATTTTAGTTCCATAACCTCTGTTCTATTTTTAGATTAGAATGTTCTTTCTATAAATCGTGGAAAGTTAAAGAGAGATCCTAGTTATAAAACAGTAAGTGTTTTACACTTGCTGTTACTGACAGGCTTTTTCATAGCTGCAATATGTCTAAATCAAGGATTTTGGTTCAGCTAACTGTCGGCAGAGGACTCGGAAAAACATTTTATATCTCAATCTAAATTCACTTGCTTTGCTGAAGATTTTTGCATATTGAATCTTTTTATTTGTTTACTACTTTCAAGATCTACATAAATGCATGGAATTTGGAAAGTCATAAATTAATTTTCCTTGAGCCTTGGTTTTAAGACTCTAGGATAAAACACTTTACATACTTCAATGAGTAAAGCTTTCAAATATTTCTGGTTATTTGGAGGAAAAATACCACTGTTTAATGCCAACTATTTTTTTTTCTTAATATAAAAGTCCCGAAGATTTTCAGGCATGTGGGAAGATGTTGCTTAGAATTTGCAAAAGTGAAAAATAGGTTGTGGAAGACTTCTAATTCTATTCATATGCATGCTATTGTAAGTTGCAATTAAAGTCAGTGTTATCCCTCTATTTAAAAAAAATAGTGAAAAACTTTTTTCGAGTTATGCTGCTTTAATTTAACATGATTGTTTTTGGGGGTTTTTTTTATGACTTGCAAGCTTACTAAAGCACATAAATGTTATATAAAATATACTGTTAAAATGCTGTTTGTAATTATTTAGATGGTTATTTTTCCCATATAGAAGTTTGCCAATTAATCCGCTAACCGTTGTTCTGTAAGCCCATTAGTTGTATCGCTGCTTTTGGAAGTACGGATCAGATCAGTTCAGTCCAGGAGCACACCTATGATAAGCCATTCTGTTCTGAGGTTAGCCTGGGCCTCGGATGCCAACAAACCTCATTTGCTTTTATGATATGAGAGGTCAGAGCCTTCCTAAGAAGAACCTAAAGCTGGCTTAACTGCCCAGTGTTAGCCATCCAACGTTACTATACAGCCTAACGCATTATATGGTGACAAACTCAAGCCAAACGATAGATGGGGCCTAAACATTCCTCCAAAACCTACACCTGACGGCGAGTTTGCATCTCAGCCCTTTGGACGGGAGACAATTGGACCTCAGGTTGGGCCCAAACTCATTACAGAGGTAACTAGCTTCTTTTAAAATGTCTGTTTCTTTTTTTTTTTGTTTTCAGGGATTACAATGGTGGACACGGAAATGCCGTTTTGGCCCATTAATTTTGGAATTAACCCAGTGGATCTGTCTGCGATGGATGATCATACACATTCCTTTGACATAAAGCCATTTACCACTGTTGATTTTTCAAGCATTTCTTCACCGCACTATGAAGATATTCCTCTTGCAAGAACTGATCAGACAAGCATTGATTATAAATATGACATCAAGCTCCAGGATTGCCAGAGTATGCTGTTAATTTTTTCAGTATTTCCTTTATCTTCACATTTGTTTCTTTCTCTGGAAAGTGTGCTGCTAGCAAAAGGATTTAGAAGTGTTCAGATGCCTAAATGCCAGTATCCTGTGTCATCAAGATATTCTTGCAGGGCAGACAGAAAAGGTAGAATACACATAGCAGACCTTCACCCTTCCAAAGCAGCAGCTGGAGATGAGGCAAGGTAGTCTAAAGTAACTAAAATGACACTAAACACTTTTTGTTAGACACATGAACCCCACCGTTTGTTTCTGAAACCTCTAGTCTCCTATTCCTGTATCTTGTGTTTAAATTGTCCTTTGAAACTTTATGCAGACTATGCAGAATAAATATCCTGGATGTTAAAAAATGCCCCAGCATACATAGCATATTAATACACGTAGCCTTTTAAATTCCGAACAGCCTAAGAAACGGATGGAGTAGAAATATTGGCTGCATCTGAGTCACAACGTCGGTATAACTTTTATCAGTGTTCCTAATGCAGGCATAACCTCAGTGCCTCATAGGCTAGTGTTATTGATATACTGTGAAAAACACTGCTCTTTTGCCAGTTACAGTAAAAAAAATTACATGGAAGTCTCCTTTTAAGAAAGGAAGTGTCCTATTCTTAAAGAAGGTGTTCCTGCATTCCTGCTCAAAGTAGGAATGTGAGGTTGCTGTGCCTGGAACTTTTTTAAAGATCTGCTTAGCCTACCTAGATCTGACATCACTTTTGTTTCTAGTAATATGTACAGGAACTCTTTCAGGGAACTCTTGTTAGGAGATCTGTGGTTTTTAATTTTGGTTGTATAGCAAAGCAGGTGCTGTGTACCTCAGGGTTACTTATGGAAGAAATTAAAAGACATTTTTCCAGCTAATAATTTTTTTCTTTTGTTTAATTAGAAATGTCCATAACACTTGAATAACAAGCTAGTAGAGTTTAGGTAGGATAAATCCTCTTTGTCTTTACTTAGATAATTTTCCACTTTTCTTTTTTCTTCCTAGTTTATATAGGAAAGAAAACTTTCTAGTTTGTATGTGTGGCCAGTCTGGTAAAGAAAAGTATTCACCTTATTGTAACACTACGTCTGTTACATCACTCCTGAGACATGATCTGATGTCGTGTTATAGTGTCAAATGTCACAGCTTACTTCTATGACCAGCAATGAGGGATCTAAAGATACCATATCTGGTTGTTTGAGCTTGTCCAACATTACAAACTGATCTCTTAATTAGAAACTTTAAGAAGAGAAAATGAATCTCTAAACTGCATCCAAAGCTGAACAGTGGTCCCCAGGAGGGAGTTAAATTTCTTTAAATGGGTAATATTATATTATCCAATATATGTATTACCAAATAATATATTATTCAATGTATAGATGTATTAGACACCTAAATATTTTTTTAGACTAGATTAGAAACTCCAGTCCATCTCCCTGCAACAGTTCTGAACACCTTAAAGCAATACAAACCAGATTAGGTACTGAGAAAAGTCAGGCCTTTCATGTACGAGGTCTCCACATGTAAATTTTTAATGTCCCTATCTTCAAATCATTCCATGCTACAGAGCTTAAAACTGCATCTGTAAAACGGGGTCTACATCAGAATCGGCCTGGGCGAGGTTTTTCAGCCTGACACTGCTGGTGCAGTAGCTGCGTACAGCTCACAGCCCTTTGCATCCTGCGTTTACTGCTCACTTTGTGTTCTGAAGCAGACCATGAATCTGTCTGTGTTTGCTGTCATTGCTCTTGATTACTCCTTGCTGCTTCTTCTAGTTATTTAATTATACTTTGAGCTTATCATTTAAACCTTCTCTATACACAGGTGCTATCAAAATGGAGCCTCCTTCCCCACCCTATTTTTCAGAAAAAGTTCAGTTGTACAACAAACCTCATGAGGAGTCTGCCAACTCCCTGATGGCTATTGAATGCCGCGTGTGTGGGGACAAGGCCTCTGGATTTCATTACGGTGTGCATGCGTGCGAGGGCTGTAAGGTCAGTGATCACAAACGGGTTTCTTCTGAATGAAGTTTCCGTACTATTTTCATCTGAATAATCACTTGGTAAAATCAGAGATCTGTGCTTTTTAGAAAAAGTTTGAGGTCTTTATGCAAGTTGCTCCACACATACTGCATGTACTTTCTGACTTCATAAGTGGGAGTGTTTTAAAATACAGTTTGCTTCTTTTATTATGTTACTGATCTATTTAAAATTTTTGTGCATTTCTTCTGCTTTTATCAATTATGCAGTTATATTTCATTCCTGCTGTCTTGGAGGTCACTGGTAGAATCTCAACTCATTTAACACAGAAAAAGCAGGCCCATGCCCAACTCTAAAGCTCAATACTTCGAGAAATTTAAAGCTCAGACTCTGTTATTCTGATTGATTAGAGTTTCTTTACCCAGCTTTCACATTTCTAGGCTGCTACAGAAAAGTCTAACGGTATTAAAGAATGTGGCTTTCTGCTTTAAAACTCCACCAGCTTTTTTTTATGTCAATGATATTTAGTGCTTATAACACATGAAAGACAACTGAATGGTATAAAAATTGACCAGCCTCGAGAACGAGAAAAGAAATGCCAGAGAAATAAACTAATACTAATTCATTGAGGTCAAAGAAAAATATTACAGAGCTTAATGTGAAATTCCCATCTTCTCTATTTTCAATATCTTGAGGAAAATAACTAATAGTGCAGATCTAATGCAGAGCTTAAATAAAAGTTGTAGCGCTGAATTAGGAGCACACATAAAGCAAGAAGTATGCTGTTGATTAATTAAAATACAGTGCATTATATAAATCAGACTTGGCATTATGCTTTTATTATTATTTGCTGTGAGGAAAAATTAGTTGTTACAAAGAACAAATGGTGATAAATTTGGATAAGTTCTGTAAATTGATTATGAGTGTTCTGAGAAAACATCTCTAAACTGTAAAAAAACAGAATTGTGAATTTCCATGATTTCTCTCTTTGTAAGACTTTGTAAGACTTCTGTGCAATAATTTCCATGAGTTTGGCACGAAGCTTTTGGATTTTTTATGTGCCAATGTACTCTGCAAACTTGTAATATCCAAACAATTGAGATAAAGTAGAAAATAAAACAACCTAGAAAATAGAACCCAGAAATAAATATTGCGAAATTAGTTTAGCACTGTCCAAAAATAAAGAAATAGAATACGTGAAAGAATACAAATTCTCTTTAAGTACTCAGGCTCAAAAGAGAAAATAAATATTTGAAAATAAATAAAAAAATACTTAGTTGAGGAAAAAAAAGGTTATGTGTTATCTGTTTGTTTAAATTTTCTACTTGAGATCAAACTGCTGTTGGCAGAATTTTTGGTTTGTTGTGATTTATAAAAAATGTTCTACATTGGTAGTGAACTGTAAATTTTGAAAATTTCATGTTCACTTTGTAACAAATCGTCCCGTGAGCAGTGGAACAAGTGGACCTTCGCTTCCTTTGGCGCAGTGTTCCTCATGCTCAGCACGTCTGTAGAGCTCCCAGCTTACATCCCGAATGTCCTTTAATCCCCACAGATTCCCATAAGCTTCCCCAGCTACTGGAGTTTTTCATCTCTCTGTCAAGTTAGGTTGAAAATGGCTGGGAAGATTAGAACAGGAGCACCCTGATTAGCAGGCAGTATGGTCACTTGAGCCTTACGTCCTTAGGAGATCTGTCTAAAACAAAGTTAGATTCAGTGTGTATACAAAAAGGTGCTTTGGATGCATAGGGAAGTGAGACAACGACACTGGCAGTTTCTCGCATCCTTTTACATGCCTTTGTGTTTCCTCCAGGGCTTTTTTCGAAGAACAATCAGATTAAAGCTAATTTATGACAGATGTGATCTTAATTGCCGCATCCATAAGAAAAGCAGAAATAAATGTCAGTACTGCAGATTTCAGAAATGCCTCGCCGTCGGAATGTCACATAATGGTAAGCGTGCATAGCACATTTTAAAACAATAATGTTTCATCTGAAAAATAACATGAAACGTTGACTACTGATTGTGCTGCTTTAACAGTCTTCTGTTTCTTTACGCTAGACAGTTTAGAAATACATATCAGAGAGTTTGCCTCTGAGTTTAAGGCTGTGTATGTGATTGGAGCTTACTTTCCGTATAAAAATCAGATAGGTAGAGATCTGCACTTACCGATAGAATACATAATAGGAGTTTGCTTTACTCTCCATCATTCCTGACACTGTTGGTTGTTCTTCCTGAACATATTCCTAGTGCAATTGTTATTTTTCAGTTCATTGTCTTATTTTCTGGCAAGAGTCTCTTGCATACTGTAGCTCAGTATCACTTTCCTGTAATTGGAAAACTAACTTTAATTGTGAAAGATGGACTAGAGAATTTACTGAAAGTTTGTCAATAATAACAACTTGAATTTGATGCATAGAACCCTTATCAAGGACTGTTAGCATCACTAAGTTAACACTTGCTCATACTAGAACACGACATAATTTAAATGAATGGGCCAGACCCTGTACTGTTTTAAAAACCCTGTCCTCCTCCTTCCTAGGATACCCACATCTGGGCATAGATTCCAATGTGTGGTAAGTAGGAGTGCAGTGTTTCTTAGCATGCTCGTTCAGCTGTCAGCCTCGCATCGTAGAGTGTGCATAGCTGTGATTCCTGTGTAACATGTCTGACCTCTCCACCGTCCAAGGCGAATATCCCCTCCCATCTGTGCACCGTGAGCAGCGCTTCCATTCTGAGTGTGCTGTAGGCTCAGATAGCGAAGGTGTTTGCAGCTGTGTGTGGTTCTGTGACTGCCTTCTGGACAGCAGGTTAGCAGGTAGCACTGAGCATATCACCATACTGCTCTCTTGCATAGAACTTAGAAGAAAGTCCCTCTGAACTTTAAAACTAGACTATGAATTCATGTGGAAATACTTCCTTATGAATGCTGGGACAGAAAGACAGAATGAAGATTCTTTGCTGCCTTGCTTTGGCAAAGTCGAGTGAAAACAGGAATTAAATGTCATAAGATAGAGACTTATGTAATTCTAAGGGTAAAGAATTGCAAACATGACTGGGAAAATAATTTCTCTGTGTTTTTTTTAGAACTTTCATTATTTTTGATATAAAAAATGAGTGTACTGTCCCCAAGAGGAAAGCTTAACTGTGGTTTGCAAAGTTAATACATGCAGTGAATGTAAATTGGTATGGGAAATGTTTTGCTAATAGAAAATATGGTTTTCAAGTTCCTGGGATGCAACAGTCACACTTAAAAATAAATCTAATTTTGAAATGCTACTGTGGGTATTTTTATAGTAATTTAGGAGGTTTTATTATTATTATTTTCAAGGTGCATGCCAAATTCTCTCATAACGTAGCAACACAGCTACCAATTATATCAATGGGAACCATGTGCCATTCTATCAAGAAGGGGAAGGCCAAGACCATTCTCTCTGGCTTAGTAACACAAAGGGCTCAAGAAATATTTTTAAAATTAACATTTTACCTGCTATTTTTTGCCTGTTCAGCCACTGCCACGGCAGCAGCTGTGGCACTAGCAGGGCCCATGGTTGTGGGAGTCAGGGAGAGGCATCGAGAGGAGGGGGAAAGGGGAAAGCCATTTGTCCCGGGGCTTGAAGGAGCGCTTTCGCGTATTCTCACCGTGAGTTCACGTAACAGGGAGTTGGCAGTGTTTATACTCAAGTATTGGCTTCTACATTTGCCTTTTTTGCCCACTCTGGTTACATTACATTGCATGAAACAACAGCCTCCTTCCTCCATCATTTAAAAAACAAATTCATAAAAAATAATGAAATTTCGCCTTTGAAGACACAGGCCTAAATAAAAAAGCATGCAGAAATGCAACACTGGATATTGTCAGTGACACTGAGACCCATTTTTATGTTACATCTACAGATTAAAGTTCATCCATTTGGGTAGTGAAATTATCTGAATTTTAAATGCTTGCAATCAGAATGTGGATTATTTGTGCCTGAGGGCTCCAGTCTATGACTGTCTTTGCACAGATATATTATTGCAAAATGAATAGGGCACTTACAAAAACGGGGAATGCAAGGAGACACTTAGCAGCTACAGCCACATTTTTTCACGTATAAACGCTACATACCACTTGGCTGAAGGTTAAAAAAGACAGTAGTGTTCTCATGCTTTGAATATTGTTTTCCTTTCCTTCTCTAGCCACAGTGCTTCTCTGTGTTTAACTCTTAGCTGCTCAGATTGTATTCTGAAGTACCACTAATCAGAAGCTTGGTTCTTCTCTTTTAGAAATTTCATTATTTTTTTTCTGTTCTACTAAATGTACTATTTATATAAAACAAGCTACTGTAATGGGAAAACGAGTACACATGGCAGTATGGCTTTATTGTCAGTTCTGGGAGCAGTGAATTGCTCAGCGTGGGCACATGCCTCCAGTAAACTCAGAGGTGTCCGCCCTGGCTTTATCTTGTATTTTCCAGTGTAAGAAACTATGTTTATAGTCTATCTGGGGACTCATTTATGCTCAACAGTAATCTAGAAGAGTAAAGTGCTATATGGAATAATCTATAAGCAATCGTAGTGACTTCTCCAAGCCATAAAATGTGGTGAAAGGATGAATCCTCTAGTTTTTCCACAGACAAAGGGTATCATGTAGCATATAGTGTCTCAGTATAGTCACTACAGGTTTTATATCACTGACATTTGGAGAATACTGCAAATGCAAGTAAAAGAAATAACTGCCAGAGGAAAGAGAGAGAGATCATACGTTCCAGCTGCAGGCACATGCCCAAACTTTCATAATCTTCTATTACTGGGAAAGAGACTGCCAGGTGAACCCCTTCCACCCTCGCAGCATGAGCAGCAAGCCGTATTTCCAGATCCCTTGAACCAGCTTGCAGGCTTGTCCCTGCCCTTCCTGCCCCTATGGAACCTGCCTTGATCCCCTTCCCAGGCTCCAGGGAGATAAGGAAGCTGGGCCTGCTGTGAGGGTAGATGGAGGAGAGAGAAGATAGATAGAGTAGCAAGGTCCAGCGAAATAGAAGCTGAGGCCAAGGTCACAGGAGGGGGGTGAAGAGAGAAGCAGAAAAGCATGCCATCCATCCTTGAAATTTTCTTCATCCACCAGAAACGCTGTGAGCTCTTATCCACTCTGTGAACTCTCCTTTATCCACCCGAACCTCTGTAAGTATCATCAACCACTCCTGCTTCTCCTCTCACCCAAAATCCCACTTTCCACATTCCTTCCGTAAACCTCCTGGTACCTGACCTCTCCCTGACTTCTGTCTCAGTCCCCTGAAAATGACAGTGACTTCTCCAAAAGGAAACTCCTAGGCTTGTACCACAAAACTGAATTTTGCCCCAGATTTTGCCTGCAATGCTAATAAACACTGAACAGAATTGGCTGCAACTAATATAATGTTTATAAAATACACTCTAAACAAAAAAAATATGAAAGCTATCCTGTTGCCTATCAAATTATAAGATAGGAATGTTTGATTCACAACTCTCTAACTTTATGTTGTTAATGAATTCTTATATTTAAAATATACTTTTGGGTCCCGATCACCTTTTTTTAAGAAACTCTGTTCTCATAATTTATGAGTTAAATCAGAAATCTTCCACGACACATATGTTCATGAAATAAACAGTGTTTAAAAGTGGATCATGGAAGATCCACTGCTATTAATCCATCCTAAAAACACCCATTGAGAAAGAAACAAACACATGTGGAAATGATAGGTTGCTAATAAACATACAATCTACACAAAAATAAAGATGCATGATGAACTTTACACCAAGCACAGTTTTCACACACTAAGCACAAGAAAATATTATGAGATTCCCGAGGGCTTTCATTACTGCCGAATTATTTTATGTAGAAGTCTGATAATATGATGGCAGGCAACAAGATACCCCCTAAGAATTTATATCGCACAGAAAACAGTAAGTTCTCACTTCCATTCTTAGTGACGTCAGTTCATGTATTTAGAAGAAGACTTGGTCCTGTCTGCTAAATGCAAACTCTGCTAATATGAGTGGCTGAGCTGATATTTTGCTGAGCTGATAGACGTGTGATCTGATAGATGGCCATCCCGCTGGAGTGAGCGGGTTGTTAGACCAGCGGTGGGTGTTTTAGACCAGCAAGAGATAACCCCGCTATACCGCTTTGATTAGCTACTCATCTAGTGCATTCTTCGATAACAACGGGTAGTTTGGACTCGTTTGACATTGATATAATAACTTTCTGTGCTAGGAGTAAGCTTGGTGTGTTGTATCTAACTCAATTCTGAAAGCAGCATGCAAGCATTCAAGAACAGAAGTTAATGTTTATAACCTTGTTTACCGTACAACAACTATGTGCTAATTTTCTTTCAAAGTAATCTCCTTGGCATTTTAACAGGCTTGCTATAAAACTCAATGTTAACTTAGGCAGTAGTACTTCTTTTGTTGTTTGTGGGTTTTTTTTTCCTTTTTCATTTACACAAAAGGAATTTAACATAATCTTTTTTTTAAAAAAGAAGCCAGGAATCTGGTCTTCCTAGAAAAGTTAGCATTATGAGACCCCATGCCAAACCTATGCCAAATATTCCTTAAAAATATATAGCAAATTTCTATGCAGCTTTAATCATGTATGATTTGATACAGTCTTCCTCCACGTCTTTGGGCTTTAACTCCAACATAGATTATACATAAGGGTGCTTGCATTCATAAACTTTAGCACAGTGAAGACACTTGATTTAACATTAATGTTCACAGGGGTTTTTGACTGTATATATAAAAATTGTACAAGTTCTCAAACACATGGAAACAAAATATGAGATTCCACCAAGGTAGACTACTGAAACAAATAGCAAAGTAATAAATAAAATTTGGGTTTTATACCACTTTTCAAGCAGAGATCTCAAAGCATTTTTCAGGATAATAAGTATCACCATCACAAGCAAAATAAAAATAAATGAGAAGTTCAAGAAAGCATCTACTCTAGATCTACTAACTGTAAATGAAATATTAACAATGTGATGATCAGGCTGGGGGATGAGGGGATTGAGAGCAGCCCTGCCGAGAAGGACTTGGGGGAAAGCCAACCGTGCCCTGGGCTGCATCCCCAGCAGCGTGGGCACGGGGCGAGGGAGGGGGTTCAGCCCCTCTGCCCCGCTCTGCTGAGACCCCCCGGGAGTCCTGCGTCCAGCTCTGGAGCCCTCAGCACAGGGCAGAGCTGGAGCTGTGGGAGCGGGGCCAGAGGAGGCCCCA
>Ga0065711_1048455_pt1 | contig 11798 bp, 8 predicted proteins | sample Hoacrofraction12_FD_59098 | JGI IMG/M metagenome (GOLD analysis project Ga0065711, IMG submission 59098) | Hoatzin crop microbial communities from Cojedes, Venezuela - Epithelial fraction 12 v2 (version 2) | ecosystem: Host-associated > Birds > Digestive system > Esophagus > Crop | place... | reverse complement strand
CTCGTGAAACTTAAAAGCTGAAATGCTCAGTGCTGAGAAAATTTTGTAAATGCATGCATAAGTCAGTCTTCATTAGCTTCTCCTTAAACATTCAGGGAGAGAAGTTTTCCTTTTAGCGGAGTGCCTGGTTGAAATTAATGCTTAGCAGGCTGCTTTCCTATTCCTCTTGTGTGTGTAATGGCCATTGACTCTTGGTGCAGTGCAAACAGATACCCAAGGATTGATTCAATGTTGGCTTAGTTATCTGCTTTAAATGTTGGTAACTGTCTAATACCTATTCCTTCTTAGCTGCTAGTTCTTTTCTTAGCCTGGCCGCCACCGCCTCCCCATTATTCTCATAGTTCCTTGCTAGACCTAACTGTTTGGGTATTCACTGAGGACATGCGGGCTGCGGTACAAGTTAATAAGCTTCTGCAAGCTGCGAGATCTTTACAATGATAGTTTTCTTTCTTTTCAGTGTATTGCAGTGCAGTGGTGTTTAGCAAACAGCTTAACAAGTTTCATCTGCAGAATTTTGGCATTATTGTGTTTTCACTTGTGGAAAAACTTCCACTTTTGTCTCTGCTTGCTCTCTGTGTGGTATGCAAGCTCCAAAAGTGCCGAGATGACGTGTGCTCACATGAAGTTTTCAAACGGCGCATAGTCACCAAAATCCGGTTGTTTTAAAATATTGTTTTCGTTGACCCTCTCTTTTGGGTACATTTAATTTTAGCCTCTTGCAGTCTTCTTGTTTCGCTAGTGTTCCAAACGTTCATCTTGCTCCACTTAGGTAATTGGATTAATGCATTTACTGTATTTGTTGTACAGTATTGATCTGATAATACCAATCTTCCACTCTTAACCATAATCTTATATTTTTTCTGGTGTCAAAACAGCCCCTCCTCCCCCACCTTTGCACTCAGACTTCGTATAAAATCACAACAGTGATGAAAAGCCCTGGAGCTAATCATGCTCTGCTCTGCAGGCCCAGTGTGCCCTGCTGACTTCATGAGCACTGAGGGCTTAGGTGAAGGTGTTGGATAATGCTCCCACATCTCCTAATGGCTGCCCGATGCTGACATAAATGACCTCCCAAAATCTGAGGCTTGTGTTTTTGCAAGCGGTTAGTCACTTGGATGCTTAGCTTTGGTACCTTTGGGGGCAGTTAAATCCCTCAAATATTTGCTTGCTTGTGCTTACTCTTCAATCTTCAAACTTCTGGCAAGAGCTCAACATCCAAATTCCCTGGTGACTTGTGAGAATCTCTGCCTAAGTGTCTAAAGGATATAAATCTTAAGCTTTCCTAGAGTCAAGAAATGTTTTCAACAAGGCAAAGTCTGATTCACCGAAATTATCGGCAGCTTTCCAGGAATTGCGGAGCTGGTTCCAAACCAGAACTTGTGTTGATCCTCTGTAAAGAAAGTCTTTTGTTGTTTGACAGTCAGATGTGCGAGTTCAAGTATGTATGGACCCTGCAGAGTTTTCAGCTTTGTGTGCATCTTTGTTTTGATTCCTGGAAACGCATGTTCATTATGTAGACTGCTTTCTCTAAAAGCCTGAAATTATGTGCTGGGCTGGACAGCAGTCTTCCCCAGCTTCTCAAATGAGCTGAGGCTTCCTCCTGCCTAACTTGCCTTCGTTTGGCTTTGTGTGGCTCTGAACGTGTATGAGGCTCCATCCGTCCTGCCCCAGATGAAGCTGTGTGTGCTGTGGAGGGGACAGGGTGTCCGAGGCTGACGCTTTGAGCAGAGCTACTCGTGCTTGGGATCCTGGCAGTTCTCTCATCTCCTCCAGAACAGCACTTCAATAATGACTTATTTTGGCACAGGGGAAATGGGAAGCGAAATGGTCTGCCTGCCCCTTTTTGCTGTTGGTCCAACGTTTTGGAAATAGGGCTTCCCCCTACTCAAACTGGCTGTACAGTCCAGAGCAGAGGCTGATGTCCTCACGCACAGGGAGTGCAGTCTCCAGGTGTAGGCAGTTCCATTTTCTGTCTTGCTCTGCAGTTGCCAGAGTTGTAAAGGATATTTTCCTTATACTATGGCAGTTGTAAGACACTTCCTCAGTTTGACAGCTGCTATGCCAGTTCCCTACTCTCATCACATAGATGAATTTCTCTTTCACGTTCAGTATCAGCATTTCGCTTTTCTGAGATCCAAAGCTGTAGCACAAGCAAGGAGAAGACGAGTGTCAGAAAATAACAGGCTGTAAACACGAGGCATGCGTGGATGCTGTCACAGGGATACTGAAGGAAGACGTGATTGTGAGGGGATTTTTTTGTGCTATTTGACATTACGTTGGCTTCCATTTTTGTTCATTCCTTGAAGAAATTCTACTGAGGCTAAAACCACAAGCCAAGACAGCAAACATCTCGTGGTATTTTGCTGTCTTTTGCTTGTGTTGGTGGGGAGTCAGGGCCTCCAAATCTCACTGGAGACTGTGTCAAGGAGGTTTTTTAAATTTTTTGTTTTCTTTTTTTTAAAAAAAAAAGCTGGAGTCTCTGCCTGCTTCTTTCAGAGACTGGGCAGTGTTGCACTTCCTGTTGAGGTACAGTTGAGCATTAGGGTTTTTCATCCTGGTCTTCTAGAGCTTGTCTTGGGCCAGCCTCTCTGCTGTTGTAAGCTGTGACCTATTCAATGCCAGTCCCAGCAGGGTGGTGAGTTCTGGGTTAGGGTGCTGGGTTTGGGTTGTGCTAGGTTTGCTTGCTGCTCTTTGCTCACTTGTGGCCTTTGCATCCATCTAGCTAATGTCAGACAGTGCTTCATCTTGAAATCTTAACATCTTATTTCCTTTGCATCTAGTAGATGGGTATCTGATCAGTGTTCTGAGGTGCTGACATAAGTCTGTTTCATGGCAGCTTTGAGAAAGAAAACATTTGTGATGCTTTTCTGCTTTAGAAGAGTGTTCCTTGTGTAAAAGTAACTCCTCCTGTCTGTAACACCTCTTGCAGCTTCTCTCCAACTCTCATGTAGGCTGTAAACAACTTTTAGTAGTGTATTGGGTTTGCAGGGCAAGGTTTTGGTAGCAGGGGAAGCTACAGGGTGGCTTCTGTGAGAAGGTGCTAGAGGCTTCTCCCATGTCTCATAGAGCCAATGCCAGCTGGCGCCAAGGCGGAGTCCATCAGCAATGGTGGTAGCATCTCTGTGATAACATAGTTAAGGCGGCAAAAAAACATGCTGCAGAAGAGAGGAATGAGATGATGTAAGAGCAACAGCTCTTGTGGACCTCAAGGCTGGTGCAGAAGGAGGGGAGGAGGTGCTCCAGGTGCTGGAGCAGAGGTTCCCCTGCAGCCTTTGAAGCAGATCATGATGAGGCAGGCTGTCCCTGCAGCCATGGAGGCCCATGGGGGAGCTGATCCCCACCGGCAGCCCAGGGAGGACCCCAGACTGGAGCTAGGGGTGCCTGAAGGAGGCTGTGAGCCTGTGCTGGAGCAGTCTGTTCCTGAAGGACTGAACCCCGTGGGAAGGGACCCGTGCTGGAGCAGTTTGTGAAGAACTACACCCCATGAGAAGGAATTTCATGGAGAGCTGTCTCCTGTGGGAGGGCTCCCATGCAGGAGCAGGGGCAGAGTATGAGGAGTCCTCTTCTTGAGAAAGAAGGAGCATCAGAGACAACATGGGATGAACTGACCATAGCCCCCATTCCCTGTCCCTCTGCACCGCTCAGGGGGAAGGAGGTGGAGAAAACTGGGAGTAAAGTTGAGCCTGGGAAGAAGGGAGGGGTTGGGGGGGAAGGTGTTTTTAAGCTCACTATTTTGCTCTGATTTGATTGGTAATAAGTGAAACTAGTTTCCCCAAGTTGAGTCTGTTTTGCCCCTGATACTAACGGGTGAGTGATCTCTCCCTGCACCCGCAAGACTGTCATTGTGTTTTCTCTCCCATGTCGAGCTGAGGAGGGGAAGTGATAGAGCAGCTTTGGGGGGCAGCTGGCATCCAGCCAGGCTAAACCATGACAAGCAGCCACAATGTTATTTACCTCTTCTAAAGCATTTTCCAGATTCACTTCCTACCACCTCCCTTTCCCTGTGCTCTCACTTTCCTGGGAGCCCTGTGAAATACTTGACGCAGAGGCAGGAACAGGAGGGAAGGAGGGCAGTGGAATGGGGCTGGGAGTGCTCACAGCAGCAGCTGGCTGGGTCCTGTCCTCCCTCCTTCCTCCAGTCCATGCAACTGGAGGCCATATGTGTGCATTTGGTGGTGGTTTCACCCACCTAGGGACAGGGCTGTGGAGCCAGGATCTGGGTGGCCCAGGTTTACCAGTGGGCTTTTGGGGGTGACTGAGGATTTCCATGCAGCCTGAAGGTCAGAGGTTGGCAAAGTCCTTTTGCATCTAGAGGGCTGGTGCTGTGCCTTAGGGGACAGGAGTTGTCAAAGCAGTGAGGGCAGGGAAGCCCTGTTGCAAATGGAGGGACAAAATTTGGGGAGTTGTGTGTGGGTTGGGGCAGGGGCTGAAGGGGCTTGAACTGAATGGGGTAGGAGCTGGGGAGCTGGTTTTTTTGAAGTCTTAGTGCATGTATTTAAGAAGATACCGTGTTTGGAAGAGGCTGGAGCTTGCGGTTGGGGCTTAAGACAGGCCCGAGAGGTGGGGAGAGTGCCCTCTGTCTATTACCACAAAAAAGGCTAATCCATAATGCTTGGAGAAATCTGATTTTCATCTGAAGTGAGTGTAAATGCTGCATTTCTGATTTAATTGTGTTTGCTCCCTGACTTCAGCTTTGTTGCCATGTGGGGCAACATGTCCCATGGGGCAGGAGAGCAGCAGCCTCTGCTAGAGCTGTTGGGAATGACAGGTTTGGAGCGTGTAGGATAGCTTGTCTTTTAATAAAACTGCTTCCGTTTGGACTAGAAAGAAAGCAAATATTAACTGCTGCTTCAACTGCTTAAGCATGTCTAAACTTCATTTTGCAACATCTCATTTTGTGTCCCTTCTGCTCTTACATGATGTCAGTACTGCTGTCATCCTCTGGTGCCGGATTGTTGGAATCGTTAGCAGTGGAGTTTCTGTAATATTGAGAAGCAAAGTGTCGAACTGCTGCGATGTAACACAAGTGACAGATGGCTCTGACTGGAACAGCCTTTTAAACTTGCAGCTAAGGGACTGTGGGCCTTCACTTCTGGATGCAGGAGGGACATACAACGTTAGCACTAGTTGTATTTAGGTATTGGTGTGGTGTTACTAGTGTAATGGCAGATGAGACCATTTTGTCTTGGGAAATGTCATGTTTTCTGTGGTGTACTCTACAATGACCTAAATCTGAGGAAATGGGTTAGTCAAAACAACAAACCCCTGTTTTCATGATGTCCTTTTGATGCATGGTTTCTGAGGAGCAGGGTTAGATTACGAAGGAGGAGGATATGCTGTTGCTGCCACTTTGCCATGAAAGCACTGTGTGACCCTTGTTTCCCACTGACCACGACTGTAACCTGTAGAGCTCTGCTCAGAAACGATCCTACTGCGAGCAGCTTTTGATGCCCAGAGCCAATTCTCAGATTGTGCATTTCACTGTTTTCTGTTCAGAGGTAGTGCCGAAGTTGTCTTTCTGCGTTTGATCCGCTGAGCCTTGCTTCTGTTTTTTGGTAGTTTGTCTGTTGTTTTTCTAGTATACACTTCAGAGACTGGGTGGAAATAGCTGGACTGCTGAGAATGAGTGGGGAGGGAGAAACGCGGCAGAAAAACTGCTAGTTGTATCTGCTCAACCTTAGCTGTTCCTTGACAAAATGAACCTTTTCAAACTTCCTTCTCTTGTGATAATTTATCTCTGACTGAAGTTTGACTTGTATTTATTAATAAAGAAATAAATTTACTCCTCGGAGAAAAGGATTACTTCTTACTGCAACTTGCTGATTCCTCACACTTCTTCTACAGTGCAGTAGCTGATAGCATGCGGATTTTGGGAGGCCCAGCTCTGGGCTGTGGCTAGCTCAGGAACTGCAAACAAATGTTTTCCCAGTCCGTGGCTTTGTCTCCAAACAGCAGTGCAAGGCTTGTGAAATGGGAGTATAAGCTAATTTAGGGCAAGATTAGGAGGAGAGCAGCTGAGGTCCCCGAGTTTGTTCAGCTTGGAGAAGAGCAGGCTGAGGGGGCACCTCATTGCAGCCTACACATTCCTCAAGCTGGGCAGCGGAGAGGGAGGTGCTGATCTCTCTCTGGTGACCAGCCGCAGGACACAAGGACAGGGAGAGAAGCTGCATCAGGGGAAATTCAGGCTGGACACGGGGAAAAGGCTTTTCATGGAGAGGGTGGTCGATCCCTGGAACAGGCTTGCCCGGGGAAGTGGTCACGGTGCGAAGCCTGTCAAGAGTTCACGGAGCATCTGGACAATGCTCTTAGTTATACGGTTTAGTTTTAGGTAGTCCTGCGAGGAGCAGGGAGTGGACTCAACACTTGCGAGTCCCTTCCAGCTTGAGATATTCTATGATTTTATAACATGCCACTCTTAGTTTTGTGGAGTGAATACTCTGCAAGGCAAGCAAGCACATCAAACCAGCTCAGCTACCTGCATCCAGTGAACATGGATGGAAATATCAGTTAAGTGTTTCTGAATTAAGTGCAAAGAGGCTTGTTATGGCCTGGCAGCATTCACATTACTAGACAGAAAAAAGTCTCTGCTAAATGGCATTGCTTTTTAGTGGGTAGCTTTGTTTTTAAAAAAATGAGCTTGCCCATTAGGCTTTGTTTCTCATAGTAGCTTCTCTAGAATTGAAGTCATGCTTGGCAAGTACCTGAGAGGCATGGACATCCTCTGGTATAATGTAGCATTGTCCGTGACAGTTTGGTGTTAATTCATCTCACAGCAGTGGAAAAGCAGAGAACCTTTTGCAGTGTTTAGTCAGGGGATTGGTGTTAAGAGCTAGATTATGATAAAAATGGGGAAAGTTTATAGAAGTGGAAGTGTCCAGTTGTGTAAACACAACAGCTAACAGGTGGCTAGTACTAAAGAGGCAAATAGGAGTAAATTATGGTTTGGATGCAGAGCTGTTGCCTTGTTGAGGATATCCAGCAGTTTAATAAGTTCCAGGAACATAACAAATTCCTAAGGGCCCAGTCCTGCAATGCACTCTGCAAAAGGACTTAATTGAATTGTAATGAGGCTAGTTACGGACACCTGTTCCACTTACATGCAGCTCCTTGCAGGATTAGGTTCAAACTCAAGAGTGCAAGATATGTTAGAGCATTACTTTAAAAATAAAATTTTCAAGTTGTCAGAAGGCCATATGAACACCTTATTTATGCTTTTCAGCTTCACATAGGGCTTGAAACATGCCTTCCTGCAAACGGGCAGCTGATGAGGAGCTGTCTGAACCCAACCTGTACCAGGAAGGACAGTTGAAATGTTTCTGGTGAACCTTGTAAATTGAGTGTGTTGTGATCTGGCACATAATTGCTCCTGTTGAGAAATTACGTAGCAGTCTAACTAAAAATGACCTGAGAATGAATTTCCATGAGGAAGGGTTTGAGATCGGCTTCTGGTCTTCAAAAGCTATGAAGCTGGTTGAATACAGAAAGTGGTGGCACACTCTGTGCTCCTGTTGCAAGTAAGTGATTTTATTAATAAAACATAATGTGTTCTTACATTCTTAGATCTTAATAGCCAAATTTCTGAGTGTGAGAGATCATTCTGGACAAGTTTTTTTTATTCCTGTCAGTGTTTATACACTGACAGTTTAAAAGAACAGCAAATACCTTCAAACGTTTATTTAGAAATAAAGTTGGCTATAGGGCTGACCAATACTGCTGAGGATTGGGATCCAATTATGTGACATGTCAAAGGAGAATGACAAGCACAGTACCCTGAATGGGATCTTGGAAGGAAGGTGTGGTGCTGCAGTGATAACTTGTGCCGTACAATGCAGTTTTCGTCCTGAGATACTTCCTCTGGAGGTGAGAAACTTGTCTTAGTAAAATGCATGACTTTGTTTCATCAGATTTTGGGAGAGAGGTAGGCAAAGTTTGAGGCTTCTATATTAAGAGCAAGTTGAAGTCATTTAAGCTGCATCCTGCACATCAAATTCTTTTATCCACACTGTAAGTGCAGTACTTGTCCAATTCTATTTAACTTGTCCTCAGGCTTACGTATAAATCTCTGCTGAAGTATAATACTATAATTACTGTCTAACTATTTTTAAATAGGTAAAAATGACCTATCAATACATAATAAACAGAGATAACGGAGTATTTTATTCATGTTTTCTGAAAGCTTCAATTATTTCTATTTGGATATCAATTAGAGTTTGCTTTTAAACAGAATTCAGAGTAGTAGCATTCAATTCACTTACTCTAAATTAGATGGCAGTATGTTTCACTTAATATAAATTGTGTGTGATTACTTACAATCAGTTTAAATCAATAAGTTTGTGATGGATTTTTACCCTGTGCTGTGGTTTCTCAGTAATAAATCCCTTGTTTAGTCCAGAAGGCATCGCTTCTTTTGGCAGCTTTCCATGCATTTCAGTAATGAGTATTGGATAGGCACAGTTTCAGCAAATCGTCATTTAAGAAAAAAAAAGTCCCTGTAGAGGATAAACGCGTTAAAAAAATCAATTTAACTCAACTAGTCCCAGTTTAAATGAATAGAATACTGAGCTATGAGAATCTTAGAGTCTGTTCCTTCTAGCAGAAACTTGTACATATCCTGGCCTAAGAATTTAAAGGCAGGGAATCGGAATGTGGTCTGTAATTCAAGGGCTGGAAGCTTGGTTACAAAATCTGCGGAGGGTATGTGCAGAATATTGTTTTTATATTTCATTGATTGAACTGAGTCACAAGCTGCCTTGATTTGTTCCTGAGGTTGTGCCGCCTGTCTACAGAAACCCCTGTCTTTACCCCCAGAGGAGAAGACTGCTATGAACTAGGGGGGGAGTTCTCTGGAGAAGTTGCATAGTGGTCACAGTGTGTAATGAAACGTATCCTAGCTGCAAAATTGTTTGTAGTTGCATTTTAACAGGAGTGGGGAAAAGAGCCCCAAGAGGTGATGGCAAGGCAGCAGACGCTTCTAAATGGTGACATCCGGGATTTTGTCGATCGCCTTAAAGCGTGTCTTGCGGTGAGGTGGGAAGGAAAGTTCGTTGTGAGTTCCTTGAAGATGAAGGAAAATGTGGGCTCTAGGGATGATGGAGCACAGTGAAAGCCAACCTGGCTGTGGCACTGCACTGGTATTGTTGTCCCTAAAATAATGGTTCTTCACCTGGTGTGCAATAAGCCAATCAACATACAGTCTCGAGATATTTTGTCTTTTATTTCTGTTCTGTGGAATCGGGTGCTGGGCATCTAACGCAGACAGCACACCTTGCCAAGGATCATAGCGGGTTTTTATCCAAGGAGAGAAATACACAAAACTCGATCGTTGGGTAAATTGTGCTTACGTAACAATCATTCTTGTGCACATGTGTTGGCTCATGATACAAGGGAGGTTCAATATTTACATAAAATATCTCCTCCTAGGAGTGTGATATTTTTTTTTTAGTATTATAATTACTTAAGATTAGTTAAAAGATTCACTTTTATCTGAACTTTGTTCCAAATTCATGTACGTGTGTCAAATTTAGGAGCCATAAAACCACAAAGCAGAGATCTACAGCCTTTTTTATCTTGGGGCTGTTCTTTGTCAAGGTTAGGTATGTTCCATGGTTTCAGCCAGACCTACGTGATTGCTCACTGTAACTTTTTAACCCTGTTCTTCTGACATCAGTATGAATGGCAGCCTCCAGCCCCACTTACTGTTGAAGCCCCTGTCAGAAAATCTGTTGGTCCAAAGCATCTACTCGGTCACGTGGGGATGGCTGCAGTAATTAATTGAACCAGAGTGGAGAAATCAATTTTCATCTTCCTGAATGGAAAGCTGCTTCTAGGCCAGGAAGCTGTTCCCCATCTCTCATGTGAGCTCTGTTCTCCAACTCATTTATGCTGTAGCGTGAGCAGACGTATGCTCAGTCTTTCTCCCATTTCACGCTTGAGCTCCTGGTTATAAAAGGCACACACTAGCGCAGTGTTGCTTCCCAAGACTGAGCAGACCTCACGAAGGAAGAAAATGCATGGAAATGAATTAGTGAAATCCTGAGTTTCAAGGACCGCCAAAAAAGTCATGGAATGCCAAGCATTGCAAGGTCTGGCAGCGGGGAGGCAGCGAGGGAGCAGTGCAGTGAAGGGGCTGTAGGAAGAGAGCAATACAGTGTAGGTTAGGGATAACTTGTGTGAAATGTTTGTACTTTAATGCAAACACAAAGGTTGAAGATACATACTGTCACTTGTGGGATGCTCTGTTTCTTTGTATAAATTGGTCTGGTTTTTCATCCTTTTCTGGAGTGCTTGGATTGTTTAGGAAGCAGGTGGCAATTGTGGAGTTCCTGTGACCAGAAGGGTGGTAGAGGGACATTTAACAGCATGTATTGTGCTTTGCTTTTAAAGGATCTGCAGATCTGCTGGCGGTCTTGGCAAGAAGTAGCAGCTGTTTGTGGCTATTTCTCTTCAGTGGCATGAAGTGTACAGGGTTGGGTGTTCTGGTCCTTCATCTGCTTTCCCTGCGGTGGCACAGAGGTGCTTAGCGTTTGTTAATAGGCTAACCCACAACCTCCATGTATGTGCTTGCCAGGCTTGTGCCCCAGGCCTTTCCCCCACTGCTTTTTCAGAAATACATTATTAGTCTGCGAACATGAAGGATTATTTTGTATCTGGGCTACCTGAGTGCTCTAATTTGTAAAGTAATTGTCACGGGATCCAGGCCTTGCATCAGGGCTACCACCAAAAGAACTATTCAAGGTGTGCACACAAGTGTATAGTTTTATTCTTTTATTTAATTTGATATAGAAGATCATAGGTCATAGAAGATCATAGAATTGTTTGAGTTGGAAGGGACATTCAAGATCATCTAGTTCCATGTGCCCGCAGCACGACCCCGATGTCCCCATCCAGTGCTTCGTCTGAGCAGCAGTATATGTAGCAGGGAGTCAGTCACTTCCACTCGAATGGAAACTCATTTAGAAAATACTTGCCTGTGAGCATAGCTGAAAGTGTAATTATAGCACATGGGGAGACTGTGTGCTGTAATTGAGCTGTTGCTGATAGGCAATGAAAAATGACTGTCCTTTGAAGACTGTGCCTTTTCTCTTTATCATGGTATCTAAGATCAGTTTGTGGTAATCACAGGAGTTGGTATTTCTCATCCTTGAAGCCTTGCAGCTCTCCTCCGTTCAATAACCACTCGGACTTCTTGACCTGTGCTTTAAGCCACTCTCGAGGTGTTCCAAGGCGATAGTTTAGGGTGTTCATTACACTCACTAGGACTCCCTTTTTCTCTGCATATAGATATCATAGCAATTGCACAATAGCAAGAGCTACAGATAAGGTTCCCTGTGATCTTAAATGAAGCTTCTGGCATCACCCAAGCCTGTTGCAATGGTGCCTAAGGGTTTGCAGTTACCTTCAGCATATTTACCACATCCAAAGTAGGGCACATGAAAAAGGCTGCTCATGACAAGTATTCATCTGGCACGTAGCCACGCACCTACCTCTGCTTTTTTTATTGCTCCAGACCATTTACCAGTGCATTGCAGTTCAACGTGCCGTTTTTCTTGCCTTGCCGTTTAGGCAAATATTTGGGTGATCCAATGCCCGCGAAAAGTTTTGCGTAACCATTAGCAAAATCCCTACCCGTAGCCACCTGCGCTCCTGCTGAAGCCCCTGGCTGAGCCATCCTGCTGCCTTCAGAAGGAAAGGGTGCTGCAGGCAGCGGCTGAATCCGGAGAGGTGGCAAGGCTGCAAAAGGGCTTTTTTATCTTTTTTTTTTTTTTTTTTCCTTTCTTTTTTGGGTGGGGTAGGAGTAG
>Ga0065711_1008925_pt2 | contig 11798 bp, 7 predicted proteins | sample Hoacrofraction12_FD_59098 | JGI IMG/M metagenome (GOLD analysis project Ga0065711, IMG submission 59098) | Hoatzin crop microbial communities from Cojedes, Venezuela - Epithelial fraction 12 v2 (version 2) | ecosystem: Host-associated > Birds > Digestive system > Esophagus > Crop | place... | reverse complement strand
AGCTGATGTCAGGGTGGTTGAAGTCCCCCATAAGAACCAGGGCCTGTGACTGTGAGGCTGCTTGCAGCTGCCTGTAGAAGGCCTCATCAACCTCCTCCTCCTGGTCAGGTGGCCTGTAGTACACACCCACCGTAATGTCACCTCCACATCTTTGACTCTGATACTGCATTTTTTTTCAATTCTGCAGTCTTATTCCACTGAAGAATAAGTGTCAGGCATCCGGAAAGATATTTTTCTAACAGGAGCTTTTGAGCAATATTTTTTTTTCTTTCAAAATATTCAGAGCAATTTACAATGACTGTATCTTGTAAGCATCTCAATAGAAGCAGAAGATCAGTAGACTGTTGTCATAATGGTTGAGGTATAAAAAAAAAGAATAAAGATGGTGTCTGTAAGTACTCCCTTCTTCAGCAATTGTGAAAAATAGTAATATATGTAGGAGAGAAAGCATCAACATATACACTTATGGGAACAGAAAATAAAAATGGAATACAGGATAAAAATATCTTGATGTTCATTTAGTTTTAGTACTCTAAAAGTTAAGATTTTCAGTATAGTATTTGTATGTAATTCTCTGAAGACTCCTCTCAGGCATGCTCTGGGCAGGGGGCAGCTGAATACGTGTGCACCCTGTGCTATTGCACTGCACCTGGGCACGCCGGCAAGAGTTGTGTGACCTGTGATTCTTTTGCTTACGTTATTTTTACCAGAGAGGGTTTTGCAAGTATGTACACAGTTGTTGTTCTTAATATTCTTTCTCTTAAGTGTTCGGTTGTGATTTACAACTTGACCTGCACAAAACTGCATATTTCTTTTCAGAACTTTGGATTTAAGTTAAACTGTATATAGAATTCGTCACTTAAGCCGTGTCTTTTAAAAATAATTTTTGAAGTAAAAAATTAAAGTCTCTGCCACTTTTTCGAGGGGAAAAAATGGGTGATTCGCTGATACTCTCTGCTTTTAGTAGGGTGAAAACTGTGATCTGCAGTTATACTGACTCCCTTCTCGTTAACCGTGTCTGTGTGCTAAATGAGCGGCCTGCTGCTGGATCTGTAGACTATCTGGTAGCAGCAGGAGGGATAGTCTTTAAAAACTGGTTTTGTGTAGTTCAGAACCAAAACAGAAATGGTTTAGTCACCAAGCTACGATGTTTCATAGCTGGGATGTATTAAGGTTATTTGTATGTTAATACACTACTTGAATTTGGAGGTAATAAAACATCTTTTTTTTTTTTTTTTTTAAACTTCCAGTAATACTATAATACTATAGGTCTATATTCTAAACTCCTGGAAGAGTCCTGTTTAGTTTCCTCTAAGTTTCCTTCTTGTGGAGGATAACAATTAACTTCTTGACTTAAATTCACTCAGAATATAAATGGCAACTCTTAAAATATTTAAAAATTGCTAACTGGACGTAAGTCAGTTGCTGAATCTGTATGTTCTGTTAAGTTAACCCTTGTGCTGAAGAGTGACTGTGGTGTCTTCAGCTTAGTTCTAATATAGAACAGATAATCTTTGCAGAATTGAGGTGCTCTACTTGACAATGTGGTTGGATTTTGATATCTTGAAATACTTATTTTCACCTTTCCCTCTTCCTTGCAGGAGACGAATGACTCCATTGATGTATGCAGCTAGAAAAGGCTGTCCTCAGGTTGTTGCACTTCTTATCGCTCATGGATCACACGTAAACGCCCAAGATGAAAATGGATATTCAGTAAGTGATTTACTTCTGTGTACTGTAATTAATGATAACATTCTTGAAAAGCAAGAACCCAAAAGTTTTTTTTTAAGTACAACTTTCTCAGAAATACTTATCGGTATATTCTTCTGCTTAACACCACTTCCAGTTTCTTTTGCATTACTTGTGTTTGTCTCCAGATTCTACCATGTAAGAACTTGTGAAGGTTGCATTATTGGTTGAACCTCTCTTCTTTTTTTCTCCATGTGTAAATTTGGTAAAATAAAGTTGTTCTTTGCAGGCATTAATGTGGGCAGCACAGCAGGGACATAAAAGTGTAATTTTTAAGTTGCTTGAGCTGGGAGCTGACAAAAATCTACAGACTAAGGATGAGAAAACAGCAGCAGAGCTAGCAAAAATCAATAAACACTCAGAGGTATTTAATTTCATTTCTCTTTGAAATGCAAATTCTGTGTTTTGCCTCAAATCTGTTCATTGTTTATAGTTTTCTGTAGAAGCGTTTGTTTAATAACTGAATTATAGAAGTTAGTTGGACACTTGTGCTGTTACATCTATGTAGACTATTTTCTGTTACATCCCAACTTATTGCAGGGCTTTGAGTGCTATATAGTAATACTTTGGGAACCTTTTTTTTTCCAGAATCCTTGACTTCAGATTTAGAATACAGAGCAAGGGATTATTTATGTTAGTAATGTTGATATGAGAAGTAGAAAAATAATGTGTTGTTTTTTTTTCCTGTTTGCCAAAGAGTGTGAGAGAATGCTGGTAGCAAACTAATTTGCAGTGTGTAGTTTCTGATGGAATTTGGAAGTGAAAAGACTGAAGCTAAAAAAAGGGGAGTTGGTACTGACCATCTTCAAAATCCATTCTCAGGAGGGAAAAAGGTGTAAAATAATGTAAAATGGCTATTAGACTGTTGGAAGAGCAGCCACTAATTATCAAGGTAGAGAGAGAGTTGCTGAAGAGAACATATATTCTCCTAAAATAAGTCTGTTTACTGCTGTTACCAGATGATGCATGGTGGATCAGTCAGACCAGATTTCTGTGTGTTTTGCTTTGAGCAGTTCTTAACCAATGGTGTGGCTTTTTGCAATGGCTCTTCAAAAATGTATAATTCACTCTAATGAATTGTGATTCACTTTACAGCTTCTTTTTCTTTCTTTCCTACTTTCTTTCTTCTCTTTTTTTTTTTCCCTGCCAGACTCTAGGGCTAGGCAGGGGCAAAAATGACAACTATGCACAAAGCTGTCACTGTAGGCTAGCAAGATCAGTGTCTGAGGCTCAGTGATCTGTTGGCTCAGGTTACTGAAAGAGGCTACAAGTGCCTTCTGCCGTTGATAAATGACTTGTTCAGCAGGCTACGGCCATATAATCTTTTAACATGACTTGCTCTAATGTGGAAGGAGTACAGGCTCCTCACACTTGAGAGGTGGGTCTTGCCTCTTGACCTGTGAAGCGCTAACTTTCACACAGTTACTGCGAAGTCTTACAGATGGTATTGAGATATTTAACGGTCATGAGCTTCTTCCAGCTTGGGGGTCTGCTCGTCAGGCTGTTGACAACTCAGGGGACTGTCACACAGACTATGTCTGCAGAAACTGTATCTGGAAGGGGAGATATTTTTCCAACATATTCTACTGGGTTTTGCTTGGATGGAGTTACTTTTCTTTCTAGCATCCTGTATGGTGCTGTGCTTTAGGTTTGTGACCAAAACAGTGTTGATAACACACCAGTATTCTAGCTGTTGCTGATGAGTGCTTGTGGATCATCAAGCCCTTCACTGTTTCTTATGCCCCCCCTCCACTCCCAGGAAGTAGACAGGGGGTGAGCAAGAGATTGGGAGGGGGCACAGCCAGGACAGCTGACCCCAACTGACCAGAGGGATACTCTGTACCAGATAAAACCAAGCTCGGCAATAAAATTGTGGGGAGAGTTTTTCCAAAGTAGCCACTGCTTGGAGACTGGCTGGGCATTGGTCTGCCGGCGGGAGGTGGCGAGTGATTGCCTTTGCATCACTTAGTTTTTTGGGGTTTTTTTCCATTTGTTTATTGAACGGTGTGTATCTCAACCCATGAATTTTTTCTCACTTTTGCCCTTGATTCTACCCCATCTTGCTGGAGGAGGAGAGTCAGTGGGTGACTGAGTACGCTTATTTGCCAGCTGGCTTCAACCCACCACACATACATGTATATGCGTATGTGAATATGTATATAAAACTGGCTAGTCACCTGAATTTCAGGAAAGTGGTTTCACCATCCCTTTAGGTTTATGGAGATTCTACTTGTTTTGCTGGATTTTCTAGTAACTATCTCAAAACTCACACAGGCAATTCAGCTTCTGGAATCCATCACTGATGCATAGTGATGTGTGGCAGAAGGCTTCCTTCTTCAATCAGTTGAAAGAATCGCTGTCTGTCAGATATAGTTAACTTAGATTGTCAGTTGTAAATTGCTGAATGTTGGGTCCATATATGCGCTGGAAATGGAGATGTTAAAAAAGTCATATGCCTTGTGCTCTTCAGGCAACTTATTCCTTTGACTATGTAGAACTCTTGGCTGCAAACCATAAAAATAAATATCTGATGTATTGCTGCTTCTGTAGAGACAGATGCTAGCTTTTTTAGACTACATTATGTATACTGTTTTGCTCTGCATCAGTTCGTGCAGGAATTTGGTTGATTCAGAAATGCTCTTGATAAACCGTGTGGGCTTAGTCTTAACTCCTCGTTGTAGTTGTATTCTTTAGAGAAGTGGCAGATATTTCGTGTTCCCTGTAACTAGTAATTTATGATAGAACTCTTTATAGTCTTACTCCTGTGTATTTCTTTTATGCATTTTGAGTTTGAGTAATAATGAATTCATTTTGGCTCTTCCAGATTTATAGTTTACTCTCTTTGGCTGCAAATCACTTGCAAGGGGGATATCGTGAAACGATTAAGCAAGAGGCTATCTACAAATTTCTGACAGCTGTCCCTAACCACAGCGTTGGGTAAATAGAATCACAGTGTAATTTTAGCTTCTAAACATTCCTAAGAGATTGTATTTGTTCATGTCAGTGATTGAGTTGTACTGATAATATGGTGTATTGTTTGGAGTGCTACCAAGAGTCCACAGTAAGTATATTAATGTACTACGAATTTTTCAAGATTGCAAAGTTCCTTTGCATTATAAACAAAGAGCATGCTCTAGATCTTTCCTTCCTCTCACTTGGTGTAAGGTATAGTAGAGCCAGAGTCCAATGTCACTTCATTTCAGCTCTGTTAAATTTGTATGCTCCCCTGTTGGATATTCCTTGTTGTGTGGTTGTCTTCATTTGGTGTTAAAATTTTGATGCTTTCACTGAATGCCTGTTTTCAGCTTCATGCCACCAGGAAGACCTATGTCCTTTTCTTTTTATCTGCATATGTGAGAGTCAAAATCAAGTGTGAACACCAGTTAAGCTCTAGAAACATTTTGCATAGCATGCCCCTGATGCTGAAGCTTGCAGGTGTCCTATGACTGAAATCAGCCCCTGCTTCCGCAAATTCAAAGATCTCTGATACAGTTTTGTCCCAGAACATGTTGGCTAAGAAGTCCTCAACAAACCATCCACTTGCCTCCTTGAATCATAGAATCTTAAGGTTGGAAAAGAACTCCAAGATCATGAAGTACAACCGTCAACGCAGCATCACCATGCCTGCTAAACCATGTCTTGAATTGCCATATCTACATGTTTTTTGAACACCTCCAGGCATAGTGACTCCACCACTTCCTTGGGCAGCCTGTTCCAATGCTTTACAACTCTTTCAGTAAAGAAATTTTCCCTAATATCCAATCTAAACCTCCCCTGATGCAACTTGAGGCCATTTCCTCTTGTCCTATTGCTTGTTACTTGGGAGAAGAGACCAACACCTGCCTCACTGCAACCTCCTTTCAGGTAGTTGTAGAGAGCAATAAGGTCTCCCTTCAGCCTCCTCTTCTCCAGTTCCCTCAGCTGCTCCTCATAAGACTTGTTCTCCAGACCCTTCACCAGCTTCATTGCCCTTCTTTAGACATGCTCCAGCACCTCAGTGTCTTTCCTGTAGCAAGGAGCCCAAAATTGAACACAGTATTCGAGGTGCGGCCTCACCAGTGCCGAGTACAGGGGCACGATCACCTCCCTACTCCTGCTGGCCACACTGTTCCTGATCAAAGCCAGGATGCCTTTGGCCTGCTTGGCCACTTGGGCACACTGCTGGCTCGTGTTCAGCCGGCTGTTGACCAGCACCCCACGGTCCTTTTCCCTCTGAGCAGCTTTCCAGCCACTCCTCCCCAGGCCTGCAGCGTTGCATGGGGTTGTTGTGACCGAAATACAGGACCTGGCACTTGGCCTTGTTGAACCTCATGCAACCGACCTCTGGCCATCGATCCAGCCTGTCCAGATCCCTCTGCAGAGCTTTCCTGCCCTCAAGCAGATCAATGCTCCTGCCCACATTGGTGTCATCTGCAAACTTACTGAGGGAGCATTCAGTCCCCTCATCCAGATCATTGATGAAGATATTAAACAAGACTGGCTCCAAAATTGAGCCCTGGGGAACTTCGCTTGTGACTGGCTGCCATGAGCCCTGGGGAACATCGCTTGTGACTGGCTGCCGACTGGGTTTAACTCCATTCACCACCACTCTCTGCACTCGGCCATCCAGACGTTTTTTACCCAGTGAAGAGTACACCTGTCAGTCATGAGCCGCCAGCTTCTCTAGGAGGATGCTGTGGGAAACAGTATCAAAGGCCTTACTAAAGTCCAGGTAGACAACATCCACAGCCTTTCCTTAAACCACTAGGCAGGTCACCTGGTCATAGAAGGAGATCAGGTTGGTAAGTAGGATCTGCCTTTCATGAACCCATGCTGACTGGGCCTGATCCCCTGGTTGTCCTGCACATGCTGGGTGAGTGCACTCAAGATGAACCACTACAGAACCTTCCCTGACACTGCAAGTCCGGCTGACAGGCCTGTAGTTCCCAGGATCCTCCTTCCGGCCCTTCTTCTAGATGGATGTTACATTGGCAAGCCTCCAGTCATCTGGGACCTCCCTGTTAGCCTGAACTGCTGATAAAAGATGGAGAGAGGCTTGGCAAGCTCCTCCACCAGCTTCCTCTGTACTCTCAGGTGGATGCCATCTGGCCCCATAGACTTCTGAGTGTCCAGGTGGCATAGCAGGTTGTTAACTCCTTCATCTTGAATTATGGGAGGTTTATTCTGCTCTCCATCCCTGTCTTCCAGCTCAGGGGACTGAATACGCTGGGAATAACTGGTATGGCTATTAAATACGGAGGCAAAGAAGGCGTTAAGTACCTTGGCCTTTTCCTCATTCTCAGTGGCAATGTTCCCCCTCCCCTGCATCCGATAAGGGATGGAGATTCTGCTTGGCTCTCTTTTTGTTGTTAATGTATTTGTAAAAACATGTTTTGTTATCTCTTACAACAGTGGCCAGCCGGAGTTCTAGCTGGGCTTTTGCTGTTCTAATTTTCTCTCTGTATGACCTAACGAGATCCTTGTACTCTTCTTGAGTCACTTGCCCCTGCTTCCAAAAGTGGTAAACTCTCCTTTTTTTCCAGAGTCGCAGCAAAAGCTCACAGTTCAGCCAGGCTGGTCCTCTTCCCCACCAGTTAGTCTTATGGCACATGGGGGCAACCTGTTCCTGTGCCTTTAAGACTTCCTGCCTGAACAATGTCTAGCCTGGACCACTTTGCCCTTCAGGACTGTCTCCCAAGGGACTCTCTCAACCAGTGTCCTGAACAGGCCAAAGTCTGCCCTCCAGAAGTCCATGGTGGTGGTTTTGCTGACCCTCCTCCTTACTTCACCAAGAACTGAGAGCTCTATCCATGGTCACTAAGCCCAAGACAGCCTCCAACCACCACATGTCCCACCAGTCCTTCTCTGTTAATAAACAGCAGGTCAAGCGAGGCACCTCCCCTGGTAGGCTCAGTTACCAGCTGCATCAGGAAGTCACCTTCCACATGCTCCAGGAACCTCCTAGACTGCTTCCTCTCTGCTGTGTTATATTTCCAGCAGGCGTCTGGTGAGTTGAAGTCCCCCACCAGAACAAGGTCTAGCGATTGTGAGACTTCTGCCAGCCGCTTGTAGAATGCTTCATCTACCTCTTCAATCCTGGTTGCGCAGTCTATGACACACTCCCTGGAGCTTGAGCTGCATGGTCTAGAGAAGACAACTTCAGTGCCCATAGTCTGTTCTGGCTGGTCAGATTTGATTCTTCATGTCCCTGCTCAGCCAGGTCATGCTGCATTTGAAACGCCCTAGTTTTGTATCATAAGGCTGATGGCAGTTCACTAGGTAGCAGTTTGCATTGAGGTAGTCTCAGTCAGAGTACCTCAGTTTGGACAAAGCCTCACCAGATTCTGTTGCTAGATGAATGTAGATGTCAGTCAGATTTTTATTCTCTGGTGCTTCAACCACAGTCGTCTTTGAGGTGCTTCTTGGAGCAGAGAGGAGAAGGCTTTGCATGGTGAAATCAAGTACCTGTGCTGTCCTCTTTGTTCTTGCATCTTACTACTCATAGATTCCCAAAGGTGTTGTTCTGGGTGTATCTCCCCATGTATGAACCAGGTCTCCCATGGGATCTGTCTGCTCCTTCAGGCTCATCATGAATCCCTGCATACTTGCCATGAAGCTGACGTTCTTTTAAATAGATTGGTCTTCTAGTACTCTTCACAATGACTCATACTCCTAGATAGAGTTTGTACTTAATGACCTTGGTGTTAGAACAGATCTCTCTTTTTTTGATAGGTTTAGGTTATTTAGGAACTTCCCAGGCTTTTTCTGGTATAGGGAAATAGACTTAACGCTATGCAGCAGTTATCCAAATGGACTTAGTGCTGTTGAAACCTGACAGCGGCTAGAGGATGTTCTACCAGTGTTTGGGTAGTCTTCATAAGCTTTTAATATAAGACACTGGAATCCTGAAGCCCACTTAAAATACTTTGTAGCAGCCAGATGTCTAGCTATGCAAATACAATTCTGTGTTAGGCAATGCTTGGACTTCCAGGATTTTGCAATGTTTTCAGTAGTCTTTTTCTAAACTCTAGTGGTTTTCTCTGCGTCTGGTGAGCATCTGATTTGTTTGTATGAACAGACGTTTCTGTCAAGCCCAAGGATTTTTATATTAACAATAGCAAGTTCTGATGTTTCATAACTTTGAGCATTTCTGGTAATTAGTAGAACTCTTGGTTTCAGGAAACAGTCCCTTGGAGTGTACCAGATGTCTGGCTCTTACATGCCTGTTTTTACAAATATAGCTTGTCCATTTACACACACATACTCACCCCCTAGTGAGTTGTGGTTTTTTTCATCTGGTGATAGTCAAGAGGTATGCTGATACCTGTGTTTACTCCATCATGGTTCCTTGAGCTGGATGTCTCCTTCCTGCCATTTGCATGCATAATTTTTATCACAGACATTGCCAGTCGTCTTCTCAAGTCCCTGTTCTCTCAGTTGCTCCTAATGCATCATCTGGTACTTGCTGTCAGTTGTGCCCCAGCATGCTGAGTCAGTGAGTGTAATTTGTCATCCTTGTTGTTGTCATCCTTTTGTCATCTTTAGGTAGTGAGTGTAGATTCCATCATTGCTGTCTGCCATCCTAATTAGACAATTGTCCTGGCTCCAGAGCCCTGGGCTATAGAAGGAAATGCACATACCTGTCAGGAATTTGCTTTCTTCAGCTCCCTGATTAGGTCCTTTTCTGGTTCCTGGGCTTTCAAGTTATTGTCTGGATGCTGAATAGCCTTTTCTCTGATTCTGGGAAAAAGTGTCCTTTGCTTGCACCTTTATCAGAAGCAAAAGTCTTGAGTTATACCCAAGGACTCCCAACACCTTTGCAAACTGGGCACTTTGAATGCCTAAATAACAACATTTCATCACTGCAGGTCATTCATACACTGTCTCCTCTTGCCAGCTGAAGGGCATTGGCTGTACATGCAGTGTTTGGATGTATATGTGAATTGCTTACTTCAAAGACTGGTTGTTGCTGTCTGTGTGTTGAGGGGGGAGGAACTGGGCAGAGGATAACACAATCCTATACAACTTCATGGTACAGATGATGGCTTTAAATGCTATTGAAATTATTTTAAACTCTTTTTATATTTTGCCTGCTGACAGAAGACATGCTCACAGAATTACTACCTTGTTACAGTGTGGAAGTTGCATTAACTCCTTCATATGTGATTCAGGGTGTCTGTCGTCTTAAAGGGATAAGAATACTTAAATACCAGAAATCCTGGAATGCATGATTCGTAATGTGCAAACCTGAAATATTTTCTTATGAATAATTTTCAGAGAGGTTTGTTTGGGTTTGGGGCTTGGGGGTTTTTTTTGGAGGGGGGAGGGAGGTGTGCTTACTTGGCAAAGGATTCGCTGTAGCAATTGCTGTAGTCCTGTCTGCATTTTCCTTAGTTCTGTTCATTAGTGTTGTTCACCTGATTGTTGAAAACTGTTTAGATAATGTTTTCCCCTTATATTTTTGTATCTTTTGGTAGGGTGGGGAATCAAAACTTATATTTTACCTTTGTTTATAAACGTCAGACTCTGAACCTACAGTGGGTTATACTACTTCCTTAGTCTACCTTCTGAACAGTAGTCTTCTACCAACGAACTTCTTACTGGAGTAATTTCCTCTATCTTTAATTATAGACAGTCCTGTTTTCTTGATAACCTTCTCTGTTTTAAATGGAGCCAGAAGGGTAACAGTTGTGGACTGAATCCAATTTATATGGATGTTATCTGATAAGAATACATAGTTATCTTCCTTAACCCCACTTCCAAATTTTTCAGGCTTTTGTGACTCAACTTTAAGGTTCAGTTGGAACATTTTACTGCTTAAAATGACACTTATTTATGAGAATCATTCCCTTTAGGCTCAATTCAACTCATTAGCCAGAAAAGCTGTTTATAAAATTTTGATAGATTAAATTGTACCCCATGATGCTTATGAGATACTACTGTTATCAGTAGGTGTGTACATCTTTAGGTTGCTCCCCAGTGCTTTGTCTGGGGAACTTTTCTGTAGTATTTTGTTCTGGATGTGGGTTTTTTTTTAAATTTCCATTGTTTTCATCTTGAATCTCATTAATTATATTTACAGTTCCTATTCAACTTTTGATGACATGGAAGTGTTTTTACATGGTCTTGGTCTAGAACACATAATAGGATTACTGAAGGTAAGTTTGTGATCTGTCTGCTCTCTGTGAAGTAATCCATGAAAGCAAAATGTACCTAGAGCATAAAAAAAAGGTTCTGTCATTAATAGTATGTTAATTCAAATAAATTTATTAAACAGAAATTTATATATGAAGTGTTAAGTTAAACTGCAGTAGCCTGGATTGGATTGCTTAATTTTGATTAAGTGCATTAGTCACAACATGCCATGTTTCTAAACGAGACAACTCTTTCCTTACTTTGATAATGGGGTTGTGTAGCTGGTTTTGTTTCTGAAAACTGAAGTAAAACATAAGTGAAAAAAACTGAGAGAACAGTGTTTTCTTCTTAAATTATTTTGATGGCAGAAAACCCTTTGTTTTATACAGGAAGGAGATATAACTTTAAGACAACTTCTGACCATGCAAAAAGACGAGTTAATACAGGTCAGTTTACTATTGTAGAACTTAATTTAGTTTTCTCCACTTTCTTAAATATTTTGAATGTCTTAACTTCTCTTTTTATAAATTTCTAACAGTGTGAGAATTCTATTTTAAGATTGTTTTCAGAATCTTCTGCAACTTCTTGAATTGTAAAGTGAATGTAGACAGACCTTTTCAAAAGTATATAATCCCATAGATCAACCTTGAATTCTGTGAGCTGAATTCTTGCATCTTCTCTGCATAGATCTGACTATGAAGTGGAAGTCCACAGTACTTTCTGCTGTAATGATGTAGGAGTTGGGGTGAGCAGGAAATAGTTCTGTTTTAAATACTAGTTGTTACCTTTTTTAGTATTTAATTATGTTTTCTCTAAAAGGAAGTCAGTGTTAGGATTAACAATAGGTAATCTTAAACAAATACTTTGAATGTGATCCTCCTTTGTGGGGTGGTGATTTCTATTGGAAAAATGAGAGCTCTCGTACATTGTGGAAT
>Ga0065711_1048454_pt1 | contig 11799 bp, 14 predicted proteins | sample Hoacrofraction12_FD_59098 | JGI IMG/M metagenome (GOLD analysis project Ga0065711, IMG submission 59098) | Hoatzin crop microbial communities from Cojedes, Venezuela - Epithelial fraction 12 v2 (version 2) | ecosystem: Host-associated > Birds > Digestive system > Esophagus > Crop | place... | reverse complement strand
AGAGCAGGCTGCACAGCACCGTGTCCAGGCGGGGCTGGAATATCTCCAGAGAAGGAGACTCCACAGCCTCCCTGGGCAGCCTGGGCCAGGGCTCCGTCACCCTCAGAGGGAAGAAGTTCTTCCTCGTGTTTGGCTGGAACTTCCTCTGCTTCAGTTTGTGCCCGTCGCCCCTTGTCCTGTCGCTGGGCACCACTGGAAAGAGCTTGGCCCCGTCCTCCTGACACCCACCCTGCAGATATTTGTAGGCATTTCTAAGGTCCTCTCTCAGCCTTTTTTTCAGGCTGAACAAGCCCAGCTCCCTCAGCCTTTCCTCATAGGAGAGATGCTCCAGTCCCCTCCTCATCGTCGTGGCCCTCCGCTGGCCTCTCTCCAGTATCTCCTCATCTTCCTTGAACTGGGGAGCCCAGAACTGGACACAGTGCTCCAGATGGGGCCTCACCAGGGCAGAGTAGAGGTGAAAGAGAACCTCCCTCGACCTGCTGGCCACACTCCTCTTGATGCACCCCAGAAGGACCCCTTTATACATTCATTTGTCTATGCCCAAGTATTGTTACTAGTTGTATTTTGTCTTGTTCTCTTTTCCAACTCAGGTCTGTCTTGTTGCGATTATGGTTTGGGGGATGAAAGGTGAAATAATAGCTGTGAAAATGCATCTGCAGAAGACAGTGTAGTTATTAGAATATTAATCTATAACCAGTGATAGGTGTCCCTGCTGTGTGTATTTTTGTGATCACATATATCACAAAGATGCTCTGCTCTGACTCATGCCCACTGGTTTCTACCTATGGAGAAGACACTGTCCTTCCTAGCACCGCGCTGGCGAGCTGCGTTGTTTCACGTGGCTGACGCTGTGCTGGATTTAATCTGGGCACCACACAGGGCGCTCTGCTGGAACGCAGTTAGGTGGAGTATGAAATATTAATACGCGATGATGAAAATGTCCTTTCCGGTTGCTGTAAGAAGGGGGCCAAGAAGCGATGCGTAATGAATGTTGTGTGTAAGAAGATACCTGAAATGCCAGGGACAGAGAAGGCAAGGGAGGCTGCTTTCTCCAGGCGCTGCCGGGCTTGCGTGGGGACAGCAGAAGAGCTCTTTGCATGGGGTGAACACCCAGAGCTGGCTGTTTCATAAGCTGCTAAATGAGAGCCACGCAGGCCGCTTGTTAGATGGAGAACATCACTGATGGTGCCTGAAATCTCAGAGGGATGCTGTGCTAGAAGCCCAGAGTTCAGCTCCCCAGCCTCGGACGCTGCTCCCTGCCCAAGGCCTGCTCCCTGCCTGGGCTGGGACCGCGGTCAGTGGGCGGATGGCACTGGGAGAGCATCCCATCCGCAGAGACGTCGGGATCTCGCTGGCTTCCTCCCAGGTCTCTCCCAGCGGCATGGCTGTCACCTTGCCTGACCTTGAGTTTGCCATCTGGTGTCCCCATCCCCTCAGCTGTCAGCCACAGGCACGTCTCCTGCGCAAACCTGCGGTGTCCCGAGATGGCCCCGATGCGCAGAGCCACTGGGGCTTCCACCAGGCAGCCGAGGGAAGGGCTTTACCGAGGGAGGGCTTACGCGGAGCTTCCCACTCCGTCACCGGTCCCCACAATGGGCAGTGAAAGTGGGGTCTCCCATCTCCAGCTTGTACAGCCACGGGCTTTATCAGGTTGGGGGGAACCAGCATTCCAGGTGGGGAGGAGAGGAGACAGTGCAGGGGACAAGCACACGCTGGTTCAACTGCAAGAACCTTGGGGGAGGTGTCACAGGAGCCAGGACAAGGAGGGTGCAAGGTGGGGTGAGGGAGCAGGGACCTGGGAGAGATGCAGGTTCCCCTACATCCCTGCATCTCCACGGTGGCCAAGGTCATGCCTGGGGAGATGCCTTAGGAGATGTCCTTCTCCAAGTGAAGATCCGTCTGGTGCCTTAGTGCCCACCTCAGAAACGTGTCATCTTCATCCAAAACAAACCCACGGAGTGGAGGATCCAGCGACAGCAGCAGAGCTGGTTCACGCTGTACCCGCTGAGAGAGGGCAGCCCACTAGATTTTGGGGGAAAACACATGATTTGTGCCCCCACACACCTCCATCCTACCCAAATCCTCCAGCCAGCCCTTGTTATTCCCATGTAGGGAGGCAGCTTAACCCACATCCCTCCCGCAGAGGCTAAAGGAGCTCAGCGTCCTGCAGTAATTGGTCTTTGCAGCTGCAAACAGCTGGTCAGAGATTCAGACTGTTGTAAATAACACACTTCTGGGCTCGCTGGAATTGGGGAAGGGTTTGGGCAAACAGCAGCCTGGGGTTCCCCTGAGCTGGGGCTTGGGGTAGCAGCAGTAAGACTCCTCAGAGATGGGGTAGGAAAACAGAGACAGGAATATACTTTATTTGAGCGCAGTATTTTATTCTGAGGAAGAGAGCAGTCCTCCTGCCTGCCTGCGGCTGGGCCAGACCTGGAAATGGTATGGCCAAATTTGACCAACCTACTCACTTTCAGTCGCAAAGTGTGTGGCCAAGGAGAGGACATGGGTGATGTCTGCCTTGACTTCAGGAAGGCTTTTGACGTGATCTCCCACAGCATCCTGGCATCCAAGGTGGGACACGGTAGGGCGGATGGGTGGCCTCCAAGAGCAGTGCAAGCTGGGTGGTGGGGCTCCAAGGGAGTGATAAGGGCTGGTAATCTGCCTGGAGTCCAGCTGTGAGAGGAGTTCCGCTGGGGACCGGGGGTGGGGGAAAGGAGGGCCATGGGTGGGTAGCAAAATGAGTTGGGGACTTGCATAAACTCTGGCAGATAAGCCAGGATGGAAAAGTGGGAGTGCATCGTCTGGAGGTGAAGCAGCTAAGTGGGGCCAAGGATGTCCGTGTAACAATGTGGGCAACAGAGGTACCAGGGCAGATTTACCCTGAAGTAGAAAATAAGGGCATAAGGAACTGGAAACTCCAGGAGCTACCAGGTTTAAAGGCACATGATGTCTTGCAGCATCGCTGAAACCCCAGGGCAGGGAGAGCCATGGGTTCGCGAAGGCTTGGACGTGTCCGTGGGTACCAAGACTATGCAGAGCTACCTGGAGACAGGTGTCCTACACGTGTGCAGGCTTCCTGAAGGTCCTGCACAGCCTCAACTGGTTTAAGATGGAGATTTCCTGGGGACTGGCCGTCTTGCAACAGCCTCCAGACGGACTTTGTGCAGATACTCGGGAGTTATGAGAAACGAGTCCGGGTACCCAGAGGGACAGAACGGCTGGAAATGGCCTTGGCTTTTCCTCTGTTTCTCCAGCTCTGCACCAGGATTGGGGACAGTTTCCTCTGTGAACATCTTCTAGACTGCACTGCAAAAAAGATGTTAAAATAAGTAGCATTAAGCAAATGCTGTTACAGAGGTTGGAACTTCGAGCAACCTGACGAGGCTGGGCACCACTTGCCAAAGATGTGAAGATTTAATTCACTTAGATTCCTTTAAAAGTCCTGTCCTTTGGGTTTTTTTCCCAATGTTTTTAGGAACACTGTGCTGCCAGGAATTACTTAAAAGGAAAAAAAAAAAAAGCCTCTGCGTTTTTAATCTGTAAGGGTCAAAGGGAAAATCTAACGAGCCAGACTCAGACAAAGTCTGGCTTCTTTTTGATTGGATTTAGCAGGGAAATCTTTTCCAGCCTCAGTGGTGGGGTAACAGAGTCACAGGGGTCAGAGCCGGACGAGATGCCTTGTGCCGTCGCGTCCTGCCCCTGCTCCGCACGGAGGATCAGCCTTGCCGGGTACCTCCAGCACGCTGTATGGTCTGGCTTTACGTGAACAAGGAATCGAGTGTCCGGTCCTTGGTGCTCTGAAAATTGAAAAGGCGGCGCTCTGGATGTGGTCACGCGTCTGTTCAGAGCTCGTTGATCGCAGTCGGTGTTCAGATGCTGCGGGTCGGGGCGGGTCGGGCTGCGGGCACCGTCTGCGTGCAGGGCTGGGCGAGCCTCCTCGTTGTCTCTTTGCCTCTGTGCTGGGCTGAAGTTTCACATCCTGGCGATACAGAGCTGTCGGCAGCGAGCCCCAGCACTTGTCTGTGTGGGTAGAAGGTACCCTCAGGCAAAATGGGACTGTGGGCAGACACGGCCCCCCCGGGTGTCCTGAGGCTCCACTGGAAGGAGATCCATCACCCAGGAAGCCAGAATGGGGCTCACCTGGCAACGGGGTGAGATCGGCAGAATGAAGGTATCCCCCAAACAGGTTTAGGGGCAGACAGAAGCAACCGGAGGTTTGACGTCCTGCGTGGAAGCTCTGTGCAGGAGAAGACAGGGAAGAAATAGGACTTGGGTTCTGTGAGACTCTTGGGCAAAACCCCAGAAAGCCCATCAGGAAACGTCACAGCTTTTCCCAGGCCTCTGCCTGTCTAGCGAGGAGGAAAGGCTGGCTGTGTGGTTTAGGGCTCAGCAGAGCCAGAGCATCACGCGCTGCCGGTGTCAGTGCCCTGGGAAGGCTGGGCTGTGGGTGAGCAGAGCCTGTCGGGGCTTGGGGACCAGGGGGACCAGGTCCACAGGAGCTGCATCCGCGCCGCTGGGCAGCTGCCACCATCGCCACCTTGGACCAGGCTTCTCAGACACACTTGGGCTTTGAGCACAGAGAGCCAAAGCCTGGAGGCCACCTGCAAGAGGAGTTCCTCTGGGGACTGGGGATGGGGGAAAGGAGGGCCGTGGGTGGGTAGCAAAATGAGCTGGGGACTTGCATAAACTCTGGCAGATAAGCAAGGATGGAGAAGTGGGAGTGCATCGTCTAGAGGGGAAGGAGCTGGGTGGGACCGAGGATGTGCTTTGGCTCTGCCCAGTGCAAGGCAGACGCTGGGGCTGCTGGGGGGGACACCGTGCCCAGCGGTAGGAGCGCGGCCCCGGTGCGGGGCAGTGGGCTCGGTGACTGCCCTGGGGTTGTGGACACCCCGGTGGCATTGCCCAGGGTGCTGGGAGTGCCTGCTGGCACTGCTGGCAGGGCATGAGGAAGAGCTGCACCGCCAGGTGCATCGCAGAATACCTTCCACGGCTCTGAGCTGACCTCTCGCAGGGAGATACCGCGCGCTATGTGTGCGACACGCAACAGCGATCCCAAAGCATCCCCTCTGTTTCTGGAAGGTGAAAATCCAACTGGTGTCTTTGGACAGCTGTGGTTTCTGCTGTGGCAATGTGAGCAGGCAGCGTAGGGCAGCCAGGTTAGCTTTAATTTCACACAATTTTCAGCCCTGCCCCTGGCTCCTCTTTGTCCTTCAGAGGTGAAGCCTGTTCTCAGGGGCTGCCCATGAAATACCCCAGGCAAGAAGCCCAGGGGAGCACGCCTTGCAGCTCTGGGCAGCGGGCTGGAGTGGCTCCCAGCTGGTGGCTTAGTGATTCCCAAGCTAACAGTGACACCTCCTGTTTGCACAAAATTCAGCTCGAAGCCCAGCGTGTACGTGTGCAGGCGGGCAGCAGAGCGCAGATATCAGATAGGAGCACGTGGGCTGCTCCGCCGCTTAAATCTCTTCATTTGCATCCAGAAAACTCAAATCCTCTTCCATCTGCCAGCACGGATCCGCGGGGACGAGTCTGTCCCTGTGCGTGGTGAGGGCTGGCCTGGGCTGGGGGGTGCTCAGAGCTGGACAGGAACCAAGGTGCTGAATGCAAACTGCTTTAAAAATAGCCATCCTTTGAATTCTAATGAAGCAATTAAGTATGGAGAGGTAAAAGCTTTCCTATAATAGCATTAAAGCTTTTACTTACATGTAAAACATATTTCAATCTTGTTTTGTCCCCTAAAATCAACCACCCAGAGTGTCAGCCTGATAAATAGGTTTCCAGCACAAGTTTTGCGCTGGCTGCAGTGTTCCCCTCCCAGCACCCAGGGGCTCTCTGGAGATGAGGTCCCCCCAGCCGTGACTAGCTGAAGCTGAGGAGCTGGTTCCCTCGCTCCAGGCTGGCCGGGAGATTTGTCCGCCACCCCTTTTTGTAAGACTCCAGCAATTCCCTGGCACGCCGTCCTGACTCCCGATCTCTTCATTCAGGTGTTCAAGATGTCATTGAAGGTGCAGACGAGCAACATCACGAACAAAAATGACCCCAAGTCCATCAACTCCAGAGTCTTCATTGGCAATCTCAACACAGCCGTGGTCAAGAAGTCGGATGTGGAGACCATTTTCTCCAAGTACGGCCGAGTGGTGGGCTGCTCCGTTCACAAAGGCTACGCCTTCGTACAGTACTCCAACGAGAGGCACGCGCGTGCGGCTGTCCTGGGTGAGAACGGGCGTGTGCTGGCTGGCCAGACCCTTGGTAAGTCTTTTCTTAAGCCATTTTTGGTGTCCGGGTGCAACGGGGGTTGGTTGCTCTCCAGGAGATGGCCAAGGGATGGCCAATCCAGGGTCAAACCGGGACATCGATCTACAGGTTGGGGTCAGGTCCAATGATGGGGAGCGGGTCAGACGCAATCCAGTGATGCCCAAGCAGGTCCACAGTGACAGGGCAGGTCTGGGGCCAGGCTGGGGAGTCAGCCAGTGGGTCGGGATCAGCAGGGTCTGTGGCCAGGCACAAGCATGGCTGTGCAGAGCTGGAGACCAGCACTCCTACCACCCAGCTCAGGCAGGGGCTGAAGGCTCCCGGTTCCCGTGTGGGTGGGGGTCAGCAGTGCGGCTGGTCATGGCCAGTCAGGCATGTTAGCACCCTCAGGGCTATGATGCTGAGGCCCAAAAACTCATGTTACAGGCTGCAATTGTAGAAGCTACAACACAGTTCTGCGTCATCCCATGTCCTTGTCCGTGATCTGGTGGGGAAGAACACCGTCAAGAGAGGTGACACTGTAGCTCAGACCAGCTCAGACGAACTTTAGCCAGCTGATGCTAAATGAGAGAACTTCCCCACCAGACATGTGAAAGTCTCTCGTCTGCACTGCTCTGTGATAAGAAATAAGAAACAAAGCCAGGCCAGCTGCTCCCAGCTGCATCCTTGTTTTGCAGATTGCTCTGAAGTGTCACATGCTGGGAAGCTCTTGTCACCAGCTCTAAGCTGAGAATTGGAACTAGAGGCAGTATTTTAATGAAAAATTGTGATTTCCAAGCCTGCTGCAGGCAGTGGTCATTGGGCACCCAGGAAAGCCGTTTGCAGCCCATTCCCACCCTGATTCTGGCCCAGCAGTCTGAAATAAAAAGTTGCGTGTTAGATCTGACCCTGAAGACAGTGTGCTGTTTCCATTCGTGGTCTATTCAAATACCAGAAGCTTCTTTTCACTTCTTCTCTGCTCCAGAGAGTGGAGCTGCAGACCGAGGGGAAGCGCCGTGTGCCAGGGATGTCCCAGCCCAGGCATCGCCGGTGTGTGCAGAGTCCCTGAATGTGACAGAGAGGGCCTCGGGGAGAAAGGGGGCTCCTTGGGATGCTCCAGGCAGACGCAGGAGATGCAGCTAAGAGACAGACAACACTTGCCCACTTAGCTGAAGAGAAAGATGAAAGGTTTACCGGGATAGGAACATCTTACTCTCCTCTCAGTGCTGGTCTCAGAGGTCTGTCACGCCAGCAAGACGAAAGGATGATATTATAACTGGGAATCATATATATGTAGTGAGTGAGGTGCGAATTCGGCTCCCTTTCATCTGCCTTCCCTGTATGGCCCTGTCTTACTACGGAAGAGCTCAGCAGGCTTTCCTCTGCTGTTGCTGGACTGGTATAAACGTGGGGATGATCCGCTTTCAGGAGAATCCAGGAGAGAAAAAGAGCTGAACAATGTGGTTAGAAAATGCCTTTGAACAAAACAAAGTAGAAAGTCCCCCCCTAAAAATGAGGAGGTGACGGCCCCACAGGGATGTGGAGAGGAAGGACAGGGTGGGACGGGCAGGGGACATGGCCGACCCGTTGCTGAAGAGACTGTCGCTGCTTCTTTTCGTGGGCAGGGTTTGGGGGGTCCTTTGGGGTGACGGTAAAACTTCCCTCCCCGGGCGGGCCGCAGGGAGGTGGGCTGCTTTCTGCCCTGCCAGCTCCAGCCGGTGACTTTGGCAGGGTACATCCACGCGAAGCTGTGGAAGAGCTGCGAGCCATGGCTGCCGGGCAAACGGCCGCGTTGGCGTGGCAGGAGCTCGGGGGGGATCACCGCCGGCACGGTGGGCAGCGTGGCTGAGGGCAGTGCCCGGGGCAGGGGCAGAGTACCCCCAGCCTGCCCAGGGCAGCAGCTTGCTGACAGCGCAAAGCCGCCCGTCCCCGGTGCCGGCGGGTGCTCCCTCAGCAGGACGGCGTCCCTGTCCGAACCCAGAGACGCTCTGGCATGGTCGACTGAAACTGCCTTTCCTGCCTCAGCAGGAGAATTTGCACCAACGTTTACGAAATGTTGTGGCAAAGCATCGTAGTCTTGCAGGTGCCGTGAGTGCTGTGCCTGACTCGGCGGAGTGGACACGTAGTCTAAGGACCTTCTATCTCCCCCCGCATCTCCAGGCTCTTGCACCTCCTTCTAACAGACCGTGGAAAATCTGGTCCTTGCAGAAACCCTGCGGTCAGTGACTCCGGCTCTCGGTGGTACTTGCCGCTCCAGGAGCACAGCTCCGTGGGGCAGTTACCCGCACCGGTGGGGGCAGGAGGGTTCACCCTCCGTCTGCTCCGAGTGCCAGTGAGGATTTGCAGGTAACATTTTCCAGCACAGACCAGACTGAAGGAGCAAAGCAGCAGCGTCTTTCTAGCTCGCATCTCCCAGCTAAGGTCAGCTCTCAAGCTAAGTGATCTGGTAGCATTTCTTCCATTTTTTCTGTTTTTTCTTCTTCCTTTGTCACCAGATATGCAAACAATCAAGCTTGCAGTTTAATTGATCAGCAAGATGCTGAATGCATCACAAAATGGAGGTGTGTGAAACCATGGCTGTAGCCCATCATGTGCTGGGACATGGACTGCTCTGCCAGCCAGGTCCCGGCAACCTCTGTGCTCTCTCCAGAGGCTCCCAGACATCCCAGTCGTTGCAGGAGGCAGAAGCTCTGCACTGGAAGCTGGATCCACACCACAGCCTGACACTACCATGTTAGCTAGAGAAAGCACGACCTCCACTTTTAGTGTGGGCAAAGGTGCCTGGGATAGATCCCACCACGGGGTGGGCGGATGGATGCAGCGATGAAGAGGAGGGAACCCGAAAGGCAACGGGACGCAAAATGTGTCCCGGCTGATGTGCATGCTGAGCTCTTGTCTCTCCTTGTTCGCTGTCAGGGGAATCCCGAGGGATCTGACTGCTCATCACCGCTATCGGTTGAAAGTATGGATTTCCTGGTCTGCGTGCCATGCCCCGATAAAGGCTCCCCAGTGCTATTTCTAGCAGCGTGTACCAGCAAATTGAGCTAATTATTGCCATTACCCACCATCGGGCTTTCGTTGCGTCTCCCTTGAAGGGTGTTAATCAGCGTGGGGCTGTCATTAGCTCTTCATTTCACAAGCACAGTGACTGGCAGCTGGCAAGATGTACCCTGACAGCAAAAAGAGTTCATGACAAGGGAACTGGAGCTGAACAGGGATGCGTTCTGAGACACACCAAGGAAGCATTCATTCCTCTCTTCCTTTGCAGCAGACAGCATTGCCGGAAGCATTGCGATACTCAACAGACTCAGAAAGGCAACTGCACGTGTAATGGTCACACTGGCAAGAGTTGTGTTAAGGGTGGGTGTCAGGAGGACGGGCCCAGACTCTTTTCAGTGGTGCCCAGCGACAGGACAAGGGGCAATGGGCACAAACTGAAGCAGAGGAAGTTCCAGCTGAACACGAGGAAGAACTTCTTCCCTCTGATGGTGATGGAGCCCTGCCCAGGCTGCCCAGGGAGCTCTTCTCTGGAGATATTCCAGACCCTCCTGGACGCGGTGCTGTGCAGCCTGCTGTAGGTGACCCTGCTTCAGCAGGGGGTTGGACTGGGTGACCCACAGAGGGCCCTTCCAACCCCGACCATTCTGTGATTCTGTGATTCTGTGTGACCTGTCCTGTGGCCATGCGCGTCCTTGCTCACATTCAGGCTCAACGCTCTTCTGCATTCCCCTGAGCAGCTGAGTATGGGAGGATGGAGGGTGAAAGGCAGCAAGGAAAGCACAGCTCTGATCTGAACGTGCCTCCAGAGGAACAGTCAGGGTAGTGGCTGAGCGACACCCTAATGCCACGCTCGTTATGCGTGCTTATAAAGAGGTTGAGCTCCCGCTTGAGTAGGAATGCTGTCTCTTCCTAGACCCTAAAAGGCAGTCGGAGAAGTTGCACAGCAGGACGTTAGGGCGGTGGGAGCATGTCCGTGCTCCTTGGAGCCGCGTCCAACGTGTGCAGCCTGTGCTCCTCCTCCTCGGGTTTCCGCAGTGCTGCAGCTTCCTTGTGCTCCTGACGACCATTTTCTTGGTTAGTCATGAAGTCAGCACCCTGTTCACTTTGGATCACTCTTTATTTTGATGGTGAGCAGACCAGCCTGTCCACATTTCTCTGTAAAGCCCCTTCATGCAGCACAAAATAAGCAACAATTAGTAAGCTTAAACCTGCTGAGTTTCATGGCATGTCCTGCGAGTCCTCAAGAGGTGAGAACTTAAACACCCCAGCTGCCAGGCCCAGGTCCATAAACCCTGCAACCCAAATCCACCTGCACCTCCGAGGCTGTAACTCGTGCCACCAGCTTAGCACAGGGACCAGTGCTGGGGGGCAGCCCCTGTCCAGCCAGTGCAAATGGTCCGTGTAAGGATGTCCTATCCTGCTTGGCTCCGATCTGGCATGCCCAGAGGTCTAACAACTGTCAGACAGAAAGGACATGAAGGACAGAAAAAGTTGAGGGCTGACTGGAGAAGTCAGCGGGGAATTTGCTCACTCCTGGGCCAAGAAACAAAGAGGGGGTGAGGCCTCCTGCTCCCAACAGCTCGTCTCTCTGCGGTTCTGGGGCCACACTCAGAGTTAGATTGCCACGCTCTCGGCAGCCTCCATGAAATTGGCTGTATCACTTTATTCTCACATCAAGAGCACGTTTGGCACTGGGTCCGAGGAGAGAAGTGTCCTCGGTGGATTAGAAGAGCTCATTCTCACCTCCCCTGGTAGAAGATGCTCCTCCGAGGTGGGCTGGGGTGGCTGCAGGCGTGTGCCTGCACCCCGTGCAGCTTTGAACGCAGCCCAGGCCACAGCGATGCCCACAGCGATGCCCGGCTTGCTCGTGCTTAGCATTTATTTTTATTCTAGAAGGAGCAAGGGATAAATTGTTAGCAGTTAGCAGCGTGCAGCAGTTTTATGTATTGTCCGTGCCTCATCGTTACAGCACCAAGTTCTCCTGAGAAGCCTGTCCTGAGTTTCTGTGTGGGGGTTAGACCATGTGCAGGGTGGTGACTTCAAAGATAAGCGGTTAGCAGCTTTGTAAAGGAAAAGGAGGAGGCTTGCCGGGTACAAGAATCTATTTGCCTACTTGTGGATGTCCAGCAGGGCCCTGGACATGCTAAAAGCAGGTGGGAATGTGGTGGGAGGTGTGGAGGAGTTTGTTTCTGCTGGTGGTAATGTGCGGAAAGCAGACTCCACAACTGTAAGATTGTAAAGTTTATTTGTTTATTTGGCGCCGGGCAGCACGGGGGGTAGTCCCACCAAAGTCGTGCACGCCGAGCAGCAACGTGTCTCTTCAATTTATACAATCAAATATTACACATGCATTAGATTTCCCAGTACACCTATACATATGCATCTATCCTCATTGCATATCAAAATTAGTTCCAAGAAATAATTTCCATATACTCCTCCGAGTTGCACTTGCGCAGTGCGTCCTAGTGGTGGTCGTCGGGGGTCCCAAGATGAAGGCCCATCCTCTTCATCACGGTGTCCGCTGATTGACCTTTGTTTCTGTGCAAACTCAGTTCTCTCCTGGCTCCCGTC
>Ga0065711_1048453_pt1 | contig 11799 bp, 6 predicted proteins | sample Hoacrofraction12_FD_59098 | JGI IMG/M metagenome (GOLD analysis project Ga0065711, IMG submission 59098) | Hoatzin crop microbial communities from Cojedes, Venezuela - Epithelial fraction 12 v2 (version 2) | ecosystem: Host-associated > Birds > Digestive system > Esophagus > Crop | place... | reverse complement strand
AGGCTGTGGAGTCTCCTTCTCTGGAGATATTCCAGCCCCGCCTGGACGTGGTGCTGTGCAGCCTGCTCTGGGTGACCCTGCTTGGGCAGGGGGTTGGACTGGGTGACCCTCAGAGGTCCCTTCCAACCCTGACCATGCTGTGATTCTGTGATACATGGAAACGTGAGCTCACCCACTCTGGATACATACATTTCTGAAAGAAGAATAGCAGATTATAAACGCATTGTAAGTATGCAAAGTAAAATCAGACCAGATTTGTGGAAGTTAAATGTAATTAAAATGCTGGGCACTCTACATTAGAAGACCAGGCTGCCTCTGTTTTGCTTTGTGCAGGCTCCAAGGGCAGGCTGAGCAGGCTGTGGCAGTACCACTCGGGACGTGGCACGGCACAAGCAGGCGACGTCCAGGCTTTGACGGCTCTGGCACACTTGGAAAGGCAGGCGTTCGGCCCCGGGTAACTCCCAGACAGATGCAGTGGAGGTGCAACGAGCTGCACAGCCACCTCTCCCAAGAAAACGGTGTCCCCCGGGGTCCCCAGCGCGATGCCACAGGAGGTGACAGCCGGCGAAGGAGCACAGGGATCAGAAGCGATGGCTTCTGCCAGCGCCTGACCCGCCGCTGCTCAGCGCACAAGCCCGTGCCTATTTAAACTGTCAGGCACAAGGGACACGATCCCAAGCCCAACCAGGTTACGCAGCACCAAGCAGTGAAGATGTGAGCGGTACCGAGAAGCTGTTTTCATATTTCTTCAACCCCAGGCGCTTCCAACAATGGTTCAGCCCCTGCAGGCTTAGTTTAAATAAGCCTCAGGCTTGTTCTTCTCCACAGCTCACAGCATCCGTAGGGAATTTACTGCACAGAGAATAAGGCTGCATTGCCAAAATACCCTTCTTCAGTCCCCAAATGCCCCTCTGCCATGCTGCAGCCGTGGTCCGGAGGGGCCAGACCCCCGTCGCAGCCTGGCTCAGCCCCATGGCTGTATTCCCATGTGCTATAAGAACCTCTGCATCTCAACCACAGATACAGAACCAACGTAATGAACCAGACCTGGCTTTCAAAGCACTGAGAACAGGACCATGCAGCTTTGGGTGAGTATTCCCCCTTGTACAAAACCCCTTGAACAGTTCCAACGCCAGTTTAAGATCCAACCTAAAACAGGTAACTGGTTACTTCTGGCCTTTACAGGTACCTTGGGTGGTAAACACAAACTAAAACCAGCAAGGAGATTCTTCTGCAACCTCACAAAAGTTCCAAAGCACAACAGATTACCACCAGCCCTCTGAGTGTCAAAGATCTCCGAGGGCACTATTTACCATTACAGTACTATTTGAAATGGACATTTGCATATTTTAAAGTACTTTGTTTATTACATCTTCCCAGGGAGAAAGTTCGGTGGCAGAAAACTACACTGGCAAATAGTTCCCTCTTTGTATTGACTCCCTCTCGATTCATCTGCTAAACCCATAGAAGGAAGTGGCTTTAGCGTTTCGGATGGTTTTGGCTTCTACGCTGCTGAGTACAGTTGGATTAGTTTCTGAAATAGAATTGGCTCCCAAATTATTTGAAGCATTTGTACTCAGTGAATGCTGGGAAATGTCATAAGCGTGCCATAATACTTTTGCCTAATGCTCTCCAAAGTCTATGCCAAAAAAAAGTGAAAAACACTGTCTATTTTGATTTTAGCAGCACAGCTTCAGTAACTGTGGTAGCCAATCTAGCGTACTGCCCAAAAATGCAAATAAATTAATGACAGTAACCTTCTAAGTAAAGAGTTTATTCCCTTTGTCTGGAGAACACACAAAGGAAGGTAACAGCAGATGACACAACATCTGTGCTCACGGTGGGGTCTCAGGTGCAAGCTGGAGTCTCTTTGCCTACCAACTCGCTCGCTACCTGCAGTAGACGAGGGAGTAGCACGAACAAACCACAGCTCACCCCGCCTGCCGTGTCAGCAGTTTCTCTAGGTCTCCCAAAACACTGCCATCTCACTGCGTGCAGCTTCTTGCAGCTTTAATTCAATGCATTCCTCACCTCCTCTGGGGCACTTTCTGCTTCAGAGCCTTTTGTCTTCTGCTCCCCCGTCTATGTATTAATCAAGTGTGGAGTCTGGAGCTCTTATTTTTCCATCTGCTAATTAATTCCCATCTCTGAGCCACCTCCTCCTCTTCTCCAGAAGAACGGTGTACATAAATCACAAGCCTGTTTCTCTGGTGACTAATGTATGAAATTTATTACTGGTCTTTTTCTAGTTGTGCCCTACGGTGTGACAGGAGCTCGTGCTGGGGCTTGGAGGGGCTGGGAGTGCACTCCCTGCAACAGCTTCTGACACCGGTCTGGTCCAGGAATTGATGGGGCTCTGCAAGCACAGTCCAAAAAAGCTATTCCAAAGTCTTAAAATGAGTCAGAACACTGAATATAAAATCTCACATGGATAGCTAAATTTTTTTTTTTTTTAATCTGGAAGATTTTGAACAGCCGTGTCTCCCTGCGAAGACAGTAAGCTGCTGCACAGCCCAGCTACGCCGCAGAGGCAGCAGACGTCCCAGAGAACTAAAGAGAAATAAATAAGTAAACAAATGCTGTGAACCCTCCTCAAAAACAAAACGAACCCCCGACAAGATCTCTGCCAAGGGGCTGTGGGTGTACATGCTGTGGATGGAGATCAGGCTGGCAATGTTGAAAGGAAGATGTATTAAAAAAAAAAACACAACAAAAACCAACAAAACAAACAAAGTCCATACTAGAAGAAATCACTTCCCCGTGGCAAGTCAGACCGACAACATGATGAAACATGTAAGAAGACATGGTCATCAGCGCTAATTAAAACAGGGTTCTTGGGAGCGGTGGCTTTGGGCCAGTCGTGCCCTGTTCACCGCAGCGCTTGAGCAGCACCGGGCAAAGGCAGGGGCTGCTCGGCATCCGACGGCTCTCGCTCTTCCCCCAGCTCTAACGGCAGAGGATTCGGCCTCTGCTTCAGTTCAGTTTTCAAAGCAGTTCTTCAAATTCACGATAAAACCAGCCCTACTTCCTTTGGACCAGGTGCAGCGACACGAACGCTCGTGGAAGCCTCTCCCTACGTCAGCAGCAGGTTAATAACCTCCTGTTTCTGCCACTAAAGCGTGGCTCTGCCCCATCGCAGACCCGCTGGGAGATAAACCCAGCAGTGGTTTGCTCTCCCCGGCACCACTGCCCCGAACACCGGCCACAGCATTTCACATGCTGCCGAGCAGGGGCTGAGACTTCCCTGCTGTGGTTTCCACCACATTTAACATTGCCTGATTAGCCTTTTCGCTGCAATAACGAACATGAAACCAGCCCTAGTTTGCTGAGGAAAGGTTAGTAGTCACAGCCACCCAAAGGCAATGGTTGTAGCTTCTCCCCTGAGCCTCCCCAACGCTTCTTCTACCTTCAACCTTCAATAACATCTCTTTGGCCGCACAGTGAAGTGGATCACAGAACCAACCAGCATTAAAAATTAACCCTGCACAGAGTCAGGTACGGGATCCTTCACTCCTGCATCCCGTCTCCGACAGAGGATGCCAAGGGAGTATTTAAAACCAGACCACACAGGGATGATTCCCCCAAACACCCTCCCCACCTCCAGAGATTTATGGCTCAGAAAAATCTCTGTCATAGCTGGGACCTTTGTATTTAACACTTTCATGTATTTTTCTTTCACACAAATTTGTACAGATGCTTTTTGCACCTATGTAAACACAACCTAATACAATGAGAAGTTTCACAGATCTTGCACAGAAAACCACATTTCCTCATTGCTCGGAGCCTGCCATCCGCTCGCTGCAGCCGCTGCCTCCAAACCCCCCACCAGCTCCATCCCCTCCTCTGCTCTCCCCTAAATACACACCATGGTACCAGGGACGCAGTAACGCGGGGACGGGGTGAGGCAAGCAGGGCCAAGAGAACTGTCCCGCTCCATTGCTGTGTACTGCCTTTCAGTTCATAAAAGCAATCCCCAAACAAGAGGGAAACCAAACCACCCCAGGGCAGGAGGCAGTTCTGCTCCCAAGAGGTTACCACCTAACGAGATCAAACAGCTGAGGATTGAAAGGACCACTGAAGGAGTCGAAATGGCTTGCAGAGGTCATGCTGGTGCGAGTTAAGGCCATGCCTGAGGTTTCGCCCACTGATCACCACTCTCTAGGTCATATGATCATTAATTCTGGCCTGAGTAGGCAGGTGCAGAAATTCAGGACTTCTGTGTAAAAGAGACCGAGTCACTGACATCTGAACTGTGTTCGTGCGTGCATGAAGCTGGACCTGCAGCAGACCTCGCTGACTCTAGACATGAAGCTGGACTTGCAGCAGACCTCGCTGACTCTAGATGGAAACTGGACTTGCAGCAGACCTCGCTGACTCTAGATGGAAGCTGGACCTGCAGCAGACCTCGCTGACTCTAGACATGAAGCTGGACCTGCAGCAGACCTCGCTGACTCTAGACGTGAAGCTGGACCTGCAGCAGACCTCACTGACTCTAGAAGATGAGAGCTGTAACGGAAGCAGTGGTACCACCAACACGGCCTCTCTGCTCTTTGCTTGATTACCTGCACTGGTACACTTCAGTGGAAACTTCAGGAAAGAAGGAAAAGTAAAGCTGAAGAATCAAGCTGAGCCTTTCTTTTCATTTATTCACTGGAATTTTTCAAATTTTTCCAACTAAAAAAAATGTTCAGATTTCAGGAACTTGTAACTGTTTAAAAAAATAATTAAAAAATCACTTGGAATGAACAGCTAGGCTCATGGGAAATCTTACATCAAGCGGTGCAGAGGATCACATACGTTTCTCGAATGTGGGAAACCCCAAATTAATTTTTCTGTGGTCACTTTACAAAAGAGGCTAGCCATCACCCTGACAAGGTATATGGAAAGTTTCAGCAGAAATCCTTAAAACCACCTTGGAATGCCTTGCAGGTCAGTGGGGAAGCCAACATCCCACGAGGAGGGAGACACAACTGCTGGTCTTCACTGCAAATAAGACAAAGATGGGTCTGAACTCCTCTTGCCCTGTATTCTCTAACCACGTGACGGATGAAGACTCCCGCTGCCTTCCTCTCCCTGTTTCTAACTTCAGACATTTCAGACTCCCTGATAATCTCACTCAAGAGGAAGAAAACAAGAGGTGGGGTGAAGCCACCAAAGCACTCCATTTTAGAAATGTTCCCAGCCCTTTTCCCCCACACTCCATTTTTATTTTGGTTAAAAATTACTTTGATGAGGTAACCCAAATTCATGCACAGCTGCTTGACCATTTCAAAATGGCTGAAATAGCGAAAAAAAATTGAGACGTTCCACGAAATATTGTTATCTTAACAAAATATTAAAGAATTTTTGGATGACAAAAAGCCTCCATCCGTGAAGACATTATCACTCTTCCCTCATTGGTCTGGGATTTCACAACCCAGAAATACGGGGCGAGGCACACGTATTAAGTACTGATCCTCCTGTCAAAGGTTTGAAAATTATTATTCAAGGGTAACAGACATTTCAGAAAAATTTAGCTGGCCTAAAAGTCGGTTGCACAATACTGAACTTTTATGAAAAATGAACATACTTACTGCTAGTTAAAAACAGTCTTTTCTGACTCTTTATTCATATGGTTAAAATAAAAATTTTTTAAAAATTTAGTTTCTAAGACTGACTCTCCGATCACTATATATACCACTGGTCATAGAGCCCTCAACGGGAGAGGAGCTGGTCAGATGTCTTGGGTAAGCGCCGCAGGATTTGAAAAGTTCTGCTAGCCCAGATTTAGTAGAAATCTGGAGGAACTACAAAACGCAACAGCAGGACGGTCAGAGCCATCTCCCAGGGCTCAGCTCCTGAGGGGTGCTCATGTGGAGAGCCCGGGAGGAGAGCGGGCAGCCTCTCCACTTGTCAGGGACCTACAGACATCGGCAAACCCTTTGTGTTTAACAACCCGCGACATCTCTCCACCCAAGCAACTGAAGAAAACCAAGCAACGAGAAGCAAATAAGACAATATATTTTCCTAAGCAAGAAAGAGGAAGATAGCACATTCACCTCGCTTGCTATAGCGAGTCAGACGTTGGAACAGGCTGCCCAGGGAGGTGGCTGAGTCACCGTCCCTGGAGCTGTTCAAAAACCGTGTAGATGTGGCACTTTGAGACACGGTTTAGCAGGCGTGGTGGTGTTGGGCTGATGGTTGGACTTGATGATCTTAGAGATCTTTCCCAACCTATGATTCTATGATTCAGTGTTCTGACACGGCAAGCTCCCCATCGAAATCACGGTCGTTTAACACATACAGTCACGAACAGGCGCTCGTGTTCAGGGACTAGAGACATTTCAGTGCTGGGCATCAAAACCTCCAAGCACAGAGGACATGCTGGCACGGAGCTCCAGAGGTCTCTGGTCCAGCCTTCTGCTCCGAGCAGGGCTAACTGTAGAGTCAGGTCACGTTGCTCAAGGCCTTGCCCAGTCAACTTCAGAAAATCTTCAAGGATGGAGATCCCACCACCTCCGTGGGCACTGCCCCAGAGCAAACACCCTCCTTGAGAAGAATTTTCCCCACGCCCAGCTGGACTCTCCCTGTGCTGGCTGGCTCTCACCCCCTCGACGTCACTCCTGATGAGAGGCTGGCTCCAGCTCCTCTGCCAGCTCACCGCGGAGGATGGAGGACAGGGCTTAGATCCCTCTTCAGCCTTCTTGTCCCCAGGCTAAGAACCACTCAGTTCTGCCAGCCCCTCCTACGCCATGTGTCCTTCCAGGTTTTCCTCCGTTTTTCCTGCCTAAGGAGTCTGTATTTGTTCCCTGCAGCACTCCAGTCATGGAAGCTACCTCATTGTGTCTTGATAAATCCTACTGCTTTCATAATTATCCCTTAATTGCTTCATAGGCTATGGGTGTCAGCCCACAAGCGCTGCGCAAGCACACACGCCTCCCGCAGCCCCTGCCCCAGCGAGCCAGGACCCTGCACAGGCACGGCACAGCAGCTCAGGCAAACCACAACCACAGAGGGTCTAAGATGGCAAAGCAACACCGAAGAGGACTGTGCTAAGGAGGGATCTGAAAGCTACGCCACCAACCACGTAATGAGAGACTACTTCTTCGAACAAATACAAGATCCTCAGGTGGGACTGAGTTAAGACTGAGGAGACACAAAGCTCCTCTCCTCGATTCCACTCAGGACACAATTTCTGATTTCAAGTCTCTATGCAGGACTCAGATTCGGCTGCAGCTCAGCAAGTCTCTTGGGCAGAAAGTGAGCTTCTCCTGCGTCTCCTGTTTGTAGGAGGAGCGGCAGAAAAGGCATGGGGAAATGACAGTAGGAGCCATCCTCCTCCCTCAGCACAGGTTAGAAAAACGACACGTTAAAGAGCACAGGGCTCTGTTTTTCCCAGTGCACCTTTGGTGGGCATTAGCATCATTGCCTGCCCCTTCCCTCTTTCAATTCACACACACTACCAACTCCCTACTGCCTCAGAGCTCACCATTTACCATCTGTCCTTAATCTTCTCCTTGTACTAACAACACGCCGTAACTCCAACATCTTTTTATGCAGCTATCGGTAAGGCAGATGAGAACAAACAAGGAAAGAGTAAGCAGGACACAGCCAAAAGTAATGGTACGTCCTGCAGCGCTTCCTGTCATCTAACCACCGAAACGACAAAAAACCCAAACGCTTCTTTTGTCTGCAGCTTCACAGCCGTGTGAAAATAAACATACGGAAAAAACGAAAATGCGGTTAAAAAATACAGAAAAGAATGCAAAACTTACCAGGCTCTAACTTGATTATTTTTACAGCAGCCAGTTCTCCCGTATGAAGATTTCTAGCCTGAAATAAGAGAGTTAAGACATATTTAGTTATACTGCAAAGGTATCTCACACAGTCTTACAAACTGTAAAAGGATACGCTGTGATGTCATGTGTTAGAAATATGGCACAACGCAATTAGCTGAGAGCAACCTGGGTGAGGATTACCTGGTTTTGGCATTAGCACAGCACCAAACTAGTTGGAGTTGTGAAGCATTATGGGCAGTTCCTTTCAAGACTCTAAAAAACCCCAGCTCTGCCAGCAAACGAGAGTTCACGCCTCCCAAAGACCATTTTTAACAGTTGTTGAAACTGAGAAGTTTCTGCTGTCGGTGCTCGCTGGGCTGGCACAGCAGCTCTGTGCTGGAACACAGACCGTGCAGTGCTCAACCACCCACATCACGGTGCCGAACCTCGGCGCGCTCGGGAAGCGGAACCGATAGGTCGAGGGGCAGGGAGAAGCACCGCGATGCCGCACGGATGAGCCGCAGCACCCCCAAATCAACTTCACGCCGCAAACGAACCCCTTCCAGCAGACCCTGGCAGAGGCAAGCGGTCCCCACGACCCTCGAGAAGCAGCGGTAGGGAGCTTGGCTCCAGGCAAGTCTTTACAGAACTGTCCTCTCTGGGTACGCTGTAAACTCCACACCGAGAATTCAGCACCGGAGGAAAACACTATAGGAACTTCAGATATGGAAAGTTTTAAGAGGGGATTTCATTAACACTTTTAGCTCTAATAAAATGAGCTCTAAATCGCTCAGGCACCATCACCAGAGCTAAACTGTATTATTTTTGACACACAACCTGATCCAATTAGGCACTGTGGTATTCCCCTTTTGCTGATCATCCAAAAAATACAGGCGTCTAAATCTGTTTCAGTCTAACAACTTGTGGAGTCTTCTGAACATCTGAAATCTGGTTGAGAGGTAGACTGTAGAAAATTAAGGGAAAACTGGGTGAGGTGAGAGCAATTTGGGCAGGTACTTAAGATAAGGATGCAAAGGAGATCTGTCCCTGCAGACTGAACTGAAAGAAGCCACTACAGAACAGAACGCTCTTCTCTTGCATATGGACAAGACGAAGTCTTAATTGAACAACAGGTAAAGCAAGAACTTGAAAGATGAACCCCTCAGTTTTGTCAACACTTAGTCAAGCTTCCCAATCGGCAAAAAGGAAGACAGGAAAAAAACCAAAATTATGGGTGTCAAAATGCATGCCAAAGACACAAACTCAAGGACTCAACCGAACTCAGAGAACCTGAACAACTGCACAACAGAACCAACCAGCTGAAGCCAACAGACCAAATCACTGAACACAGAAACAGATTGCGATCTGCTAACCACAAAAGAAACCTTTACCACTTCCTAAAGTACCTTCCTACCAGAGGTGTTTTCAGACCTCAGCAAAATCATTTCCATCATTCAGCATCCAGAAGGAGCACGCATCCCAGCATGGATGAAGGATTAGGACCTCTCTGGTACCGCTACACCTAACAATACCATTACGAACCACAGCTGTTCCCGTAACAGCCCAAGGACACGCTCTGTCTCGGTGAAGCCAAGCAACCTCCCCTATCCAAGCTTCTAGCCACAAGCAGCCAAGCTGTTCAGATAAAGGAGACAGCAACGATTTTCAGAAGACCAACTTAATTTCTGAAGCACAAAAAAGATGGTATTCCTTACAGATATCCCTTTTCCATATAAGGAATAACTGCTACTGTTACGCTGAAGCCTGAAGGAGTGGATGCAGCCTGCCAAAGGTCTTTGGTACGCAGACTGCTTGGCCGGGACTCGGAGCTTCAGGCCGGAGGAGATCGCTGCAATCACTGCTCTCAGCTCTGAGACGCGACAGGCCACAGAGCCTCACCAACTGCGTCCTGCTGCTATCCAATATTACCATGATGGTTTGGCATACAACCTATAGCCCAGACATGGAGTATTGCGGGTTTCAACCAGCGAACTTTGTCTGCTGGAACGCAAAGCTCTCCACCAAGTTGGTATTTATGAACTAAACACATCAAGTTATCTGAGCCACCCGCCCTAAGACCAGTTTTCCAGTCCTGCAGTTTAATCTCCCAACCGAACACACTCTCCAGTTGATGACACCAGGACCACACACGCTACTTCACTCCTAGCGTGCCAGCACCAAAGGCAGAAATGCTGAGTATTCCCTGATCCTCCATATCCTCGTGTGGATGCTCGCAGATACAGGAACCGTGCCAGATCATCAGCCCAGACAGCCGTATCACCAGCGCTCAGCAAATTACCCAAACTACTTCCCAAGGGACATCCCCTGCCCGCAAATGCGACTGATGGCTTTTGTTCCTTCATCTTGGATTGCAGCAGCTTGACTTGGGTACACACATCCCTCTCTGCTGTCACTCTTGGGTTTTAAACTTCTCTCTTCCACACCTTTCTGTCAGCTGAAAACTTGATCAACAATGAATTACTGTCATCTTGCTCATCACTAAAAATGCAAGAAGGCGAGGGCTAGAAACTAGTTCTCCCTGGTACACACCTAGGTATGAAAACTGTCAGACAAGGATTCCTCAAATCATTTTGAGACATGTTAGTTAAAGAAATTCTCAACTCATTTCCTATGGGTGACCACAATTCATATCGTTCTACTTTTTAAAATAGGATTGTGAAGTATTAAGGAAGCCAGACAGGAATGCACTACATCAGCACTGCTGGTTTTGTGACCCGAACCTGAAATTCTACTATAAATGATATTTGACAAAAATATAAGCTCTCCATAATTTCCCTGATGTGAAGACAATGATCTATCAATTTGTCTTACTGATATACTTCTTCACTGGAGGGGGGGAAATTGAAGTAAAGCTAAGAAATCGTAGTTTTCCTAGTCAACTTACTTACAGTTTTAAAACCCAACAGCAAAATAGCTGCCTCCTTCCCATCCCCTGAAATATCCTCAGCGTTTCAAGCCTTCATTCAAAATTAGCTGAAAACAACCAGAGGCCAGGGCAGGTGTTCTCCCCTGCACGTCACGTAGCCCAGACCTGCCAATTAACAAGTAGAGTTACACTGCTGTTCAATATCTCATGAGCTATTTATGACATAATCAGTTACCATTTATATGCATTTACCACATAGAGATGACATATGTATCATGAACTTTGATGACCTCTTCTGAATTCTAAGATTTCAGTCTAATGGAAGATAAAACCTGTTAGATTTCTTATTGTCTTTAATTCTGTTGGCCTTGATTCCTTCAATTCATTCAAGAAATCATCTTGACACCACAGGCTAAAAGCCTAAAGCTCAGCGTTTGCACAGGTCCCTCCTGCGCTGGAGCCTGCATCCCCACCAGCAACGTGGGCCGGTTCCCACGCGACGCAAGTGGAGCCCGACTGCCCCGACAGATCGGGGAGCTTGCTGCAAGACTTTCCCCAAGAGGAAGACAGAGCCTTTGCTATCTGTTAGTATTGATCTTAATTTTATTGAATGAGACCCAAAATTGAAAATTACATTCCACGTTACTCAGAATGAAAATTAGGATTTGGGCAGAAGGATAGCAAAACTCCAACAAAAAAACCTGACCTACAAAAGAACGGGACCAGAAGAAAGGTATATTTGAATGAGGTGAGCCACAGAGTCAAATTTATTTTGCTCAATGTCATATGCAGAGTGTATTTACTGAGAAAGAAGAGCTAGGTCGTCTTTTGGTCACCTCTTCTTCAGCTGTCCTACAGCCTGAGTGACAGCACCCCATCAAGCACAGCTCTTCCAGAATATTTCAGCAGCTAAATACTAATACTACAGAACATCACGCAGAGTCTGTGCTCAAAATAAAACAATACACAAGTACTCCTCTTTGATTGAATATCCCATTGCACAGTTGTGGCGACTTGGGAGATCACAGAATCACAGAATGTTCGAGGTTGGCAGGGACCTCTGTGGGTCACCCAGCCCAACCCCCTGCCCAAGCAGGGTCACCCAGAGCAGGCTGCACAGCACCGCGTCCAGGCGGGGCTGGAATATCTCCAGAG
>Ga0065711_1010384_pt1 | contig 11799 bp, 6 predicted proteins | sample Hoacrofraction12_FD_59098 | JGI IMG/M metagenome (GOLD analysis project Ga0065711, IMG submission 59098) | Hoatzin crop microbial communities from Cojedes, Venezuela - Epithelial fraction 12 v2 (version 2) | ecosystem: Host-associated > Birds > Digestive system > Esophagus > Crop | place... | reverse complement strand
AAGGAGAAAGGCAAGGCATCCAGTGGGAATTATAAGCTAAGGGTTCCCTTGCTTACACAGGCAGAAGTCATGGAGTCACAGAATCACAGAATAGTAGGGGTTGGAAGGGAGCTCTGTTCCCCGCTCTGCTACTGATCTGCTATGCAACTTCATAGCATTACTTCGTTTTCCTGTCTTCCTTCCACTTCCACCTCCTCCTTTGGTTTGCCCAGGTTAATTTGACAAGTTTTCCTCCACATCAACTTCAATCACAGCTGGGGGACTGGGGCTAGGCTTTCAGAAGAGCGGTCTAACGGTAAGGGTAGTGAAGCATGAGGCTGGATTGCCTGGGGAAGGGGTGGGAGCTCCGACCTGGGAGGTTTTCAAGAACAGGTTAGACCAACATCTGTCAGGGATAGCTTAGGCAGAGTGGATCCTGCCTTTGGGCAGAAAGGTGCAAGGTCCAAGTCTGATATCTACAATTTTAAGTTCTTCTGGAGCAGGGACTGAGCCTGCCAGTGCACCTAGATAGCAGCTTCATGCAAAACAACAAGAAGTGAGGTGTCACATCAGAAAAAGTAAGCTTTTTGTAGGAAAAAAATATTCCTATACCAAGATGCACCCCTAATTACACTGACTTAACTTTTCTGTCATTTCCACTGAATCAGATAAAGATATTCTGATTTATAGCAGGCCAAGGAGAGAATCAGGCCCCCCGTTGTTCTGTTGATGGCCAAAATATATTTTTTACTTGACCCGATTTATTCAGTAACTGATTTTCAAAGACATTTCCTAAGGGTTCTTGGTTGGTTTGGGTTTTTTTTTCTGTACTTCACATATCACCTACCCTCTCTCATTACACAGGGCAGCAGCAGTGTTGTCACCAAGGGAGCTTACATTTAACAGCAAGAGAGGAATCTTTCACAGCTCCCATCCCAAGAGACTGCAGGATGCGTGGCTTTGATTTTGTTGCTGTGAGATAGGCAGGGATGAAAGCGATGTGCACTGTCAGTAAACTCCTAAGGTACTGTGTTCCTCCAGCAGTTTGGCAAATGCCTTCTGCTCCCACTAAAGTTGCCAAAGACAGTGTAGGCAACAAAGTCATCACCCTTCCTTATTCCACACACCCCCCGAAATTAATCTGTTGGATAAGGAGCCATGAGTTGTTCTCACCAACTCTGGAGTGCACACACCTGTAGCCATGGGGTGTGGATGCTCTTTAACAGTGTGTAGCAGAACTTCAGGAGCATTTAGGATGCAAAGTCAGGAATAACAGCATGTCCAGTCACCAGATATGAAGGCAGGACTGACATAAGAGTAAACAGGCATTTGGTGAATTAAAAGCAGCAAGAATGAGAAGTGTAAGCTGGAATTGCAAGTTTTCTTACAATCAGATTGGTGAAGCTCTGGAAAAGCCTCACAATGTGAAAGAAAAGAAACATAAACACAGTAATGAAATATAGCCTGAGGAAGGGAATGCTTCATCAAAGTGAATGTTATCATTTGGCCTAAAACAGGTTAACACAGAAAAACCCAAAGACAGAGATGGAAGCTGGATCAAAACCCACAGCACCTGCCTCTTCTTCCCACTCACTCACAGCCCCCATCTCTCTTCAGAGAGATGCCAATCCCCACCTGGTTGTTATTCACATTCTGGTTGCCCGTTGTTTTCCTTGCCTGGGAGGACAAAATCCACGTGCAGTTCAGACTGGAAGAGGTCATCTCCATAGGAGAGAACATCTCTGCATGCTTCCAGCTCTGCTCGCCATGAAGGCTGATGAGCGTACGGCACAGGACTGGGTGAGAAAGCTGCGTCTCTGTAATTAGGTAGGCTGGCATTGTTAGAGCTTAAGAAACCTGGGCAAAATAAGGTAAGTGTAAGAAATTGGCTTGTCTTAAGAATACAAATTATGACTCATTGAGAAAGTTGTTTGGAGGTGTTTGGTACCCTTTGCTTCTACAGCAGGTGGTTTTTTTGAGGTCAAGTATCTATCTCATGCTGTAACAACTGTGCTGCAGTTCTGATTATGGGACACACCACGTAGCAGCAGGAGAACTGAGTCTTGACAGCATCCATCCACCATTTTGAAATTGTTTTGGTGTCACTTGTTCAAAAATCTGTGAGGAAAAAAAATCAGCATTTCTGAGAGCTTCTTGGTGGGCATCAGAAAACCCAACTATTCTCCTCACCCAGGATGGATGTTCCAGCTGAAGAGAGGTGGCTCCTCATCCCTGCAGTAAGAATATGTGGCACTTGCCCACACCGCAGGACGAGAACTGCCTGTCACCCGCTTCAGCAGCATGGGCACAGGCACATGGGTGGATAGTTCAGTTGTCCGTGACAAGTAGCCCATTCACATTGATGAGGGCAAGGTAGACGCTGTCTGTGTGTGTTACAGCTTCATTGTTTTAAATCACAAGTAGATACAAGCTATGGTGATTTTATTGTTGATATTATTATTATTTAACCCCTGTCTATCATTTGACAGTGAAGCTGACAGAAAACTTCCATTTATCTAATTTCTGTGGTCTTATATTCACCAAGAGCTCAAGCTCTCTGCCTTATTCTGGGTGTGACAGATTTCCAGGTGGTCTCCTAGTGAAGTAATCACCTTGCATGTTTTTGCTCAGTTTCCAAAATCAAACTGATGAAATTTTCAGTCCAGCAGAATTACAGGTCAGCTCTTCATGGTAGCTAAAATGAACTGTTATTAGGACATATATGCAGCAGAGGATGCTTCTACTTTGAGGATGTTCTACTTTGAAAGCATTGTAGTGCAGATCCTTTTCTTCTCATTTCTCGTTTCTCCATGTCTAGGACCAACACCAGGCTGATCACCAATTCACAGATTTGTGTTAGCCATAATGTCAATGCACAAGGGTGTATGGAGGGATATCTTTCTTTTTTTAACTTCTTCTGTTATGATTATCCTGATTGTGCCTTCCCAGGACTGAAAGATCTAACGGAATGCCTCTTAGAACATGACTGTTGGTCATAAGAGTTCCTGCCTAGGCTTGGCCATAAAAGATCTATGCACGACAAAGCTCGGGGTCTGCACCCACTTGGTCAGAAGATGTGCTTATGGATGGTACGACTATTTCCTTCAGAAAGGATGGTCTAGTTCAGTTCTTGAGATTACTGTTTTGGCTGGGTGAGTCAGTATATTTGTTAGTTTGCCCACCCTTAGGAGATGCGCTCCTTGCTGTAATGTCCTAACATGCACTCCCTCCATGATGGACAAGGATAGAACCGAATACAACTTTAGACAAGTGTTCAATATATTTAGCTCCCTTTTCCGCTTGCAAATTATACAAGAGCTTCAACTATAATCAAAATATCTGTCATCCAAATCTTATCTGCTGACTTCTAATTGCTTGTAAATCATCCAGTCTGTGTCTGGGGCTTTGCAATTTTCTTATTCCTCTCTGTCTAAATAGATCTGCAATCCCCATTGCTTCAGCAGATAGTTGCCTTCTCAAGTGCTTGGGGATTAGAAAGCAGGAAGATAATGATTGCTCTCCGTTTCACAGGTTGGGAACTGGGGCAGAGGCAGGGCAGACGAGCTGCTCAAAAGCCATGCTGTTTAGGACTGAGCCCCTTCTTCCTCAGGAACCACAGATCCAGACTCCAAAACACGCTTCCTCTCACAAGCTGTTTATAAAAAGTGGCTTTTGTGCTTTAGGAGCTGCATAAAACTTTTCTACCTCCCCAAATGGGTGAACCTGAAACCCACACACACACACAAAAAAAAAAGATTGCCATAGCCTGCTGCAGGGTGGTGAGCCATTCCCTGCAGCTCCCCCAGCACCCAAAACCCCCTCCCTTCTCCAAATTGAGCCTGTAAAGCAAAAACTTCTGCAAGCCAAAAGATTGCTTAATTGTCTCAAATTGATTCCATGGTTTTATTAAGATATTTGCCCAGCTCTATTATGGTTAATTATTTATATTACAGTAGACTCTGAGGCCCCAAGCTGAGATCAGGGCCCCACTGTGCTAAATACTGTACAAGCACATAATAACAAAATCACTCCTTGCCCCAGATAGCTTACAATTATGTGGAAAGCTGCAGTGGAAACATACCACAGCTCAAGAGAACACCTTTTGGGAGAGGTTAATGTGCATTTTGAAAGCCAAAAGGGTCCTTCACGAGAGCCTGGGCAGCTTTCATTGTGCACTTTCCCTGCAACCCAGCTCTTCTTGCTGATCTCCGGTGGGAAAAAATCAAGGGAGAATATTGACATGAAACCAGTGAAACAGCCCCCCACACCTGTCCAAGGCTTCATGATGGGAAGCGGGAGAAATAAAGAAGAGGAAGGAAAATTGGGGAAAGAAAACAGGTTCCCATGATGCTTTCCCCTTCACCTTTCTTTTGTGCTTCGAAGCTCGGCTGCACGAGGTTCATGAGGGTTCCTGTTCCCCGGGGGATTGCCAGCCTCATTTTGCAGATGCACAGTGTACTCCTACTTAGGTAAATGTTAAGATGAGCACCCAACTTTCAGCTGACCATGTGGAGACCCCGCATCCGCTGTCACTGCCTTCCTCCGCTTCCCAGCCCGGGCGAGGAAGAGGAGCAAAAATGCAAAAGGGGAAACTTCTGCTTCCATCCCACTCCACAGCCAGATCTCTGTGGTTGCATCTCACCAGTGCACGGAAGATCTTGTTTATTGAGGGGTCAGCACTAGGGGAGATTTCTCACACGTGCAAGCGAGTGGGGAGAGTTTTGAGACCTTGAAGCCTTGCTGGAGGTGGTGCTCGGGGCCGGGAGCATAGCAGGTTTGGGGTGAATGTCCAGCTGATGATTCGACTGATTGAGGGCCTTCCTTGTGCCCTGGGTGCTGCTGAGCTCCGGGTGCCTCTTTGGGGACGCTCAGGAGGTGCCTCGCAGAGAGACTGGACATCTCTGCATTGCCCACCTCTTTCTTCTGCTTTTCTCTGCTTTGCAGCCCAGGGTTCAGAGGATGTGAAAGGCAGCAAACTGTAGCCCAAAACCAGGGGAAAATCCTATTGTTTCCAAACACTAAACTCGGGCCTCAAGCAGAGCGGGAACCTCCAGAGATAACGCGGTGTCTGCGTGTGTGTGTGTTGTCTGTGTGCAAAACGGCCTTGCAGAATCCCCCAGCTTTAGCAGGGCTTTGAAAAAGATCTGGGTGGTGATTCAAAATCCAGGTTATGACCTGTGACCTTCGGATGAGAAATTGTTGCCATTTAGGATGTGTTAGGAGGTCCATCCTTTTCATCAAATGCGTGTTTCTTCTTGCTGCGGGAGGCAATCACACCGGTATATCATTAACTCGCAGAAAAGGAGGCTGTAAAAGAAGTTGATGGGGGACCTTAGCCCACACCCTGCTGGGGTCTGCTCAGAGCACAATATCCCAGCGACCATGAGATTAAGCTAAAGAGAAAAGTGAAAATGCTTTTCACGATTCACACGCCCTTTAGATTGTTTTATTAAACCATTTGAATAGGGATTTCCCTTTCGGCCGACAACGGGGCCCGGCCAATGCATAGTTCTAGGTTGCTATGACTTAGTTGGTGCTGGCTAATCACAAGTGAGGGCAAATTTCATATAAAATATCTTGGGCCATTGTCAACCTAATGCAGCGTGACAGTGCCAGCACAAAGGGGGATTCATTCACCCCAGCAGGTAATAAGGACGATTTGCCATACCAACCAGGCAGTCTCGAGGGGGGCTGTCAAATACGATCAGAGCAGCAAAATGGAGCCTCACATTCCATTCTCAGGTGGGCGAAGGCGATCCTTTTGTTCAACCATGTTGCTTCTGATAACAGAATACAATTATATATTTTTTTTTTCTTCCCCGTATTCTATTGACCAGTGGGGCTGTTTGCATAGCAGTCTTTGGGGCCTGCCTTTTTTTTCTTGCCCTTTTTTTCAAGGCCAGAAGGGATCCCAACGATCCTTTAACCTGGAACGCTCCCCAGAAGAATGTCACCCCGGTCCTTCCTCGCTCCTTTTCCGCCTTCCCCTTTCATTAAGGACTCGGTCCTGCCACAATGAGCTTGCTGTATCTCTGCTAATAACCCCCAATTGGCACACAGCTTCCTTTTGTCTAGAGCCTCCCAGGGATGTCGCGCCATCGGGGAGACAAGGGGTCGGGGTAATTTGGGGCGGTTCGAAGGGCCGAGAGGACCGCGCAGTTTCAGGACTCGAGACTGAGATGCAGTACTCAGAAGAAGGCATTTACAGGATGGCGGGAGGAGGGGGATCAGACACCGAGTGGTTCACACACGACCAAGCCAACAGAAAGACAGAACGTGCTTGCATTAAGCAGTGTAGGCAGGGAGACATACACGGTAATGATTAGATCAACAGAGAGATAGGGTGATAGAGAGAGAGATAGAGAGATGTTTGCTTTGCAGGTATCAGACTTCTGTTACTGATACCAGACCATCCTGCTGATTTACCTATCTTGGGGGTCTGGTTACCTGCGATCACCTGGGGTTATTTTGACAGTAGCTAATTAGCGAGAGCATTCCAGCCCTTGACCCACCCTCGGCTCACGCGGGCTGGAAGGGCAGCAGGGAGCACCGGCCCAGTTCCTTGTGCCATGCATGAGGCTCGTGGGCTGCTCTGGCATCTGATGATCTGGCTCTACCTGTTTTGGGTAGAGCCTGAAAGGTTTGGAAGCATGAGCACCACGCTGGAGGTTGCAGCTCTGTTGCATTGAGTGCAATGATAACCGTAAGCAGCCAGCAGAAAAAAATTTAAAAAAAAAAAAAAAAGAAAAAGAAAAAAACCCTCACTCTTCAGGTGTTTTAGGGGAACTTGGCCTTCAGGATTTTACAAACTATGTTAATCCAGCCTCTTTCAGTCCAACATTCCCTCTTATCTGTATTACATTCATGTTCCCTGGCAGAAATTGCCCATTTAATAATTTCCCTCCGATGATCTGAATCACAGCTAATCTGATCAAATGTCTTTTTAGGGCCTTTCATCTTCCCAGGGATGTGTTGACACTAGCATGCTGGTTCAGAGGAAACAAGAACTCAATCAGAACTTCGTTTAAAACACAGATGGGACCCAAACCTAACCTTTCCTTTAAGATATGCAAAAGTGTGGTTAGCTTCTTGTTATTATGCTTTGCATTTGCATAAGTCTTTGCATTTTGGGGCCTGATTTTTAAAAGGATAAAAAAGTCAAACAAACCCCGGAGCTGGATTTTGATGAGAAACCGTGCAGAATCAGCTGGGCATGGAGCTGGCGTGGCTCTCTGTGAAGAAGGACATAGGCTGTGGTGTGATGCAGAGCCCGGCATGGGTCTGCGGGGCAGCTCGTGGCTGGCATCACTTGCTGCAATGTGGGTGCTCCAAAGCTGCATTTCTCCCACTGCTGCATCTGCTCTTGGGGCCACCCCAATTCAGGGTTAGACCTGAAAGCCATGATCACCTGCGGCACCCAAGGACTGGTGTTTTTGCAAATTAAGTGTCCCCATACTTGGAGATAAACCCACTTGGGAAATGCTGCTAAAGACTGGGGGACCAGACACAAGCCTACACGCCAGACTGTGGCAGAAGGTGTTTGAGTTTCACTGGTGTATGTCTCCAAAACATTCAGGTCAGTCTGTAAATTTGCACTGAGACTGTAGTCTTGCAAACAGCTGTCTGAGGATTGAACTTAGTGATCCTTCTGCATCCAGGGGATCCCAGGCAATCCTTTAGGCTCTGGTCTTATCCAAAGGATCCCATGCAATCTTGTTCTTCTGGATGAGATTGATGGGGGTTTATATAGCTCTGGACACGTCTTCTCTGTGCAACGCAGAGCTGCTCTGGAAAGTCCTGCAGCTACTGCCAAGACCTACAATGGCTATAACCCCAGACGAGGTGCTGGTAAGAAAGCAGTCGTATCCACACAGCTCAGCACAGAGACAGCTGGAGGTACTGAAGTTCTCATGGAACACCCTATGGAAAAAGTGTGATCCAAGCATGAGCATCACCCCAAGGGTAACAAGGCATCAGGCAGTACTGGGTGAGGAAAGAAGTCCCCCTTTTTGCCCCTCTCTTCTGTAATGTTGTAGGCTGAAATGATGCTCAAAGCTCAGGATATAGAGTGTAAGTTGAGTTTTCTATCTCTGTCCTGTATCAACAGTATATGAGATGTGGCCTGTGATGTCAGTCAATAGTGATCACCACTTCAGTGAATCTATGAGTGGATTTTTATGTGCCATGATAGATGGATTTTGTCCACTTTTGCAAAAGGGGAAACTGAGGCAGATTTTCGGAGTTGCTTGTATCCAGAGTGGGACTTTGTACAGCATTTGTTGCCCTCTGAGTGAGGCACTCGGCAGCCTCTGATCTTCCTAAAGCCTCCAGAGTCTGCTCAGAGTAACAACAAGGACTTCCTGACCCATGCTGCTGTGATTGAGTAGAAAATCAGGGCCAGGGCACTTGACTGCTTGGTGTTCAAATTTGGGAGTTACACCAAGTAAAGAAATGCAAGCTTTAAAGAAGCTCGGGATCTCTTCCTAAAGCTTTAACTTTGGAAAGCATTTTCCAAAATACATCTGGTATGAATACAGCACATGCTGTTGAACTTTGGAACGTGCTCTGTGGAATGATTCACCTTGCCACCAGGACGCCTGACTTGTCCCCTCCTTTTATAGTCCTTGTGTTGAGCACATCCAAGGCCACAACTTGCTCCTCTCCACCTTCCCTAATGGGTAGCAGATACATCTTTGAAAGCAAACAGCAAGTGTGGTACAAAGATCCCCTTTTGGGGTAAGAAGGTCATTGAGAAGCCTTCAGTACCATGTCAGCAGATGCTGTTGTAGAAGGCCAACGTATTGAGGTTGATGAGGATGGATGAGGGGAGACATGAACACTGGAAACAGAGGCCTCTCTGGAGAGGAGCTGGAGGAAGCTTGAGGCTGAGCCAGCCAGCTTATGTAAAACCCTTCCAGTTGGTTTATCTGAGATGGGATCCTCTATTGCTACAATTGAGAGGAATGTGGTGAAACTGAATTTCGCCTGCCTCCAAGGCCATGAGAGCCAATGTTTTGTCTCCAGCGTTCCCAGTATTTTCCCCACAAGCAATGTCAGGCTCACAGCAGCTGTGACATCTCTGTGATCCTCCTCCTCCTCCTCTACGATGGGAAGAACGCATGCTCCCAGCACTTGGGCACTGTCTCTGCGGCATGGATGGATCTGTCAGCTGATGTGTGCCAAGGGGTTCCCTGTTCTCCATCTTCACCTGGTCGTGTGCCAATATTTAATAGCTCTCATTGGCAAAAGATTTTCTTCCTTGTGATCATAAAAAAAAAATGCAAGCCTTTGAAATTTGTTTTCCCACCTTCCCTCCTCCTTTCCCTGGGGATAAATATGCCCTGTGCTCTGAGATGTGACCCTTCATTGCTTATAATCACGGAATTACAGAATGGCTTGGGTTGGAAGGGACATTTAAAGGCCATCTAGTCCAACTCCCCCACGATGAGCAGGGACATCTTCAACTGGATCAGGCTGCTCAGAGCCCTGCCCAACATGACTTTGAGTGTTTCCAGGGGTGGGGCATCTACCGCCTCTCCAGAAAACCTGTGTTTCACCACCCTCACCATAAAAAAATCCTCCTTATATCTAGTCTGAATCTACCCTTTTTTAGTTTAAAATCATTACCTTTTGTCATAGCACAATAGGCTCTTCTAAAACGTTTGTCCTCATCTTTCTTATAAGCCCGCTTTAGAGTGAAGAGCATAGTAAGATGGGGGCCATCATCCTCATGTACTGGACCCTTGGTTCTTGGCTCTAAGAGATCCGCTGGTTGGCAAGTTTAGCACAGAGGCCAGCAGAGCTGAGGGGACTGGAGCATCTTCTTCTCCTGATATCTGGGACGAGCAAGGCTGCATTGCTGCAGGTGGTCCTTGCCTATCTGCACACAGATTTCAGGGCCAACAGGCAATGCTGTTCATGTTAGTATAAGCCAATAGTGATCTCTGTGTATGTTTTTGCAGCTCCTGTTAGCTCTAACTCACCAGTCCTATTTGATTTCACTTCTGCTATTGAGAAGGTGGCTGTGCCTGCAAGGCTGTCAGTATGAGCCTAATGAAAACCACTTCCGCTGGGGTCATCATCCACTTAACATCTGATGAGGCTCAGGCTCTAGGTAGCTCTGAGAGGTACCCTTCCAAGCTGAGACCTTCCTCCAGTCTTGGCTTCAGTGTAGTTGCAAACAAGGAGCAGGCATTGACATTTACACCATCAATACTTCAGCTCCTGCCTTCATGGTGAAGAGCATTTGGTATCAATCTTTTCTGGCACCCTTCTTTTCCATCCAAAGTGGTTCTATTCCCTCCTTGGCCAGAGGGGATACAAACCCACAGCTCTCATGGTAGGATTTGCACAATGGTTGACACCTATGGCCTTTCGTTCAAGCCCTTCTGGTGTAGCTTTCACCATGGAGGTGTTTATGGGTGACCGTCCCCACAAGGCAATGGCACAGCTCTCCTCCCATAACTAGGTAAGGTGGTTCTCTTGATGGATTAAAGGACGAAACCACACCGTGCTGATAGCAGCTGTGCAGTTATCTCTATACTACAGTCAAAAACAAAATTCACCTCACTTTGAGTCAAAGACTGGGCTCCCAAAACTCTCCAAACTCACTTCATAAATTCCTCACCATCTTCCTCCATTGGACAACACCTTCCTCCACTCCAGTCCCCATGATGTCTAACCTGCAAAAAGGACCGTGACGATAGTAATTAGGGGGAAACTGAGCTGTTAAGACAGGCCTTCAATGTAAGAGACAGGGCTGTGCTGGCTCCATATACCAGAAACACTAGTCTGCCCCCAGTTTTATTTCCAATTTCTTGGTTCTTGGGGTTTATTTAGATATCTTGTTTAGGATTTTTTATTTGTTTTTTTTTTTTTTTAATCCAGAGTCAATGTGGTGTCAACTATTGTGCAAATCCTAGCATGAGAGCTGTAGGTTTGTCTCCCCTCAGGCCAAGGAGGGAATTGAAACCCTTTCTCACACTCCCTGGGTATATGCCCTACCAGACAAATGTTGGAAAGACTTTACACCTTCCGCCCCTCAGAGATGGGTGTCTGGGTGTCTGAAGTAGCTGACACAACAGGTAGATTTCTCTTGTCTTCCAGCTTTGAAAAACAAAGCTGCGAGAAAACAGCATGTCTCCTCCTGCGCTCCTGCTAAGCAGATATGGCATTTTCTCCATTTTACCCAACTTGCTAAATGACTCTCCCAAGAGCACTCAAGAAGTCTGTGGTGTCAGAAATTCAAAGTTTGTAGCCACATAATTGCAGTGTCTTTCCTACTGTGGAATGGGGAGTAGAATGCCCTGTTCAAGATTAGACATGCTAATGATAGCTGGGAGGAGTGGTTAAGATGTGGGAACTCTTCTCCTTTGCTATCATGTGTCTCCTGAAACAGTATGGGACATTTGTGTTCTTTTCCATGTTGTCTATACATTATCCCCCAAAAAGTCATTATGTCATTGGTTCACCCCAAGGGCTATGTTCCATAAAGGATGGTGACAAGGTCCTAGGCAGTAAAGGGTTGTTGGCATGGGAGGTTTGTCTCCCCAGGTCACAGTCAGTAGCAGTCCCAGAGACATCAAGCTTGCCTTTGCAAATGAGCTTCCACACCTTCAGGAGGACCATCTAGAAAAGTGGCATGCTGAATGGAAAACACTTAGAGCAGGGTCCATGTCTACTGCTTCGCTATCTGTTCTCTAGCTGCTGAGGTTTGCTTCCTTCCTCGCAAGATGTACAGCCCAGAACCACCTCACGCAAGACATCTTCCTTCCTTCCTTCCTTCCTTCCTTCCTTCCTTCCTTCCTTCCTTCCTTCCTT